>JAEEGI010017014.1_pt1 | contig 14974 bp, 9 predicted proteins | sample 8958751 | NCBI WGS metagenome assembly JAEEGI01 (sample SAMN16246545, study PRJNA631951) | gut metagenome | biome: gut microbiome; feature: rumen; material: KS-attached | host: Bos | place: Iran: Karaj | collected 2018-10
AAAAGGAATATCCGGCACCATCAAATACCTGCTGCTTGCACTGTGGGCAGTGTTGGTGCTGTTCCCGTTTTACTGGATGATACTGACATCCTTAAAGAAGTATGGCGCGTACAATTCGGAGTATATTCCGAAGCTGTATGTGACCGATCCTACTTTGGAGAATTACAGGGAAGCATTCTCGGCGGTACCGTTATCAAGATATTTTCTGAATACCGCTATATTCACCGTGATCACAACCGCGATCATGCTGGTAGTCATCACGCTGGCAGCATTTGCTTTTGCCAGACTTGAATTCAAAGGCAAGGGATTCATGTTCGTGATCTTCTTAAGTCTTATGATGATACCGACAGAGCTTGTGGTCATCACCAACTTTGTCACCATCACGAACTGGAACATGCGCAATTCCTTCCCGGGACTGATACTTCCGTCTATCACTTCGGTATTCTACATATACCTGCTAAAGGAAAACTTTGAGCAGATCCCGGATACCCTGTACTATGCGGCCAAGGTCGACGGGACAAGCGATTTCAAGTACCTGTGCAAGGTACTGATACCTATATCGAAACCTACGATAATCACGGTGACTATCCTTAAGGTTATCGAGTGCTGGAATTCGTATGTATGGCCGAGGCTTATTACTGATGACCAGGCATATTTCCTGGTATCGAACGGCATACAGGAGATCAGGGAGAACGGATTCGGACGTGAGAACATCCCGGCGATGATGGCGGCAGTTGTAGTGATATCCGCACCGCTCATTATCATTTTCCTCATCTTCCGTAAGCAGATCATGGAAGGCGTACTCCGAGGAGGAACCAAGGGATGATGAGAATACTTGAAAGAAGATCGGAAGATATATTTATTTCCAGTAAGCAGATTGATCAGGAAAACAACTAATGAACAAACGGATCAGACAGATAACTTCATATATTACTAAGGTCGCTGTGGTTGCGGCGATGTCGTTGATCCTTACAGCGTGCCATGGCGCCAAATCATCAAACACATTCGAAGTGCCGGAGTCGTTTGATGAGTCTAAGAATATCTCAATCACATTCTGGGCAAAAAACGACACCAACAAGAATCAGACTGCGGTGTATGAGAAGGCTGTAAGTGAGTTTGAGAAGATATATCCGAATGTGGATGTGAACATACGCCTCTATACGGATTACGGCAAGATCTATAATGATGTCATCACCAATATTTCCACGGATACAACGCCCAACGTATGCATAACTTATCCTGATCACATCGCCACATATCTGCAGAGTCAGGATACTGTGGTCGCATTGGATGAACTGATGAGTAATGAGAAGTTCGGGCTTGGCGGATCTGAGGTTAAGTTTGATTCACCGAAGACAGATGAGATCATACCCAAGTTCCTTGAAGAGTGTTCGCTTGCGGGACAATATTATGCGCTTCCCTATATGAGGAGTACTGAGGTGTGTTATGTAAACCGTGATTATGTGGAGAAACTCGGATACGAACTTCCCGAGATAATGACATGGGATTTTATATGGGAAGTGAGCGAGGCGGCTACAGCGAAAGATGCGGATGGCAATTATCTCGTAAACGGCCAGAAGACCATGATCCCGTTTATCTATAAATCTACGGATAACATGATGATATCCAGCTTAAAACAGCTTGATGCCGGATATTCCACGGATGCCGGCGAGATACTCATTTTCAATGATACGACAGCACAGATCCTTAAGGAGACTGCGGCTCATGGCAAGACCGGCGCGTTCTCGACATTCAAGATATCCAGCTATCCGGCTAATTTCTTAAATGCGGGACAGTGCATTTTCGCAATAGATTCAACGGCAGGTTCGACATGGATGGGAACGGATGCGCCGCTTTCTGATATAGCGGAAGATGTCCTGGTTGAGTTTGAGACCGTTGTCATGCCCATACCACAGTATGACGTGAATAATCCTAAGATGATCTCACAGGGACCGTCCGTATGTATCTTTAACAAGGCGGATGAGCAGGAAGTACTTGCAAGCTGGCTCTTTGCCCAGTTCCTTCTGACTGATGATATCCAGATAGGATACGCTGAGACGGAAGGATATGTGCCGGTTACAAGCAAGGCACGCCAGACTGCGGAGTATCAGGATTATCTGTCGCGCGCGGGAGAAGATGAATTCCATTATAAGGTCAAGATAGACGCGACCAAAGTACTGCTTGATAACACGGAGAATACATTTGTGACGCCTGTGTTTAACGGGTCGGCGTCTCTGCGTGACGCATCAGGTGCGCTTGTAGAAAATGTGGTCAAACGTGTCAGAAGAAAGGGCACGGTTGATGATGCGTATATAGAAGAACTGTTTGCGGATGTGAGAGGCCTATACCGGCTTGACAGCATAGCCGCGTTGGGTGCAGGCGGCAAGGTTGATCTGGGCCCTCTGCCATCAGAGTCAGTGGCGCTTATCGTATGCATATGCATTGCCTGGGCCGGGATCGGAGCAGCGTATTGCTTCCGTCTGGTTAAAAAGCGGGCGCCGCAGAAATAGAATTAATTGTATATGAATTACAAAAAAGCAGGGTGGCTGTTTTTATCTATAATATTGGTACATCTTTTAGCGACGTTAGCAGCCAGCCTTTTTTCGGAATCTTATAATAATTTGTCTGTTGCAGTAAGAGCGATCATGGGTGAGATGATCGTATTGATCCCGGTGATCGTATTTACCGTGATGGCGTGTCGCGCAACAGGTGAGGGACCGGCCAAAATCTTAGGGTTAAAGAAGATCAGGATCGGCACAGTCTTTTTGATGGCGTTATACGGATTACTGATCATTCCGGTAACACTTTTTCTTAACATGGTTTCCATGCTGTTTACTGAAAATGTGGTGACTTCATCTATAGATCAGGTATCGGCATATCCGATAGTGGCTGTTATGATTGTGGCAGGATTATACGGACCGCTGGTCGAAGAAATCTGCTGCAGAGGACTGATATTCGGCGGGCTCAGGAAAAATATGTCAGCCATAGCAGCAATACTGTTAAGTGCACTGTCATTCGGGCTGATCCATCTGAACCTGAATCAGTTTGTATACGCTACGGGAATGGGAATATTTGTGGCTCTTGCCGTGGAAGCAGTCGGATCGGTGTGGGCTTCATTTATCGTCCATATGGTGATCAATACAGAGCAGATGCTTTTGATGCTGCTGGTCAATAAAGTAAGCCCTGATTTTTATTCGGAGGTTGCGCCTCAGTTCGGAAGGAAGGAACTGTTAATGTCGATGCCTGTATATCTGTTCGTCGGTGGATTCTGTGCCAGCCTGGCCATCGGAGTATTGGCGTGGGCGTCCCATCACGAAGGACGGCTTGAGGTACTTAGCAAACTCAAGGAGACTCCTGAGGGTGGAGTCAGGGGAAAGGCAGTTCTGACATTGCCATATATTATCGCAGCGGTGCTGTGTGTCGTGGCCATCGTATATGAAGAGTTACACTAACTAAGTCGAGACATTCGGGATGGTGCTGTCGGGAAGGCATATGTGCTCCTGGAACAAGCAGGCAGGCTTTCGGTTCGGGTGTTTAAGGAGGCTTTATGCCGGGTGCAGGCAAGTGTCTTGATCCATGTGGGAAAAGTATATACGCCGAGTGACATAGAACCCCGGATGCGGTACCAAAATACCAGGCGGGTTGTACAGATCGGAGAACGGTATGGATTGGTTTAAACTCGAAGAAATTGAAGATGGAGATATAGATAATGAAATCGAGGAAATGAATGCTCAGATCGAGCAGGAAAAGGCCGAAAAAAAGACTGAGTCGGTTGTCGGAAACGAGGGAGCATCTGTAACTTCTGTCGGAAACGAAGGCGAAAACGCTGCCTTGCAACGTGAAGAAAATACGACGGAAAGAGCTGACGGAAACGAAGGCGAGAACGCTGCCTTGCGACGTGAAGAAAACACGACGGAAAGGGTTGGCGGAAACAACACATCCACCGATAATAAACAGACTGAAAATAAGAACGGTGATGAAGAAACCATCGAAGATCTCGAAAGGGAGATGGAAGAAGAGGAACAGCGAAAGATCGAGTCGGGAGAAAAGCCTCTGACCTATGAAGAGAGAATCGCGAAGATGGAGTCGGATGTCGCGAAAATGGAGGCTGAAGCTCTCGGTATAAAGATACCGGAAGAAAACGAGAACGAGACAGAACAAGAACCGGAACAGGAAGAAAACGAGAACGAGACAGAACAAGAACCGGAACCTGAGATTATTTCTACAAATGATAATAATGTCGGGCCGCAGGAGAAACTTACATCCGATAATACAGGGGAGATCGATACAACAAAGACGGAGTCAAAAACAGAAGATACGGAATCAGAAACTACAGAGGATAGTGAAATTCTGGATGCTGTGCTGACAGGGAAAGGCTCCGGAGATTTGACCACTGCGAAAGATGATCTGACTCTGGATTTTGACGGGATCTCCGACAGACTGCTTGAGCTTCAGTCTTCCCTTAAGAAGCAGATAAAAGCCCGCCTTACGAAACGTTTTGCGGCAATTGAGAAAAAGAGGGGCAGGAATCCGGAGAGGAAGAAAACAAGTCTTCTTGCCGGCAGGGATGTTCCGAAGGAGATCATGAGTTCCTTTATGGGATTGTTAGACGGTTTAAATACGCCGATATTCGATCTTCAGGTTAACGCAGCCTTAGGAGCAGAAGAAGGGGAGACTACAAGTCTTAAAAACGTGGGATTTGCAGATCTTAAATCTGCCTACAGCAGTATAAGCAGTTCCTTCTTTACCCTGACATTTATGTCTGATCTGTATTTTAAGGATAATGAGCAGATAACGGGTCAGGTTACCGAAGTCCTGGGGATCCTTCAGGGCGTATCAGACAAGATAAGCAGGACGTTTGAAGTGCTTAGGGAAGAAGAAACCGCGCAGGCGTCCAAAGGGACAGATAACGGCGCTGAACAAAAGGAAGCTGATAACATCAAAGCCATCGTCGATGAGACGCTTCCGGAAGAAAAGCAGAAAACCATCTCTGAAGAACTTGATGATATGAAGGATCAGCTGTCTGGCAATACCATCACTGTTTCCGCAGATGGTTTAAGCGTAGATATGTCTCCTGCCGATTACGAAGCGTATCTAAGAATATACGGTACTCCCATTGCTGTTATCAAGGGATATATGAGATATCAGGAACTGGAGAATAAGGAAGGCAAGCTTACCGCAAAAGAAAGAAGAGAGCGCATAAGAATGCGTGCTGTTGCCAAACTTGCCGAAGAAAATAAGAGAAAGAGCCTTTACGGGTTTGGAAACGAGGAACAGACCGGTGAACAGGAAGATGAAATGATCCTTGCCACGGTGGAAGAACAGGGCGAAAGCATATCATCACAGATAAACGCCGAGTCTTTTGCAAGGATATATCAGTATGTGCTCTATAACAGGCTTTTTGACGGAATAAAAGAAGTGTACTTAAAGGACGAAGCCGAAGGCGGCATGTCAGAAGAAGTAATAGATGCTCTGATGAGCGGTATGGCCAACGACTATATCGGTCCGCTTAAGGACTGGGTATCCGAATATATGTATGAGAGGGCTGTCGAGAGAGAAGTGTATCTCGGCACGCTCATAGACAGCGTCGTGCGTTCCACGCCGAAGGACAAAAGAGAGTCCGGCGAGGTCGTTAAGAAGATTTACAAATCATTGATCGAAAACTATATCAGTGTCATATTCGCAGGCAACAGCAAGGACAGAAGACTGATCGTGGCTCGTGATTATATGGCCATGGCTGTTCTTGAGATGTCTCATGATCCCGCTAATATTTTTACGGAATTTATCACAAAAAGGATCCTGCGTTCCATTGACAGGATCACGCGTAGAGTATCGTAAGCCGTCATTTTTTCACCAGTGTAAAGAATAATAACAAATCTGCAGCAACGCCGGCAATTATGCAAAATGGAAGACATGAATCCTTTAGCATAATTGGTTATTTATACAAAAATATATGATGTTATGTAAACCGGAAATGATGGTTCTTACAACTAGCATTATATACGAAAATACCACATAGACACGAAAAACGACTACATAGACATGATCTGTAGACAAACAAAACGGATTCTGGCAGAGTATTGGATAAGGATAGTGAAGCTGTTATCTGTGCTTACGAGGACGCAGTGCTTGTTGATGCGGAGGTAGACAATGAAAAAAATACTAAAAGGGATTTTAAAGGTATTACTGGTCATAGTATGTATCATGGTGATCTTTGCCGGGGTGATTTTTTGTTTGAGATTGTATAACGATCATAAATATGGCAGTGCGGAATCCCTCACTGATATAGATGTGACAGATATAAGTCAATATCCAACGGAGTTGGATGGGATTGAAGTAAGAATTGTTGATAATGGTGCTTTTCAGGGATTTCATCTAATTCCGGATAATAAACAGTCTAAAGGAGTGATTGTATGCTACGGTGGTTCTGATGGAAGTCCTTTTTTTGAAGTGGCACAAAGTTATGCAGAAAAAGGCTACGAAACATTGTCCGTATTTATGTTTGGAATGAAAAATCAACCTAAGGAGCTCACAAGAGTGCCGTTGGAACAGTTTAGTGATGTCCTCGATTATATAGATAAAAACATAGAGGATAATTATCCAATTACAATTGTGGGTGCATCAAAGGGTGCAGAGTATGTTTTAAACCTCGCAGCAAGATATAATGAGATTTCAAATGTGATGTTATTTGCACCTGTAGCGTATAGTTTTTCAGGCTTGAACTTTGACGCAGTGAGTGCTGCTTCTTCGTGGACATGGCAAGGTGAAGAGGTTCCCTATGTTGATATACAAAAGGCTTCTTTCTCTGCGCTGTTTAAAGATATGCTTTTCCCGATGATGATAGGTTCTCCTATGAACTTCAGGGGAATATATTCTGCAGCTCTTGAAGCAGATCCCCAAAGGGATGAAAAGCTAATCCCGGTTCAGAAGATAAAGGGAGATATCTTGATTTTGGTAGGTGAAGATGATGGGATGATGGACACTCTTTCTATGGCGGAGCTAATTAAGAGTAAGTCTGCAAACACAGTTATATACTCTTATGAAAATGCAGGTCACATGTTTTCGGGAGACGGCATAGCTTCAGAGTTTGGTATGAGGATGAGACTTGGTGGAACGATTGAAGGAAATGAAAAAGCCAGAGTCGAAAGCGGAAAGATGGTGGAGGAATTCCTGAAGGCTCATCATGGAGAATAAGGTAATTCTCAGTTGATACATAATTAGAATACCTATAGGGGAACACTGATCTGATCAGTGTTCCCCTGTCGGCGCTCCGTATAAGGTGGAACTGCCGGAGTCTTGTGTGATATACTTAAGGCACAATGATAAAAGCAAACTGGGGAAGGAGGCAGAAAAGATCATGGGTGGTGGAAAAGTACTGGATCTGTTACCGGAGGAAGTTATAGAAGAGCGAGATCAATTAAGAATAGAAGTGAGCGCTTTGAAAAAGGACAAGGCAAAAGCAGAGAAGGATAAACTTAAAGCTGAAAAGGAAATAGAACAGTACAGAAAACTGTTTGGACCTTTGCCTAAGAAATAAGACAGGTCTTTGCTTTGACTATAGCATAATGAATTATTCAGACAGGGTTTTCAGTTAGAATTATAAATAAGAAGATATATGTACCATTTCGGTGATTATTTTGATATAGAGAAAAAAGGAATACCGTACGCATCACCGCAGGAGGAGTTAGACGACTATCTGCGGCTTCTTGATATGCTTCTGGAAAACTATCTTGAATTCAAAGGCTTAGGTAAATCCAAGAAGCTTTTCTCAAGGGGTCTTGTGATCACCGAATCCGAAATGGAAAGTTTTTTTGAGGCGCCTCCGCTCTTCCGTAGGACAGATGCTGTGGATCTTGCGCTAGCTGCGGATGCTGAAGATGCCTTTGAGTATATTGAAAGCAGAGCTGACGGGTCTTATATCATTGACCGAATTAGTCAGATATTTGATCTGAATCACCGCGAGATCCTGGCACTTATCATTGCGCTTGCTCCCGAACTGGACAGAAGATATGAGAGGATATACGGATTTTTACAGGATGATGTTTCAAGAAAACGTCCGACTATAGGACTCCTTAATGCTCTGTATGCAAGAATAGATGACGGACAGGGAACGTCGGGCACCGCATCGTATAATTTCGGATATCTGCTGTCCGATAAACTGTTTGAATATTTCTTCCTGCATACCGGCGATGATATGAATCTCTCGACAGAGCTTGTTCTTACTCCGTATGCAAGAGGGATTTTGTCCGGCTTTGATAAAGAAAATGACTATATCAGTCAATGTTCCGAAGATCCCGACACTCCCGTAATCTTTGAAGCAGACTATAAGTCCCTTGAGTACGCCCTTCATCAGAACAACACGCCTTCAATCTATGTCGGAAACAGCGATCCTGACACAGTGCTTCATCTTACCGGTCATTTTTGCATAAAAAATGATGAACCACTATATGTGATCGACCTTGACCGATTGGTCACCCTCTCAAAAGATAGGATCAATCAGACTCTTTCGGAATGCAGTCTCAGGGTGAAACTGAATAACGGACGCCTGTGCATGAAGACTGTCCGGGAAAAGAAATCTGTAATGATCGGCGAGGATGGCGCAAGATCCTTTAAGACCGGTTCTGACGGTAAGCGTGATAAGTCTGAAGTCCGGACGTATGTGACAGACAGACTTATAAGTAGCTGCGCTCCGAAATCCGTGATCATCTTCGGCAATGAAGAAGAACCTGAAGATCTGGTTGAGAAAAACCTGCCCTGCATCAGGATAGGCGATCCGGATGTCAACATGCGCATCAGCATATGGGAGTATTACTTAGACCGGGCGGCTGACAGTAGCGGTCTGTCGGTAGCTTCCGACGTCTGCATCCCTGATCTTGCCGACTGCTTTGATATAGGCTACGGCGTAATAAGGAAGACCTGTGAGTACGCAGCTGCAGAGGCAGGGATGAGAGAGGATAAGACCATTGGCAGGGAGATCATCCTTGCTTCGTTAAGAAGGCTTTCGCAGGTAGATTTTATGGGGCTTGCAACATATATTAAGCCGTCATATACCTGGGACGATATCACCGTGACCGAATCCCAGAAGGAGCTCCTTAAGACAGTCTGTGACAGATACCGTTTACGAAACCGCGTGGGCGACGGATGGGGACTTAAGAAGAAAAACGCCTATGGCAATGGCGTGAGCGTTCTTCTCTACGGACCTCCCGGAACGGGAAAGACCATGGCTGCCCAGATAGTGGCGGGCGAACTGGGGCTGCCGTTATACAGAGTGGATATATCCCAGATCTTTTCCAAATACATCGGAGAGACAGAGAAAAATCTTGCAGTCATATTCGGCGCTGCGAAGAAGGCAAATGTGATCCTCTTTTTTGATGAGGCAGACGCCCTTTTTGCCAAACGTACCGAAGTAAACGATTCGAATGACAAGTACTCAAACTCGGAGACCGCATTCCTTCTTCAGAAAGTCGAAGAGTATGACGGAATGTCGATACTGGCGACCAATTATTACAATAATTTTGACAGTGCGTTTCTTCGCCGTATCACCTACTCTGTCTATATGGAGAGTCCCGATGAGGAAGCCAGGTACAGATTGTGGACAACCATACTTCCGCCTGAAGCATCGTTGTCCGATGATATAGATTTTAAACTTTTTGCCAGAGAATTCGATCTCTCGGGCAGCAATATCAAGGCGATCCTCTTCAGCGCAGCCTACATGGCCGCAGCGGAGGGCAGATCTATCGGCGCATCTCATATAGTGCGCGCCATGCAGTATGAGTACCGTAAGCTCGGCCAGTATATAGACAGCGGGAAGTTTGGCCCGTATGCCTCATATCTGCAGGGTTAGCGGGGCTTAGAGCGGCGTGTCCTGATCCATGGTATTTCCTATGTGACAACAGGTATATTTGTATGATATAATCGGGTGTTGAAATGCATCCATGCATTTCAAAACACACCCAATCTCTTCCATGAGATTTAAGGGTGTTGAAATGCATCCATGCAGTTATATTTTTGTGTAAAGGAACTTATTTGATGTTTGACGGATTGGAAGACGTAAACAGAAGATATGAAGAAGTGATGAGCACCCTTGCTTCGCCCGGCGTTACCGACGACCAGAAGAAGTATATGGCGCTCATGAAAGAGCAGAGCGAGCTTGCACCGGTGGTGGAGGCTTATCGTGATTATAAGAAAGCCGGACAGGATATAGAGGATTCTCTGGCTATGCTCGAGACCGAGTCTGACGAAGAGATGCGCGATATGCTTAAGGAAGAGTTAAATGACGCGCGGACCAGGCAGTCGGATCTTGAGGAAAAACTGAAGATTCTTCTTCTCCCCAAGGATCCCAATGACGACAAGAACGTTATCGTTGAGATCAGAGCAGGGGCAGGCGGTGACGAAGCGGCGCTTTTTGCCGCAGAGATATACAGAATGTATGTGCATTACGCCGAAAGCCGCAGATGGAAGGTTGAGACCATCGAAGCTGAAGAGACAGGCATCGGCGGTATGAAGAACGTGACATTCATGATAACCGGCGCTGGAGCGTATTCGGTGATGAAATATGAATCTGGCGTGCACCGTGTACAGCGTGTGCCCGATACAGAGTCCGGCGGAAGGATCCACACATCCACGATCACCGTGGCGGTGATGCCGGAGGCAGAAGACGTGGATGTTGAGATCGATGAAAAGGACATCCGCATAGATGTGATGAGAGCATCCGGGAACGGCGGACAGTGCGTCAATACCACGGATTCAGCGGTAAGACTTACGCATTATCCCACCGGAATAGTCATTTATTCGCAGACCGAGAAGAGTCAGATTCAGAACAAGGCAAAAGCCTTTGCGCTTCTTCGCGCGAAATTGTATGACTTAGAGTGCCAGAAGGCCCATGATGCAGAAGCGGAAGCGCGCCGCAGCCAGATAGGAACCGGCGACAGATCAGAGAAGATAAGGACTTATAATTTCCCTCAGGGCAGAGTGACCGATCACAGGATCAATCTTACTCTGTATAAGTTAGATAAGATCATGGGCGGTGACATACAGGAGATACTGGATGCGTGCATAGCGGCTGATCAGGCTGCGAAGTTGTTACGTATGAATGCTTCGTAAGCGGATCGTTCACATGTAACAATAGATCATGCGCGCGGAAGCACAGGGCGATCAGACGAAGTAACGTATCCGGCGCACATTTTAACAGTTTTAGGTAGTACGATGGCAGAGATCTGGGACTTGTACAACAGATATAAGGAAGTTACCGGTGAAACCTGGGAAAGGGACTCGCATGATCCCATACCGAACGGAAGGTACCATATAATAGTGAGCATATGGACGATCACCCCGGACGGAGAGATCCTTATCACCAAGCGACATGATAAGAAGAGTTTCGGCGGACTATGGGAGAATACCGGGGGAGCCGTGATCGCGGGCGAGACCAGCGCTCAGGCGGCTTACAGGGAACTTAAGGAAGAAGTGGGGCTTAAACCCGCAAACAGAGAACTCCTCTACTTAGGCGATCTGTGGCATCCGGGAAATATCGTGGATGTGTACATGTTCGTGAAGGATATTGACTTAAGTGAACTGAAACTCCAGCAGGATGAAGTCGTGGACGCGCGCCTGGTAACGCCCGAGGAACTTGAGCAGATAAACGCTGAAGGACAAATGGTGTCGTCGGTGTTTAAGACATTTTGCTGTTACAGAGATAATATGAAAATGGTGCTTAACAGAGGGTAGGAGTTTTTTTACTGCGCCCGGAATGACAAGACTGAATGATGGTACCAGGAAAGGAATAAAAATATGTCTAAAGAATTAGCCAAAACCTATGATCCTAAACAGATAGAGGACCGTATCTACAATAACTGGATGGAGAAAAAGTATTTCCACGCCGAAGTGGACCGCACCAAAACTCCGTTCACCATCGTTATCCCGCCTCCGAACATCACCGGACAGCTCCATATGGGACATGCGCTTGATGAGACCATGCAGGATATCCTGATCCGTTATAAGAGAATGCAGGGATACAATGCGCTCTGGCAGCCTGGAACCGATCATGCTTCCATCGCCACGGAAGTCAGGATCATCAAAAAGCTTAAGGAAGAGGGAATTGATAAAGCCGATCTTGGAAGAGAGGGTTTTCTTAAGCGCGCATGGGAATGGAAAGAAGAGTACGGCGGTACTATCGTAAACCAGCTTAAGAAACTCGGAAGCTCCTGCGACTGGGACAGAGAGAGATTTACGATGGACGAAGGCTGCAATAAGGCGGTTACCGAAGTCTTCTGCAAAATGTATAAAAAGGGATGGATATACAAGGGAAGCCGTATAATCAACTGGTGTCCTGTATGTAATACATCCATTTCGGACGCCGAGGTAGAATACGAAGAGCAGGCCGGACATTTCTGGCATATTAAGTATCCGTTCATAGAAGATGACGGAAGCATCAGCACGACGAAATTCATTGAGTTTGCAACGACACGTCCCGAGACGATGCTCGGTGATACCGCTGTTGCCGTTAATCCGAATGATGACAGATACAAGGATCTGATCGGCAAAAAACTCATGATCCCGTTCGTTGACCGCGAGATCCCGCTCATCGCTGATGAGTATGTTGATATGGAATTCGGTACAGGCGTTGTTAAGATCACGCCCGCCCATGACCCTAACGACTTTGAGGTTGGGAAGCGTCATGGTCTGCCCGAGATCAACATCATGAATGATGATGCTACGATAAACGCAAACGGCGGAAAGTTTGCCGGTATGGACCGCTACGAGGCCAGAAAAGCCATCGTAAAAGAACTGGAGGAGATGGGGCTTCTTGTAAGCATCGAAGATCATACCCACAACGTAGGTACTCATGACAGATGCGGCACGACGATCGAACCCATGGTAAAACAGCAGTGGTTCGTTAAGATGGACGAGCTTATCAAACCCGCCGTTAAAGCAGTAAAAGAAGGCGAGATAAAGCTCATTCCCCCGAGAATGGACAAACTATATTTTAACTGGACAGATAATATCAGAGACTGGTGCATTTCCAGACAGCTCTGGTGGGGACACAGGATACCGGCGTATTACTGCGATAAATGCGGCGAGGTCATAGTTGACAAGGCGGCGCCTGCGGTATGTCCCAAGTGCGGCGGGACTCATTTTACACAGGATCCCGATACGCTTGATACATGGTTCTCATCTGCGCTGTGGCCTTTTTCCACGCTCGGATGGCCCGAGAAAACAGAGGAACTGGATTATTTCTATCCTACGGATGTGCTGGTTACCGGATATGACATCATCTTCTTCTGGGTAATAAGAATGGTATTTTCCGGATATGAACAGATGGGCGAGCGTCCGTTCAAGGCAGTGCTTTTCCACGGACTGGTACGCGACGAGCTGGGACGCAAGATGAGCAAATCCCTCGGAAACGGTATCGATCCGCTGGAGATAATAGACAAGTACGGCGCCGATGCATTAAGACTTACCCTTATTACCGGCAATGCACCCGGCAACGACATGAGATTCGTTAACGCCCGCGTTGAGAACTCGCGTAATTTCGCCAATAAGGTATGGAATGCGAGCCGCTTCATAATGATGAACATGGAGAAGGTTTCGGCAGGCGATCTTAAGCTTTCGTTCGAGGATGTTAAGGATAAGCTTGAACCTGCTGATAAGTGGATCATCGACACCTTCAACAATCTGGTCAAAGAAGTGACCGACAACATGGACGCTTACGAACTGGGTATCGCTGTCCAGAAGGTTTACGATTTCATATGGGATCAGTTCTGTGACTGGTATATAGAGATGGTTAAGCCCAGACTCTATGCGACAGACTCATCCGATTCACATATCGGAGCGCTTTGGACACTTAAGAATGTCCTTATCGGAGCGCTTAAACTGCTGCATCCGTATATGCCTTTTGTTACCGAAGAGATATTCATGAACCTCCAGGATGAGGAAGAGTCCATAATGATCTCTGCATGGCCCGTATATGATGAGAAGTATTCATTTGCATCTGATGCGAAAGCCATAGAGACCATCAAGGAAGCCGTTAAGGGCATCAGAGGGGTACGTACGCAGATGAACGTTGCTCCTTCAAGAAAAGCTTCCGTATATGTAGTAAGCGACAAGGAAGATGTTCTTGATATATTCAGGACCGGCGAGGTATTCTTCAAGACCCTCGCATATGCTTCCGATGTGAATATACAGAAGGATAAATCCGGCATTGCAGATGATGCCGTCAGCGTTGTTATTCCTGATGCGACGGTTTATATACCTTTTGCGGAACTGGTTGACATAACAGCTGAGATTGAGCGCCTTCAGAAAGAAGAAGCCAGGTTGAACGGTGAGATCGCAAGGTCGAACGGAATGCTTAATAATGAGAGATTCATCTCCAAAGCGCCTCAGGCCAAGGTCGATGAGGAGAAGGAGAAGCTTGCGAAGTACACCCAGATGCTTGATCAGGTGAAGGAGAGGCTTGCGCAGTTATCCAGGTGACAGGACAGATCCTCAGCATGGATGACGAAGCCCGGCACGGCTCAGTAATGACAGGGTTGTGCTCAGAATGACATATAGTTATCATGCCATACACATATGAAGAGGCTGTAAAATATATATACGAACTGCCGAAGTTCACCACAAAGCATACATTTGAAGAAGGATGGGAATTCCTGCACGGACTGGGAGATCCCGACAAGGCGTTTAAGGTGATACATGTTGCAGGTACTAATGGTAAAGGCTCCGTATGCGCGTATATGGAGTCTATACTTATGCATGCGCGCTTAAACACCGGATGTTTTATCTCTCCTCACTTAAATGACATACGTGAGAGGATAAGGATACACGCACAGATGTGCTCCGAAGAGGAGTTTGCGGACGCTTTTAACAGGGTATATGAATTAAGCCGTAGCTTGTATGTACCCACATTTTTCGAGTATCTCTTCTTCATGGCAATGCTGATATTTCGTGATCATGCGCCTGATGTGGTGATCCTGGAGACCGG
>JAEEGI010017015.1_pt1 | contig 14973 bp, 9 predicted proteins | sample 8958751 | NCBI WGS metagenome assembly JAEEGI01 (sample SAMN16246545, study PRJNA631951) | gut metagenome | biome: gut microbiome; feature: rumen; material: KS-attached | host: Bos | place: Iran: Karaj | collected 2018-10
CGATCAGTTCGCCGGCGTCTCCGCAGGCGCTTCGGCCGGTTCAGCCGGGACCAGCATGACCTTGCTGATGTGCGGCTGCGGGCCTTCGTACCAGTACAGGAAGCCTTCCAGATCCACCGTGTCGCCGATCTGAAGCGCCTTCACGGTCTCATAGACTTCGCTGCCGGCCGGGAACTCGTCGGTCTCGACCGTCACGGTGTAGGTCACGTGATAGATCTCGACATTGAAGTAGATATCGTCGCCGTCCTGGCCGGAGCCGTTGTACTTGTACAGGAACGGGACCTCGTTGCCGTCCGCATCCTTGGAAGCCACGATCTTCGCGCCTTTGCCGCAGATCAGGGCGTTCATATACGCCTCGGCGGCTTCCACGCTCGGAATGTTCACGATGTCGATCGGCTTCGCCAGATAGGAATCGACGCAGCCTTCGTAAGGGATCTCAAAGCCTTCGGCGTCCTTGAGCTCGATCTCGCCGCTCCAGCTTCCCTTGAAGCCGCTGACGCGGATATAGGTGCCGGGCGTAAGCTTCGCATAGTCCTCGGCCGAGACCTTCAGGCGGTAGACGTAGTAGGCGCCGGCTACGTCGTCCAGGAAGACGGAGCAGTTGCCGTATTCCTCGCTGTAGGCGGTGACCAGCTGGACAAAGCCTTCAATAATGACGGGCGTTTCATCCTCGGCCGCCACGAATTCGGCATGGGTCATGACGTCTTCCGGCTTCTCCAGGGTCTTCTCGATACGGATGACGTGCGGCTGCGGGCCGTTGTACCAGTACAGGAAAGCGTCCAGGATCACCACGTCGCCGGGGATAAGCTCCTTCGCGGCTTCGTAGACTTCGCTGCCGGGGCCGAACTCGTCGCTCTCCACCACGACGGTGTAGATCTCGCCGTCCAGACGGACCTTGAAGTAGATGTCGTCGCCGTCGCTGCCGGTACCGTTGTACTTATACAGCCAGCCGACCTCGTTGCCGTCGGCGTCCGTGGAGGCGACCACCGCCGCGCGGTACATCTCGACCGGATTGTTCATAAAGGCTTCCGCCAGATCGTTTTCGACCAGATACGCAAAGTCGATCGTGTCGGCAATGTGTTCGCCGAAGGAACCGTCGGGGAACGCATAGGCTTCCACGTCCTGGATCTCCACCAGACCGCTCCACGGCTTCTTGTAGCCGGTGATCTGGATATACTCGCCGACGACCAGTTTCTCCGCGTCTTCCTCGGTGATCTCCATGCGGTAGACGTAGTAGGCGCCGACCTTATCATGCAGGAACAGGGAGGCGTTGTGATATTCGGCGTTGTAGGCGGCCAGCTGGATCCAGCCTTCCACCACGACCTTGGAATCATCCTCCGCCGCGCTGAACTCATAGTAGTTCATGACCTCTTCCGAGCTCTTCGCGTACTGTTCGGTCTCGATGGCGTACACGTGCGGCTGCGGGCCTTCGTACCAGTACAGGAAAGCGTAGATATCCAACGCGTCGCCGATCTGAAGAGCCTTGACGGCCTCGTAGACCTCGCTGCCGGCCGGGAATTCATCGGTCTCGACCACGAAGGTCCAGCTGCGGCCCAGGCAGCTGACCGTGAAGTAGATATCGTCGCCGTCCTGGCCGGCGCCGTTGTACTTGTACAGGAACGGGACCTTTTCGCCGTCCGCATTCTCGGAAGGCTCCACCACGGCGCCCTCCAGCAGGATGCCCTGATTCATGAAGAGCTGCAGTTCTTCATCATTCAGATACGATACGTTGGTCCAGCCGAAAATGATTCCGCTTTCGGCTTCCAGCAGCTCGAAGCTTGCGTCGGTGATCTCCACCTCGCCGCTCCAGACGTTCTTAAAGCCCTTCACACGGATCTTGGCGCCCTCGGTCAGCTGAGCAGCCTCTTCGGGCGTTACGTTCATGCGGTAGACGTAGTAGGCGCCGTCCTCGTCCTCCAGGAACAGGCTGGCGTTGCCGTATTCGGCATTGTAGGCGGCCAGGCGTACGTACGCGCTGATGATGACCTCGGTCTCCACTTCCGCTGCCATGAACTGATCGTAGCTCATTGTCACGTCGGCGGGCAGTTCGGAGGCCGCGACGGCGCTCACGTGCGGCTGCGGGCCGTTGTACCAGTATAAGAAACCGGTCAGATCGATCACGTCGCCGATATTCAAGGCCTTGACGGCTTCGTAGACTTCGCTGCCGCTGCCGAATTCGTCGCTCTCCACGACGACCACGTAGCGGCCGTCGCCCTTGGCGAGCGTGAAGTACAGATCGTCGCCTTCCTGTCCGGCGCCGTTGTACTTGTACAGGAACGCATGCTCCTGATCATCCGCATCCTTCGAGGCCACGACGGTCATGCCGTTCAGGGCGATCCGGTTGTTCATCAGGGCTTCCAGCTCTTCGTCCTGGCCAAGCAGCCCGGTGATATCCTTCGCTTCCGCCAGGTAAGCGCCGCCCCCGAGCACTTCGTAGGAGGCATCCTCGATCTCGATCTGGCCGCTCCAGGCGGTCTTCATGCCGCTCACGCGGATCTTGGCGCCTTCGGTCAGCTCGGCGGCCTGCTCGGCCGTCACGTTCATGCGCCATACGTAGTACGCGCCGTCCGTATCCGCCAGGAACAGGCTGACGTTTCCGAATTCCGCACTGTACGCGGCCTGCTGGATCCAGCCTTCCACGACGACCTTCGTATCCATGGCGGCATCCATGAATTCCTCATGGGTCATCACGCCTTCGCCCTTGGCGTTCATATCCGTCAGCTTGTGGACGTGCGGCTGCGGGCCCTCGTACCAGTACAGGAAGCCTTCCACCTCCACGGTCTGGCCGATCTCGAGCGCCTTGACGGCCTCGTACGCTTCCGTGCCGGCGCCGCATTCATCGCTCTCCACGGTCAGCGTGTAGATCTCGCCGCCCAGGGAGACGTTGAAGTACAGGTCGTCGCCTTCCGCACCGGAGCCGTTCCACTTGTACAGGAAGGGCTTCTCGTTGCCGTCCGCATCCTTGCTGGGCACTACGGTCGCGCCGGAAACGCGGATCTTCTGATTCATGAACTTCATCAGGTCTTCCGTGCCGAAGAACTCCGTCACGTCGATGGGTTCCGCCACGAAGGTCTCGCCTTCGATGACTTCAAATTCCGCGGAGCCTTCCGCGAATTCCACTTCGCCGGACCACTCGGTCTTGAAGCCGTGGACGCGGATCTTGACGCCTTCCTTCAGCTGCTCGGCCTGCTCGGGCGTAACGGTCATGCGGTACACGAAGTACGCGCCGTCCTCGTCCGCCAGGAACAGGCTGGTGTTGCCGTATTCCGCATTGTACGCGGAGAACTGGACGTACGCTTCGATGGTCACTTCGCTGTCCTTTTCCGCCGCCAGATACTCTTCATAGGAAAAGATCTTTACTTCCGGAACCGGCTCTGTCGTAGGTTCCGCCGTCGTGGGAGCCTCGGTCGTCGGGGCCGCGGTCGTCGGAGCCTCGGTGGTCGGCGCCTCGGTCGGCGCTTCCGTGGTCGGATCCGGGGTTCCGCAGGCTGCCAGGGACAGGATCATCACCAGGGACAGTCCTAAAGCCAACAGTTTCTTCATTTCTTTTCTCCTTGTTCTATAAATAATAATAACAGAACGCGTCTTTCAAAAAGACCGGAAATATTATACCGAAAATGTGTGAAAAATCAATGATTTTTCTGCTCTTTCCGCTTTTTTATCCACTGCAGCAGGGCGGCGGCGCCGATCAGCACCCAGGCGCCGGCCAAAAGGCCCAGCAGCCAGACGGAGGTGGAGGGCAGCGGGCCCAGATCCTTCTTGTCGGCAGCCTTCGTCGTCTCCGGCGTTTTTCCGCCCTCGGGGCTCTTCGTGGCGGGCTCGGCCGCCTGGCTGCCGTCCGGATCCGTCGCGACCGGTTCCTGCGTCTCGGGCTCCTTCACCTCGATCTCGCTCAGCTTATAAAGCTGGGCGACCTCCTTGAACAGCTTGTCCAGATATTCGTCGCTCAGCGCCGTTCCGTCCGCGCTTAACTGGATCTGCTTGCGCCGCGTCGCCTTGGCCACGTTTTCGATCAGCGTGCCGGCCGCGTCGCGCACGGAGGCGGAGCCCGCGAACACCGGCGTGATGAAGGTGTTCTCCATGTTGTCGATGACCATCTGCGAGCAGGCGATCTTCACGTCGTAGTAGGTGTCGTTGTCCTCTCCGGCCCGGGCGATATAATCCAGATACTCCGCCGACTGCTGCGCCTTGTAAGTCACCGGCACGTAGCCCTCGGTCTTGGCGTAGGCCACCTGCACCTCGTTGGTCATGAGGTACTGGGCAAAGAGCCAGGAAGCCAGGACCTCCTGCGGATCCGCCTTATTGAAGATGCACAGGGACGGGCCCTGGGAGATCATCTGCGGGTTTTCGGGATCGAACTGCGGCACCGGGCGCACCACCGTCTCAAATTCGGCCACGTCTTCCGCGTGAATATCCAGCAGCGGCGCCTTGGAGCCCAGCCAGGTCGCGCCGGCGGTCGAATCGATGGCGAAGAGGCAGCGGCCCGCGTTGAAGAAGTTGCCCGGGTAGCTGTCGATCTTGAAGGTCGAGAAGGCGCGCGTCAAGACGTGCTCGTAGATCGTGTACAGAAGCTCCTTCGTCGTGTCGTTGAAGAGCTTCACCTCGCCGCTCTCCTCCGCGTAGCCGGCGCCCTTCTGCCTTAACATCTGGATCATCATGTTGTCCGTGGACTTGTAGATGAAGGGGATCATGATCTTCTGGCCGTTGGACTTAAAGACGTCGCCGTCCTTTTCCATGGCCTTTTCGGAGACCTCCCAGATCCAGTCCCAGGTCACGACGTCCGGGATCGTATAGCCCATCCGCTCCACGTAGGTCTTGTTGATGTAGAGCGCCTCGGAGGAGCGCATGAAGGGCAGATCGTACTGGTGGCCGGAAAAATATCCCTCTTCCAGGAATTTGCCGATCATCTCGCCCTGGTCCGGTCCGTCAAAGAGCAGCTTGGCGCCGCCGAAGCCGTAATCCGGATCGTTCATGTAGTCGTCCAGCGCCACCACCATGTCGCGGCCCTTTAAGTACGTCGCGATGTGGTCCGGGTAGGAAATGCAGACGTTGGGCGTGGTATTCGTCGCGATATTCGTGATGACGTCCTGATAGATCTTGCCGTAGTCCGAGTAGAAGCGGATCTCCACGGTCACGTTCGGATACAGGGCCTCAAAGTCCTCTTTGGCCTTGTTGTAGATCTTGATCTGCGTCGGGTTGGAGTCGTTCTTCGCCCAGAATTCGATCTTGATCTTCTTCGCCGTGTCAAATTCGATGCCGAGGCCGGGCGCTTTTGTCTCAGCCGGCTGCGTCTCATCCGGCGAAGCCGAAGGATCCTGCGTCTGTCCCTCCGTGGAGGCAGCCGCCGTTTCCGTCGGCGCGGCCGTGGTCTCGCGGCCGGCGATCTGTCCGTGGCAGGCCGAAAGCATCACGGTAAAGGCGCACAGAAGCGCCAGAAGGCCGGAAACACTTCTCTTTTTCATCCCTTGGTCCCTCCTCTCGAAACGCCTTCCATGATCTTCTTGTGGAAGATCAGGAACAGGACCACCAGCGGCACGGAGATGACCACCACCGCCGCCATCATGGCGGGGATATTGTCCCGGCCGAAGCCGCTCTCGCGGATCTGCTGGATGCCGTTGGAGACCAGGAAGTAGTTCTGGTCGGTGGTGATCAGCCGCGGCCACACATAGGAGTTCCAGCACTCGATGACCTTCAGGATGATCACCGTCACGATGGTCGGCCGGCAGATCGGCACCATGACCTTCAGCAAAAAGCCCAGGTCCGTGCAGCCATCGATCCGGGCCGCCTTATACAGGTCGTCCGAGACCTGCGCGAAGTTTTCCTTCAGCAGATAGATATAGAAGACCGAAGTGACGGACGGCAGGATCAGGCCCCAGAAGGTGTTGCGCATGTTCCAGTTGGTGATGGTCACGTAGTTCGTGATGACCACCAGCTCGCCGGGGATCATCATCAGGGCCAGGAAAAGGGTGAACACGAGGTTTTTGCCTTTAAATTCCAGCTTGGCGAAGGCGTAGGCCGCCAGGATGATCACCACCAGCATGATGCCGGTCGTGGCCAGCGTGAAGATCACCGTGTTCAGGAAGTATTTCGCCAGCGGCACCGCCGTGAAGGCCTCCGCGTAGTTTTCCAGCGTCGGCGAAAGCGTGTAGAACTTCGGGACGAACTCCGCGTTGTAGGCGCCGGTGGACTTGAACGAGGTCAGGACCATCCAGTAGAAGGGGAAGAGCACCATCAGGCCCCAGAACACCAGGAAGGTATAGGTCAGGATCTTCCCGATGCGTCTGCGGGTGCGGGCGGAGCGCTCGATCTCGGCATAGGTTTTCTGCGTATCGGATCTCATGGCCGTCCCCCTTTAATAATGCACCGTCTTCTTGCTGACCATCAGGTTGATGCAGGTGATCGTCAGCACGATGACGAAGAGGATGATGGCGGCTGCCGACGCGTAGGACGGATAGCCGCCCGCCGTTCCGTAGAGCATGTCGTAAACGTAGCCCACGATAGTGTTCATGCCCGCGCCGTTAAGGTCCGTCCCGAAGAGGGCGACCTCGTCGCTGTAGGCCTTGAACGCCCCGATGAAGCCGGTGATGATGAGGTAGAACAGCATCGGGGAGATCATGGGCAGGGTGATGCGGCGGAAGATGCGGCCCTTGGAGGTCCCGTCGATCTTCGCCGCGTTGTAGTAGTCCTGGTTGACCGAGGCCAGCGCGCTGGTCAGGATCAGCACCTTAAAGGGCAGCACCACCCAGATGGTGTAGAAGCACATGACGAACATCTTCGCCCAGTAGGGGCCCTCGATGAAGTCCACGCCCTCCCCGCCGAAGAACTGGATCAGAAGGTTCACCATGCCGTCGGTGTAGGCGGTGGGCTTAAAGAGGATCATGAAGACCAGGCCGACCGCCAGCGTGTTGGTAACGTAAGGCAGGAAATAGACGGTCTGGAAAAGATTGCGCAGCTTCTGGATCGAGTTCAGGGCGAGCGCGACGAGGAGCGCGAAGCCCGTCGAAAGCGGCACCGTGATCACCACGATCAGGAAGGTGTTCTTAACGGCCTGCAGGAAGTAGGGATCGTGCAGAACGTAGGAATAGTTGAACAGACCGTAGCCGTCGGAGGTCTGGGAGACGAAGTTGTATCCTTCCTCGACGGAATAGATCATGACGTCTATGAGCGGATAGACCATGAAGATCCCCAGAAAGAGGATCGCGGGCAGCAGGTACAGCCAGCCCTTGAACTTACTGCTTTTCATCGGCTGCCTCCCTTAAAAGCGGATCCGCTCTTCTGTTTCGTGATCGAAAAGATGGACCTTTAACGGATCCGGGCGGAAGTTCACGGTCTTTTCGGTCTTCGCCGGCCGCTTGCCGGAGCCCACGATGGCCCTGAGGTTCTCGCTGATGGCGCCGCCGTGCGTATAGACCACGCTGGTATCGCGGCCCATGACCTCCACGTTGACCAGGCCGCAGCGGAAGGAACCTTCCGGATCCGGCTCCAGGCCCTCGGGACGGATACCGACGTAGACTTTCCTGTCCGCAACGCCCGGCACCGCGATCACGTCGTCCTCTCCTATGATCAGGCGCCCGTTCTTCACCTCGCCCTCAAACACGTTGATGGCGGGCGTGCCCAGGAACTTGGCCACGAAGAGGTTGACCGGGTCGTCGTAAACGTCCTGCGGCTCGTCGATCTGCTGGATCATACCGTCCTTCATGACCACGATCAGGTCGGAGATGCTCATGGCCTCCTCCTGGTCGTGCGTGACGAAGATGGTGGTGATGCCGGTCTCGCGCTGGATGCGGCGGATCTCCTCTCTCGTCTGCAGGCGCAGGCGGGCGTCCAGGTTGGACAGCGGCTCGTCCAAGAGCAGGACCTTCGGCATCTTGACGAGGGCCCGGGCGATGGCGACGCGCTGCTGCTGGCCGCCGGACATCTCCGAAGGCTTGCGCTCCAGCAGGCCGTCGATCTGCACCAGCTTCGCGGCTTCTTTGGCGCGGCGGGCAATCTCCTCCTTGGGCAGCTTTTTGTCGCCTTTTAAGTTCTGCAGCGGGAAGGAGATGTTCTGCTGCACCGTCATATGCGGATACAGGGCGTAGTTCTGGAAGACCAGGCCCACGCCGCGCACCTCGGGCGGCAGATTCGTCACCTCGTCCTCTCCGAAGAAGATCTGCCCCTCCGTGGGCTCGAGCAGGCCGCAGATCAGGTTGAGCGCGGTGCTTTTGCCGCAGCCGGAAGGGCCGAGCAGGCCGATCAGCTTGCCGTCGGGGATCTCAAAGTCGAAGTCGTTGACGGCGATGACGTCGCCGCCGATCTTCTTGTTGCGGTTGGGGAATTTCTTGGTCAGATGCTTCAGTACGACCTTCATGTTTTTGTCCTCGTCACTTGTTTTCGTACGGCTGCGCCGCAGGATTTTTCGCGGCCGGCGCCGCAGGGTTTTCGTTTGTAAGTAATAATTTATTATACGATGCGGAGAAGAAAAAGGCAAGAAAAAGAACGCGCCCGCCTCGGTCGGCCGGAGGAGGCGGGCGGGCCTGAACGTCAGAGCCGGAGGGGGCGTTAAGCGGCGTCAAAAAAAGTTGAAAAAGTTCTTGACAGCCTGTTTGATAGGTGCTAATATAGCAAGGCACCTCAAGAGGTGATGCACTTTTATAACGCGGGGTAGAGCAGTCCGGAAGCTCGTCGGGCTCATAACCCGGAGGTCGCAGGTTCAAATCCTGCCCCCGCTACGAGAATGTGGAGTTACAGCAGCTCATTTGAAAAATGCAGGATGGGTTTCTGAATTAGTCAGAGGCTCATTTGAAAAATGCAGAGCATTTTTCAAATGACTTGGCCTGCATAAGCAGGCCAAGGTCAAAAAGCGCTGTAACGCAGGCGCGTGAAAGCTCGCTTTCATACGCGCCGCGTTACCGGCGCTTTTGCCTCTGATCTGCGCATTCACACTTTATGCTCAGATAGCTCAGATGGTAGAGCAGAGGACTGAAAATCCTCGTGTCGCTGGTTCGATTCCGGCTCTGAGCATTTTTTATTTCTCCAAATACCGACTGCAACGTTTTGCCGGTCCCACCGCTTTTATCGGTAGGACGTTTCCGTCCCGAAAAGGAAAAGCCATGAATGAAAGAATTAACAATAATATAAACAGATCCGTGGAAAGGGAGGCCCGCCGCCGGCGCCTGCCGGGCCTGATCATGACGGGGCTTCTGCTGCTGGCCGTCGCCCTGTTTCTCTGGCGGCTCTGGACCTTAAAGCTGCTGCCGACGCTCCTTTTTGCGGCGCTGGCCTTCGTACTGCTGCTTTTCGTCCTGCTGGTCTATATCCTCTCGCGGGACGCCGGCCGGCGCGGCCGCTTCGTCTGCGCCCTGCTGCTGACCCTCCTCATCGCGGCGGTCTCGGGCGCAGGCTTCTACGCCGGCACCCGCTTCAGCGATACCATCCGGGCGATGTTCCGTCCGGATTCGACGGAGACGGTCATCATGCAGGTCTACGTGCGGGCGGACGATCCGGCGCAGAGCCTTTCCGACCTGAAGGACGAAACGCTCGGGATCCTGACCCGCATCGACCGCCGCGCAACGGATGAAATGCTTGAAAAGCTGGCGAAGGAGCTGGGACCGGCGCCAACGATTGCCGAATACGACAGCCCCGTGCAGCTGCTCCACGCCCTCGCGGAGGGGCAGATCCGGGCCATCCTGATGAACGAACACTATCTGACCCTGCTGGAGGAGGGTTCCGAGGCGGCAAACGTCCGCTCCCTGCACGCCCAGGCGGTGGTGATCGCCGCGACGACCGCCGCTCCGCCCGAGACGAAGGATCAGGATCCCACGCTGCCGCCGGACGATCCCGCCCGTCCTTCCGGCCAGGATCCGGAAGAAAGCGGCGCGCAGCCTGCCGAACCGGGCTATTCGGACGACGAGCGCCTGAGCGCGGAGGGCTCGTGCTTTATCATTTATATCTCCGGCATCGACAGCCGCGAGGGGCTTGTCAGCCGCTCCCGCAGCGACGTCAACATCCTGGCGGCCGTCAATCCGGACACCCGCCAGGTGGTCCTGATCAGCACCCCGCGCGACTGCGCCGTCTTAACGTCCGTCTCCGGCGATCAGCCCGACACCCTGACCTATACCGGCAACTACGGCATCGACGTCAGCTGCGACGCCCTGGAAAGGCTCTATAATCTCCATATCGACTACTGGTTCCGGGTGGATTTCTCCGGCTTCGTCCGGATCATCGACGTGCTGGGCGGCATCGACATCAATTCCGACAAAAGCTTTTCCACCGACGGCGGCTACTATTTCCGTCAGGGCGTCAATCACGTGGACGGCGCCGCCGCGCTCTCCTTTGCCCGGGAGCGCCATGCCTTCGGCGGATCCGACGCACTTCGCGGCCCCCACCAGATGGAGGTCATCCGGGCCACGCTGGAAAAAGCCGCCTCCTCGCAGATCCTGAGCAGCTGGGACCAGCTCTTAAGCGCCGTTTCCGACTGCTTCGAGATGACGGTCCCTTACGATATCATCGCTTCCGTCGTCCGCCGGCAGCTGACGCAGAGCGGCGAGTGGAATATCGTCAGCTACGCGCTGGACGGCAGCTACGATATCCGCTCCATCTTCTCGCTGTACAGCCCCAACTACATGTTCCTGCCGGAAGATACGTCGATCCGCACGGCCCGCCTACTGATCTGGCGCCTGCTGGAAGGCCGCGAAGTCTCCGCCCCGTAAAAGCCGTCCGGAGCGGCCCGGAACGCCCGCCCGGGCGATCTTCGCGTTTTTCGAAAAAACCCGTTGACAAGGCTCTTCTCTTATTGTATAAATAGGAATGCGCCGCTGCGCGGCGGAAATTTCATACGGAAGATGAAATTCGGAGAAGTACTCAAGAGGCCGAAGAGGCGCCCCTGCTAAGGGTGTAGGTCGGGTGACCGGCGCGCGGGTTCAAATCCCGCCTTCTCCGCGAAAAAGAGGACCTGAAAAGGTCCTCTTTTTTGTGGCAGAAAGAACTGTACGTGCGCCGGAAGCCGGCGCGTGGCAGCCGAGCCGAAGCGCTCAGTTTTTCGACAATTTCGCGTCTCACGACCCGGCAGGCATTCTCCTTCGCGATCCTTTCAAGTTCGCGGATGATCATGGAGCCGATCCCGTGGTGCCGATAACGTTCATCCACCCAAAGGATGTTGAGAAACATCCTCGACCAATGGTATTCGTAAGCCTCCGCAATGCATCCGCCGACGATCTCGCCGCTTTCGCTCTCGACCTTGAGAACGAATTCTTCTTCGTCCGTATCCACCTCGCGCGGCACGATCTCATCGATCTTCCGGCCGATATACGCGGCCTCTTCTTCCGTCAGATCCTCTACTCTTTATTCCCTGTTCATGGTTCCTCTTTTCGGGCGGCGGGGATCACGCCCCGCCGCCCTTTTCAGTATTCTTACAGCTTTTTGCAGGTATAATCGTCGAACATCAGGCACCCGTCGCCGAATCTCAGTTTGAGCATGCCGCCCTTGCGGCCAAACTCGTTCTCTCCGATAGGATAGAGCCGGAACTCCAGCCTGTCGCCGTCGTCATCGATGGCCTTGGCGTGAAGCTCACCGTCCTTCAGAAAGACCTCGTCGACGATGAAGTCGGCGTCCTCGGGATGCTCATATCTGCCGCAGAAGCTCTCCCACTTCGACTTATCCGGGTCCTTTACCGCGATATCTTCTATGGAAACGATGGGTTCGGGTTCCCTGTCCCTTACGATCTCTTCCATGCCGTCCCAGTAGCCCAGATACGCTCTCACATCCCTGTAATCCCGGCAGCTGAGGATCACCAGGACCCTGTCCGCGTCAATGAAACGCTCAAACCAGGTAGAGACGCCTGGCATGCCGCCGCTGTGGCTGACGACGAGCCCATATTTCTCCTCACGGCCGACGGCCCAGCCGAAGCCGTAGCCCAGCCCGTCATCCTCATCGTAAACGGCATCCTCGCCGTTGTTCAGTTTTGCGGGGGTGTACATGAGCTGCTGCTCTTCCAAAGTGAGCACCTTGCCCTCGCGCAGCGCCCTGTCCCATTGGAACATGTCAAAGATGTCGGTATACACGTAGTCGTCACCGTTCAGACCGTCAAAGGCGACCACGTCACCTTCTTCCGCGGAGTCGATGTCAGCCACGCATTTTCCGTTATCATACACCGTTGCCTGCGCATAGTTTTCAAACGGAACGCTGTCCCGGCGGATATGGCAGCAGCGGGTGGAGGTCATCCCTGCGGGCTCGAAAATGTTCTTTTGCAGGAACTCTTCAAAGGGAACGCCGGAGAGCCGCTCCACCAGCAGCGCCAGCAGGTTGTAACCGGTGTTGGAGTAATGCAGGCCTTCCCCCGGGGCGAAGTACGGTTTCGCCTCGGTTTCGCAGAGGAAGCGCAAGATCTTGTCGTTGCCCGGCACCCGTTTTTCTTCCTTCCAGATTTTGATGAACCAATCCGCATCGTCAAAGTAATCGGGAATGCCGCTCGTGTGGGTCAGCAGATGCCGGACCGTCACGCCCTTATAAACGGTGAGTTCAGGGAAGAAGTTCGTGATCTCGTCCTCCGGGCTGAGAAGGCCCTGCCGCATCAGCAACATAACCGCCGTGGCGGTGAACTGCTTTGTGACCGAAGCCAGCTGGAAGATCGTGTCCTCCGTGATCGGCAGCGTGTCTTCGGGATCCCGGAAGCCGAGAACGCCCTTGGACACGATCTCACCATTTTCGGCGTAGAGCCAGGCCCCGTTGAAGCTGTCCTTTTCGTTCAGCTCACGGGCTAATTCGTGCATCACAGAATTCTTATCCATTAGAATAATTCTCCTTACAGTTTTTTACAGGTGATACCGTTGACCGTCAGGCAGTTTTCGCCGAAGATGATCTTGGCAAAGCCGCCCTTGCGGCCGAAGGTCTTCTTTCCGATGGGATAGAGCTGACTGGTAAATTCACCGTCGCCGCCGAAGAACTTTGCGTACAGCTTTCCGTCCTGCATGAAAACCTCGTCAACGCAGATCTCAGCGTCATCGGGATGCCCGTATTTGCCGCACACTGCTTTTAAGCTTCGTTTGCCCGGCATCTCGGTCAGTTTTTCTTCCATGGTTTGGAACAGCTCGATGGCCATATAGGATTGCTTCCAGTCAAGCTCTTCAGTGGATCGGTTGAACATACTGGCTACACACAGATCTTCCCGCAGAGAGAAGAGCCACTCCGTCAGGAAGCCTTCGTTCCAGCCATCGTGCTCGCCGATGTCGCCTCTGAGATTGTAGACGCAAAGCCCGCAGCTGTCCATGACCGGCGTCATCATGCGCCGCGCGGTCTTTTTTTTCAGGAAGCCGCCCTTACGGTAGCTCTTCGACAGGGCAAGACCGATCTTCACAAGTTCTGTGGGCGTCGTCCACAGACCGGCAGCGGCGTGCTCGGGATAATAGTGATAGCCGTGTGCAGGATCTTCCTTCTGCGCCAGCCTGAAACCGAACGCGGCGTCGGAAACCAGTTCCTCATCCAGCGGCTGGAAAAAGCCGGTGCGCTTCAGCCCCAGAGGCTCGGCGACCTCCTTTTGGAAGGCTTCGCGGAGCGTGGTCCCCGTCATGCGAGTAAATGCCAGCTCGGCCAGGATTATCCCGCCGCCGGAGTACATGTGCTGTTTACCGTAGGGACGGATCCTGCGGAGCCTGGGTGTGACGCCCTTGCCGTTCAGCACGTCCTCGAGCGAGAGCGGCTCGTGTTTTGCCGGATAGCCGGGGAAGCCGTGCAGGTTGTAGCCCGCCGTGTGGGAAAGCAGCGCGGCGAAGGTCACCGGGCCCTTCCCCGCGAACTCCGGCACCACGCCCGAGATGTCCGCGTCAAGGTCGATGATGCCTTTGTCAACATACCGCAGAAGCGTCAGCGCGAACATGGGTTTGCTGACGGACCCCGCCTGGAACAGCATGTCCGGGTTCACCGGGAAGTCCTCGCCGTAACGTCCGCTGCCGGCGCAGTAGGTGACAAGATCGCCGTCTACGTCATGGACAGCGATGCTCACGCCGCAGCCCTTCCTGCCCTTGATGTGCATGGCCTTATCCACATCGACGCCGTATAAATTCTTGATGACCCGGTTCGGGCCTTTGAGCATCCGCATCAGCACAGCCTCACCGCTGTCGATGATGCCTGTCTCCCGGAAGCCGGCTTTATGATAGATGTGCAGGCCGCGCTCGTTTTCCGGCTCGGTGGACAGGAAGAGCCGGTCGGCCCCGTTTTCTTTAAAGTATTTGATGATCTCCTGCAGAGCGGCCTGACCGCAGCCCCTGCCCTGTTCGCTTTTGTCGATCATGAAGCGCCAGAGCCAGTAACGGTCGTCCTCGTCCTCTTCTTCCGGATTGAATACGAACATGCAGAAGCCCACCAGCTTCTCATCCGCATAGATGGCAAAGGGCCGGGCCACGCCGGGCTGCTCCGCGTTAGCCTCATCCGCCTGCCGCAGCGAAACTTTATTAGTTGCGACGAAAGGCTGATCTTCCCGCACGGAAAGGGCCAGAACGGCTTCCCGATTATTATCATTGACAGGTTCCAGTTTGATTATCATAAGTTTTTTCTCCTTGATCAGATGTTTTAGCATGAATTGTTCCTGTATTATGTCAGCTGCTGAAAACAGGCGCAAAAAATACCGCAGCGAAGCAGCTCCCGTCGTGGCTGCATCCTGCGGTGCCCACTATCCGAAAGTTACTTAAGCGGCGCACTAAAACAGAGGGATATACCCTTCCGTCACGCTATGCGCCTTTATTCAGTTAATCAGCGGATAACCTCTCTGTTAATCACTGGTTTACGCTCCTTTCGCAGATTCACAAAATGATTATATATGATATTTCCCTGAAAATCAATGCGCAAAGAAAGAATCAATTGCAGGGTTGATACCACTGATACTTTTCCGTTTCAGCCCAAATTGCTCCGCGCTGCCAAACTATTATCCGATCGTTATCATTGTTGATAACAGAAAGCAGCAGGCACTCCGTAGAATGCCTGCTGCTTCAAGCCATTAAT
>JAEEGI010017016.1_pt1 | contig 14973 bp, 13 predicted proteins | sample 8958751 | NCBI WGS metagenome assembly JAEEGI01 (sample SAMN16246545, study PRJNA631951) | gut metagenome | biome: gut microbiome; feature: rumen; material: KS-attached | host: Bos | place: Iran: Karaj | collected 2018-10
ATGTATGCATATCATTAGTGCCAACTATCACCACAACTTCTCTAGCAACATATCGACCTACACATTCTTGTATATGAGCAATACCTGAACCAGAAATGCCATCATTATGTGTAATATATGTAGGGAACCAATAAGTCAAATCCCAACGTGCCACCAACGAATCTCCGATAAAGAACAATTCCCGGTCATTGTCAGATGAGCAAGAAGAAAATAATGCAATCATAGCGATCATCAACATTAATTTGTTTATTATATCCTTAATCATATGCATATAAACATTTTTTTAATTCTTTGACAAACTGCTTCGTATATAATTCAGCCCCTTTCTCATTCAAGTGCAAATTGTCATGAAACCATTCAGGATGGACAAGAAATACAGAATCCTGAGAATTATCAATAAGCGGAACCTGATTCTCTACACACAATCTCTTAAATGATTTCGCACAACGATTTGAACCAGTAATTCTTGTATACAATGGTGGGAAATAAACTAACAATCTCACACCACTTTTTTTGCAAGCCATAAACACATGTTTTAATTGTTCTTCTCGTTCTTTTAACATAGGTTCGTCCAATCTGGTTTCCGTCAACTCGGGAAGCACCATTGGCACATCTTTGCCAACAAATCCTTTCTCTCCCGAATTATCAGGAGAAACAAAATGATACAAGAGTATTCTCCACCATATTGTGTTGTATCTGAATAAATAGGATTTATAGAATAAAGAAGCAAATGGCATGCTACTCTCCATGCATGAATCAAGAAATAAATTACCGCTTTTATAATAAGGCATTAATATATTATATCTTTCTCCCACACCTGGATAGGAACAAACATCAGGAGTAATACCCAATATAATTATTTTTGGTGAATATCTCTTAAGTATATAGTCTATCATTGTCTGATAATAAGGAAATTGCTGCCCATTTGCCGCGCCATTATAACAAGAAACACCCAAACTGTCTTCAATTATGCCAGGCATCAAGCTGTTAAGAGCAACACTACTGCCCAAAATCATTACATCCTCATTTGCATCGCGCACAACATAATCTATTGAGCGATAATCTCCAGGCAATTTATAATGGTTCAAGTAATAGCGTGTAGCTATTCCAAATATAACATCCACTAATAACACTACTACTATAACACTCAATATATAAACAAATACCTTTTTCATATCTCACTCATTAGAACTGGAAGTAAATGAATTGCCCTCCGTTAAAACTACCACACAATAGAATTAAAACAATTATTCCAGCAGTACTTACAACAGACACCAACTTGTTACTACTATGCATAAAACGAATCCGTCCAAAACCAAATTCATCTTTCACCTCTTTCAACATTAGCAACAAAATCAACACAAATGATAACAGCAATGCCGGTTTTCCTTCACCATTAAATAACTGCCCAAAATCTGTAAACATTTTTTTAAATGCTATTACAGCATCACCCAATGTGTTTGAACGGAAGAAGACCCAACACATCATAACCACAAAAAATGTCAGCAATATGGAGCATAGTCTGGCTATCAAGAATTTATTTAGCCTAAAATGAAAAATCTTGTTCTTCATTGAATTCAAGCACAATAATAATCCATGCAAACCACCCCAACAAATAAAAGTCCAATTAGCACCATGCCAAACGCCACTTATCAGCATCGTCAAGAGAAGGTTTCGTTGATGCTTCGTTTCCGAACAACGACTTCCCCCTAATGGGATATAAACATATTCACCAAACCATGTTGAAAGAGAAATGTGCCATCTATGCCAAAAATCTCTAATTGAAGTCGACAAGTAGGGATGATTGAAATTCTGCATGAGTTTGAATCCTAGACATCGTGCAGTACCAATCGCAATCAATGAATATCCACCAAAATCACAGAAAATCTGAAAGGTGAAAAAGAATGTAGCCAACCAAATGCTTGTTCCGGTATGGTTAGGAAGATTATTATAGACAGCGTCAACATACGAGGATACATTCTCGGCTATACATAGTTTCATAAAATACCCCCAAATCATCAATTTAAGACCTTCAATTACATCATCACCATTAAACAGGTGCTCTTTCTTAAATTGCGGCAACAGATTGCGTGCTCGCTCAATAGGACCTGCAACCAGTTGGGGGAAGAATGACACAAACAATGCATATGTGATGAAGTTTCGTTCAGATTCAATAGAATTTCGATACACATCTATTGTATAGCCAACTGCCTGAAATGTATAAAATGATATTCCTACAGGTAAAAGAATGTCAAAGTGAGGCACACACATTCTTAGACCGAGTATTTCTAAAAAGGCAAAGGTTGATTCGGTAAAAAAATTTAGATATTTAAATATAAACAATAATGAGATATTCGCAACCAAACATACCACCAGCCACATCTTCTTGCGAGATTCATCCTCATGAATCTTGATGCCGCAGAACCAAGTAGTAACCGTTGAAAACAATATCAAAAAGGCGTAGCCCGGTTTCCAATTCATATAAAAAAAGTAGCTTGCAATCAACAAAAACATATTGCGCCATTTATTATCAAGAACCCAATAAATGACTGTAACAACAGGAAAGAACAGCAAGAAAGCTAATGAATTGAATAACATCTAAAATTATTTAATCTATTATTTTGCAAAATTAGCAAATATTCGGCATTTATAGTAATTTTGCAAATAAGAATTTCATGGCATGATAGAAGAGTTTCAGATACGGGTAACACCTCGCACTGCAGCGAGCAACGATGAAATCGTGCGCTCGATTGCTCAAAACAAGCACATTGCGCCATCACGCATCAAAGGAGTGCGCATCATCAAGCGCTCTATTGATGCCCGCCAGCGCAATGTGATGGTAAACCTCAAAGTGAGGACTTATATCGACGAAGAAGTGCGACAGGATTACCTGATTGCTCCCATCCAATACAAGCAGGTGAATGGCAACAAGCAAGCCATTGTGGTAGGTGCAGGTCCTGGTGGGCTCTTTGCTGCTTTGCGACTCATTGAATTGGGTATCAAGCCCATTGTGCTTGAGCGTGGCAAGAATGTTACCGACCGACGCATCGATGTAGCACGCATCTCTCGTGAAGGCATTATTGACCCCGATAGCAATTATTGCTTTGGCGAAGGCGGTGCCGGAGCCTATAGCGACGGAAAACTGTACACACGCAGCAAAAAGCGCGGGTCTGTCGACCGCATATTGGGCATCTTCTACCAGCATGGTGCAAGCGAGAACATCCTTATTGATGCGCATCCGCACATCGGTTCCGACAAATTGCCGCACATCATCGAGAACATGCGCAACACCATCTTGAACTGTGGGGGCGAAGTGTATTTTGAGACTCGTGTCACCCGTCTCATGCTTGAAGACTGCGAAGTGAAAGGCGTGGAATGTGCCAATGACGAACAATTCACAGGCCCGGTAATTCTTGCTACAGGCCACTCGGCCCGTGATGTTTACCACATGCTTCAAGACCAACACATTGAACTCGAAGCCAAAGGACTGGCTATGGGTGTGCGACTCGAACACCCACAGCACATCATCGACCAGATTCAATATCATAACCCCAATGGCAGGGGGCAATTCCTGCCAGCCGCCGAATACAATTTCGTGACGCAAGTAGATGGCCGTGGCGTTTACTCATTCTGCATGTGCCCAGGTGGCATCGTGGTTCCTGCAGCAAGCGCTCCCGGACAATTGGTTGTGAACGGAATGTCACCATCTAATCGAGGTTCTTATTGGGCAAATTCAGGAATGGTGGTTGAAATCCATCCTGAAGACCTTCCCGAAAAATACGCACAGAACGGTGTGCTCGCAATGATGAGTTTCCAGGAAGACCTTGAGAGAAAATGCTTCCAAGAAGCTGGCAATAGTCAAGTGGCAGGAGCACAGCGAATGAAAGACTTCGTCGACGGCAAGCCCTCAAAACTCATTCCGCCCTCATCATTTGCCGCAGGATTGCAGCCTTCAAGGCTCGATCAGTGGCTTCCGCCCTTCATCAGCAAGCGATTACGCAAGGGGTTTGCCATCTTTGGCCGCACCGCCCGTGGGTTCCTAACCAACGATGCCATCGTCATCGGTGTTGAAACACGCACTTCCTCTCCTGTACGCATTCCACGAGACAACGACACGTTGCACCACATCACCATCAAGGGTTTATATCCATGCGGTGAAGGTGCTGGCTATGCAGGTGGAATCGTAAGCAGTGCCATCGATGGCGAACGCTGTGCCGAAGCACTCTCAACACTTTTTCAAGAACATCAATAAACAATCGATATGACTACCAACTCTTCTCGCGTCGAGCAATTTATTAACGAGGTTAAACAACTCACAGCAAAGCCTTGTTTCTCTCTTGTTCCTGATTTCGATAACAAACCAGGTATCACCGACTCAAAACTGGGAGGTCTCCCATACTGGCAAGCCGATATGCCCTACCCTGAATATGACGGCGTGAAGATGAGTCTGCATGCACAAATCAATTTCAGCGACATGGAGGAGAGCGAACTGCTCCCAAACGAGGGCATACTGCAATTCTTCATTGCCACCAATTCTAATCACATATATGGTGTGAACTTCAAAACGCCCGACCTGCAGGAGTGCTTCAGAGTTGTTTATCATCCAAGCATCAAGACGCCCGTCGACATCGAAGCCCCACGACTTGAAGAATGTGAGAACTCCCCTCTACGCTTAGAGGTGGCGCTCGACATTGAACCCGCTTTGTCGTTTATCAACATCAACGAATCGGAGTTCAATATCATTTTCAAAACAGTGGTAGCTAAACTCTTCCAAAACAACGAACCAGGTGAATTCTTTGAGTTTTTCAACAACGAGGAAATGTGCGCCATTGAGCAAGCTCTCATGTTCTCGCCCACACCTGGACACCAATTGACGGGTTGGCCCAAATTCACCGAGGGTGATCCCAGAAAGCAAGAGCAACAAGAGCAATTCAACACGCTCCTGCTGCAACTTGGTTCACAATTCACCGTCGATGGGGAACTGCGCATGTGGGGCGATATGGGTATCGCGCAATTCTTTATTCCAGAAGAGAACCTGCTTCAGTGCGACTTTTCTCAAGTACTCTACACCTTCACAGCCTCTTAATGCTTCATGGGCGTGATGCGATAGATGCGACCTTCGATAAGCGAGCAATAAACGCTGCCATCCTCGTCAATCTCAAAGCCATTTACCTCACTGCTACCCATCGAGTAGTTGCACACCACCTGATGTGTAGCGGCATCCACAATTGCCAGTTGGCCATGGCGTGAACCCACATAAATGTAGCCACCTTTCTCCACTACAAGGCAAGGAGCATGTTCATAACCGAAACCAAGGTCAACAACCCATAACAGTTTGTATTCACCTCCTTCAGTCGACATAGCCACAAGCGTGCCATCCATCGTCTTGGCATAAGCCACCTTGCCATCCTCACTCACACCAAGGCTTTCACGCACCTTGTGCTCATTCTTCTCACGCCACACTTGCACACCAGTAGTGCGGTTCAATGAGGTTGTCACTCTGTCAGGAGCCACAATCAGCACTCGGTCATCGGTCACCACAGGCACCACATTTCCAGGGCTGTATAGATTCTGTTTCACGCCATTGTTCCATTGCCAACGCAGTTTACCAGTCTTCTTGTCAAGAACACGCAGATTCGTGTCCCAGGCGCCAAACACCACATCACCACCGTCAACAACGGGGGCGGCCTGACAATAATTGTTGATGCTATCGTACTGCCACAACAGGCGGCGCTTGTTCACATCCCATGCCTGAAACACTTTATAACCTCCCTGATAGAGTATCCCTTTCTCAACCACACCATCAGCCACATATGGGCCTTGGGCTTCATATTGATACACCTGCTTGCCCGTCTTTTTGTCAAGCCACACCAGTCGGCGGTCAGCAGTGGGCAAAACAACATATTTCTTATCAACAGCAGGGCGAGAAAACAGCATGGCCGAGGTCTTATAATCCCAATCAATTTCTCCGGTAGATTTGTTGAGCGCCTTGACATATCCCAACGAATTGCCGAAATACACATGTGTCTTGTCCAGTCCTAATCGGGTGAAAACCGATGCATTATCGGCATATATCTCTTGTATCATGAACGGTCCTTGCATCGACGTCGCATAAAGTCCCGCATCGTTCGTGTCGTAGTAGTCGGTATTGATTCTATAGGCATATACCACCACTGGTTCTTTTCCTATAGTTTTGTTATACACATGAATCCAGTTCTTTTCAAGGTCCACATCCATCAGTGTGTATCCATAGTCACCATTACCCATATCAAGCGCACGTACTATCACGCCATTGATGCCATCAGTTTCATAAAGACGCCAGCGATGATAATGACCGCACTGATGCGTAATCACCGGATATTTCTTGAGAACAGACACATAGTCGCGATAATTGTCAAGGTCATCCAATATAGGATAATGATTGATGCTTAGCACCTTCATGCCAGGCTGCACCATCTCGCCCAGAGTCTTGTCTAGCCATATCAGGTCCTCCTGCTTGATGTGACCATCGCCCATCTTCATGAAAGGGCCACAATTCATGCCCACAACCACAAGATTTCCTAATGAGAAGACAAACCTGTCGTTGCCCCATAAGTCAACAAATGTCTTGCAAGCACTTTGGCTCCAGTTGTTCTCGTGATTGCCAGGAATCACATACAGTGGTTTGGTAATGCGGTCTAACAGCGACTTCACGTTACGCAACTGCACGTCACTGCCTTCGTTGGTAAGGTCACCGCTCACAATCACTGCCTCGGCATCACCTGCATTAATCTCTTCAACTGCAGCAATCAACTTCGATTCATTGGCATTGCCCGGCGTTACATGAATATCACTCAATATAGCAAACTTCTGTGCTCCTGCCGCAAAAACCAGAAACAGCGACAAGAGACAAACTAAATAATGTTTACATTTCATAGTGACTACAATGTCTTTATAAATTCACTAAATCAATAAACAAATCTCTATCATCAATCATGATGGTCGACTGGGTATAGTCAAGCATGCGTTTGCTTTTCATTTCGTCAAGCGACGAAAGAAGCGATGATCTTCGCGAACCTAACAATAGGCACAGATCCTTTTGCTTGAATTCAAGCACCAATTGGGTGCCATGTGGTGGCACTAGCGACTCAAGGATGAGCGATAAACGACTGGGAATATTCCCATGCTTGAGCGACAGGAACGACAATGTTGACTCTTGAGCATTGCGTGACAGGTAATTCAGGATATTGAACAAGAAAACATCATTACTCTGAAGCATATCGATATAATCTGCTTTCTTCAACTGCAAAACCCCGCAATCTCCTTGCGCAAAGGCATCAAATGGATAATTGGGCTTGCGGCCAAAGAGAAATTCGGCACCCATCACATCTGGGGCAACCAAACTATAGGAAATTGATAACTTCGACACCATGCTCCTGGTAACAAACCGTACCGAGCCTGAAAAAATGAAACGGATATGAGTACATGGCTCATCACATGATATGATTTTATCTCCATCGCTATACTTCAGGAAATGAAAAGGATATCGTTCAAGCAATGTGTGAAGTATGGTTTCACTGATTCCCTGAAACAATGGCAAATCGCGCAATTTGTCAAACACATTGTCCATCGGCATCAATGTTTTAGCACATCCAGCAATTCTTCAAAAGCAAGGTTCTGCTGATCACCCGTTGCCATATTCTTCAGCGTAATCGTACCGGTCTGCACTTCATTCTCCCCAATCATTGCCACAAAAGGTATTGCCTTGGCATTTGCATAAGCCATTTGCTTCTTCATTTTTGCCTCGTCGGCATACAGTTCGGCGGCCACCCCTTGAGCACGCAATTTCATCACGGTTTGCAACGAATGTGTAGCCTCTTTTCCACCAAAGTTGATGAAAAGCACTCTGGTGCCGGCAAGAGTATCATCTGGATAGAGATCGAGGGTGTTCAGCACATCATAGATTCGGTCGGCACCGAAGCTGATTCCAACGCCCGACACGCCTGGCAATCCAAATACACCTGTCAAGTTATCATAACGGCCACCACCTGAAATACTGCCCATCTCTACATTCAAAGCCTTCACCTCCAGTATGGTTCCTGTGTAGTAATTAAGTCCGCGGGCTAGTGACACGTCAAGTTCCACCTTCGATTTGAGAGAGAGCGACTCGGCGTGAGTCAGCACATAACGCATTTCCTCAATACCTTTCATGCCCATCTCGCTGGCAGCAAGCAACTGACTTAGCGTGTCAAGTTTCTCGTCATTGCTACCACCAAGAGTGAGCAGCGGTTCAAGTGCATCCACAGCCGCCTGATCAAGTCCTTTCTCAATAAGTTCAGCCTTCACATTATCAAGGCCGATCTTATCGATTTTATCAATAGCCACAGTAATGTCTACAATCTTTTCGGGGGCACCTATCACCTCTGCAATTCCGGTAAGGATCTTGCGATTATTAAGTTTAATGACCACATCAATGCCAAAACGGCTAAACACCTCATTGATCATCGACACCAGCTCAACCTCATTCACAAGCGAGTCGCTGCCCACCACATCGGCATCACATTGATAGAATTCACGGTAACGCCCCTTCTGCGGACGATCGGCACGCCACACGGGTTGAATCTGATAGCGCTTGAAGGGGAACTGAATGTCGTTGCGGTGCATCACAACATAGCGTGCAAAGGGCACTGTCAGGTCATATCTCAGTCCTTTCTCCGATATCTTGGGAATCAGGTGAACGAAGTCACGGTTCTCCAGCAAATCAGTCGGAGCATCTTTCAGATAATCGCCACTGTTCAACATCTTGAACAACAACTTGTCTCCTTCTTCTCCATATTTGCCCATCAGTGTCGACAGATTCTCCATGGCAGGAGTCTCTATTTGCTGATAGCCATATAGCAGAAACACTTCCTTGATTGTATTGAAAATATAGTTGCGTTTCGCCATTTCAAGCGGCGAAAAGTCGCGCGTTCCTTTAGGAATAGATGGTTTTTGTGCCATTTTAATAATATGTGTATTTTAGTTTACGAATTATCTTCTTCCCGACATTGCTATTACCACATAGTAGACTAGCGTGGCAAGCGAGCCAAGCGCCGCTATCACATAGGTGTAGGCTGCCGAGCGCAATGCGCTCTTGGCCATTGTGGTATTCTCACCTTGTGTAATTCCGGCCCTTTCTAACCATTGAATGGCCCGACGGCTGGCATCTATCTCAACGGGCAATGTGATGAAGCTGAACAAGGTGGTTGCTGCAAACAGGCCGATTCCCACCCAGAATATCACAGGAAACACTTGCACCAGAACAATACCGATGAGTATAATCCATGTCACCCACTGAGAGGCAAAGCTCACCACTGGCACCAGGGCCGAGCGCATTTTCAACGGTGCATAGCCTTGGGCATGCTGTACGGCATGGCCACACTCATGAGCGGCAACTGCCGCTGCTGCCACACTATTGGTCCCATACACACTGTTGCTCAGGTTCACCGTCTTGTTGGCTGGATTGAAATGGTCGGTTAGCGACCCCGGAGTGCTGGTCACCTGCACATCTTGAATGCCATGATCACTCAGCATTTTCTTAGCCACGTCTCTGCCATACATAGGTGTAGACAGTGATACTTGAGAATATTTCTTGAACTTACTGGTCAGCGATTGCTGTATCACAAAACTCAGTATTGATATGAGAATGAAGATGATATAGATGATCATAACTCTGCTTTTTATATTTATGACACAAAAATACTAATTTTTGACGTAAAAATGTTTTGTTATTAAAAAAAAACATTAACTTTGCCCCGAATATTTTTTTTAAACGTTTAATCAATCTATTGTTTTAAAACATTTTTATTATGAAAAAAGTTATCGTTATGCTGGCAGCTGTTGCTGCTATGACTTTTGTTTCTTGCGACAAGAAAGCTGAAAATGCAAGTGCTTCTGCTTCTGCTTCTCAGACTGAGCTGAGCCAGGCTGTTGACAACGCTGCTTCGGCTGTTGCTACCGAAGCTAGTGCAGCTGTTGAGAACGCTACCGAAGCTGCTGGTGAAGCTGTTGAGGCTGGCAAGGACGTCGTTAAGGACGCTGCCAACGCTGCAGTTGAAAAAGGCAAAGAAGTAGCTAACGCTGCTAAGGATGCCGTTAAGGACGCTGCTAACGCTGCTGTTGAAAAAGGCAAAGAAGTAGCTAACGCTGCCATCCAAAAAGGCGCTGATGCTGTTAACAACGCTCTGAACAAGAAACAGTAAGAATCTATCTTTTAAACCACACAAAAGAGTGCTTCCTTCTGGAAACACTCTTTTTTCATCATTATGGCAATTCACAACACACTGGGAGCCGAAGGCGAAAGAATAGCACAGGAATTCCTCATCAAGCAGGGAATGATCATTCGTGAGACAAACTGGCGTATAGGTCATCTCGAAATCGACATTATTGCCGAGACACCTGGCCGCCTTCACATCGTTGAGGTCAAATCACGCACATCCGATGAGAAGTTCGACCCGCTGCTGTCAATCACCCCCAAAAAGATTCGCAACCTGGTTGCAGCAGCCAATGCTTACCTGAATTACACAAAACTCGACATCGACGTCCAGTTCGATGTAATGCTCATCATTGGGAGCGAAAACATCGAATTCATCCCCGACGCTTTCTATCCTCCCCTCAAAACCTATCGCTAATCCCTCACTTTGCCTTTTGCAGCATGGTGCGGTGAAGGCTGTCAAGAGTAGCGGCATACTGATGGCGCACAAGTGTGCCCACTAAGCCACCTTCATTGATTGTTGTGACAGTCATTCGCTGCACACTGTCACACAACACACTATCTTTCCTCATCAACTTCATTTCCTGGGCCTGAGTAAGCGTTGAGTCACCAGCCAGTTTCAGATACTGCTTACGGTTATCTGCTCGTTGTTGCAGCAATTGTTCACGCAGTTGCTCATAACATGCATAGGCATGATTCAGCGCTCCAGCCTGAACCAGTGTAAAATCGCGGCCAAACTCCATAGTAGTCAATCCAGGCTCCAGAATAAAGTAGAATGGCTTCTCAACTCCACTCATTTTGAGCATCGCTATCACAGGTGCATCAAGCTGGCCACGAAGCCGAGCCTTGCCACCCTTCACCTTCGCCCCACCGGCATCACGCATCATGCCGTAGTCTTCTTCGAGCACATAAAGCGTGACGCTATCTGTCTTCACACTAGTGAACGAGCATTGCACCGTGTAATCGGGGCAACTTTTACTGCATGCACACACTACGAGCATCAGCAACAGGGCTATATGACATACAACCGTTTTCATTTGCTCGGCAAAATTACGAATTATGAGGCAGAGCATGAAAGTTTTTTGGCATATTTTTTGCAAATTCATTAAATCGATGTAATTTTGCATCCGCTTTACAGCACACATTCATGGGGCTGACATGGCTTTGACAGCGTGATGAGGTGGTGGGTAAGCATGCAGAGCGATGATGGCAATGCTCTCGAATCTCAGTCATCACTAAATTTTAAATGGCGAAAACAATTACGCTCTCGCTGCCTAACCGAAGTACAGTAAGTAGGGCTTTATCTCTGAGCAAGGCTTAGAGACGAGACATCACCCGATTGCCCTTGTTCCGAGGCGTTTCGATATGGTGGTGCAGGAATATCGGAAATAGAGGATGGCACTCCTCGAGCCAAACTCGAAATTTAGAGGATAAGCGCTGGGTTGGTTGTCGTGATCCTGCCCTGCGACGAAAACCAAGTCATGACTAAGCATGTAGAAAGCTCATTAGTTCCGCGTTTGGACGAGGGTTCAACCCCCTCCAGCTCCACAACAACAAACCCGCTAATTCGTCTTGAATCAGCGGGTTTTATTATTATCAGGTATAATTCGATTCTAATCTAACTTCAGTACCGCGAGGAAGGCCTTTTGGGGGACCTGCACGGTGCCAATCTGTTTCATGCGCTTCTTGCCTGCTTTCTGTTTTTCAAGCAGTTTGCGCTTGCGGCTCACGTCACCGCCATAGCACTTAGCGGTCACGTCCTTGCGTACCTGTTTCACCGTCTCACGTGCCACAATCTTGGCACCGATAGCGGCCTGGATGGCAATATCGTACTGTTGGCGCGGAATGAGTTCCTTGAGTTTCTCGCACATGCGTCGGCCCAGAGTCACCGCATTGTCGACGTGCGTGAGCGAACTCAGTGCATCCACCGGCTGACCATTGAGCAGAATATCGAGCTTGATGAGGTTCGACTCGCGATAAGAACTGATATAGTAATCAAACGACGCGTAACCCTTTGATATCGACTTGAGTTTGTCATAGAAGTCTATCACAATCTCGCCCAGCGGAATGTCGAACGACAGTTCCAGGCGGTTGCCCGAGATATATTCCTGCTTGGTAAGCATGCCACGCTTCGACAGGCACAGTGTGATGATGGGTCCCATAAAGTCGGCAAGCGTGATGATGGAAGCATGAATATAGGGTTCTTCGATGTGCTCAATCAGCGTCGGGTCAGGCAGTCCGGCAGGATTGTGAACCTCGGTCATGCCACCTTTCTTGTCATATACCTTATAGGATACATTTGGCACCGTAGTAATGACCTCCATATTAAACTCACGGCTCAGTCGCTCCTGCACAATCTCCATGTGAAGCAGTCCCAGGAAGCCACAGCGGAAACCGAAGCCCAGAGCCACCGACGACTCGGGTGTGAACGTGAGTGCGGCATCATTGAGTTGCAATTTCTCGAGCGATGAACGCAGGTTCTCGAAGTCCTCGGGGTCGATAGGATAAACACCGGCAAACACCATTGGCTTTACCTCCTGGAAACCCTCGATAGCTTTATCGCATGGAGTATTCACATGCGTAATGGTATCACCCACACGCACCTCGGTCGAGTCCTTGATGCCAGAGATAATGTAGCCCACATTGCCTGCCGAGATTTCGGCACGAGGCGACAGGCTTAACTTGAGCACACCCACCTCATCGGCATCATACTTCTTGCCCGTATTCACAAACTTCACCAGGTCGCCCTTGTGAATGGTACCGTTCACAATCTTGAAATACACGATAATGCCACGGAAGGGATTGAATACCGAGTCGAAGATGAGCGCCTGCAACGGAGCCTCAGGATCGCCCACGGGTGCCGGTATGCGGTTCACGATGGCCTCGAGAATCTGTGGCACACCCTCACCGGTGCGTGCACTGGTGCGAATGATGTCTTCAGGATCACAGCCCAGCAGTTCAACAATTTCATCCTCCACTTCATCAGGGTGAGCACTGTCCATATCAATCTTGTTAATAACTGGGATGATCTCCAGGTCATTGTCGAGAGCCATATACAGGTTCGAGATGGTTTGCGCCTGCACACCCTGTGTGGCATCAACCACCAGCAGACAACCTTCGCAAGCGGCAATGGAGCGCGACACCTCATAAGAGAAGTCGACGTGTCCCGGGGTATCTATCAGGTTGAGCGTGTAGTGCTCGTCATTGAGCACATAGTCCATCTGAATGGCGTGACTCTTGATGGTTATGCCACGTTCACGCTCAAGATCCATATCATCGAGCACCTGGTTTTGCATCTCCTTGCTTTCCACCGTCTTGGTATATTCCAGCAAGCGGTCGGCAAGCGTGCTCTTGCCGTGGTCGATGTGAGCAATGATGCAGAAGTTTCTGATATTTTTCATATAATGAGATAATTCTTGCAATTAAGCCACAAAATTAGATAAAATCCGCGAGATTTTATATACCTTTGCAGTAATAAAACCATTCAAGTAGTGAAAAATTTAGTTACACGAATCCTCTCGGGCAGCGTCTACGTGGCGCTCATCTTCACGAGTATCTATCTCACCAAGTATTCACCGGCTTTGTTCCTCACCGTTTTCGGGCTCTTCACCGTCGTGGGCATGTGGGAAATCCTGCGGCTCAACAAGGAGAGCGGTTCCCATTCTCCCCTCTTGTCGCTCATCGACATGATTGGCGCACTTGCCGTGTTCATCTCATTTTTCATCATGTATGCAGGCGCCACCTCGCGCAGCCTGTGGCTATTGCCCATTCTCATCTACATGGTGGTCAGGGGCATTGCACAATTGTATCTGCCCACAGTGCATGCCATCCACAGCCTCGAGCGTTCGGCCATGGGCATCTGCTATGTGGCCTTGCCGTTGGCACTGCTCAACAGCATCTGCGCTCTCATGTCGCCCATGATGCTGCTCGCCATCTTCATCTTCATCTGGATCAACGATTCTGGCGCTTATGTGGTGGGCTGCAGCATAGGCAAGCACCGGCTGTTCGAGCGTATCTCGCCCAAGAAGTCGTGGGAAGGTTTCTGGGGTGGCATGCTCTTCTGCATTGGCATGGCATTCGTGTTCTACTACTGCACAGGCACCACCTTTGGCATGCTTGAGTTGTGGCAATGGATTGTGCTTGCCATCATCGTCTCGGCCTTCGCCACCTGGGGCGACCTGCTCGAATCGCTCATCAAGCGCACCGCCGGCGTCAAGGACTCGAGCAACCTCATCCCAGGCCATGGCGGATTGCTCGACCGCATCGACAGTCTGCTCATGGTTGCCCCTGCCAGCCTCATCTATTTCATCATCCTTAAACTCTATTGCTAACCATCATGATTGAACAACGATATAACATGCGCGGCGTTTCGGCTTCGAAAGAAGACGTGCATAACGCCATCAAGAATATTGATAAAGGCATTTACCCCAAGGCTTTCTGCAAAATCATTCCCGACATTCTGGGCGGTGATGCCAACTACTGCAACATCATGCACGCCGACGGTGCCGGCACCAAGTCATCGCTGGCCTATATCTACTGGCGTGAGACGGGCGACCTGAGCGTGTGGAAAGGCATTGCCCAAGATGCTGTGGTGATGAACCTCGACGACCTGCTGTGCGTGGGTGCCACCGATGGCATCCTGCTTTCATCTACCATCGGCCGTAACAAGAGCCTGATTCCTGGCGAAGTGATTGCTGCCGTGATTAATGGCACTCAGGAGTTTGTCGACCGCATGAGCAGCC
>JAEEGI010017017.1_pt1 | contig 14971 bp, 7 predicted proteins | sample 8958751 | NCBI WGS metagenome assembly JAEEGI01 (sample SAMN16246545, study PRJNA631951) | gut metagenome | biome: gut microbiome; feature: rumen; material: KS-attached | host: Bos | place: Iran: Karaj | collected 2018-10
CCTGGATGGCTTCGGGTGTCTGCACGGCGCCGGCGGCCGTATTGTAGCCGAACGCCTGCAGGATCCACATCACGGCTGCGCCGCCGAACGCACCTCCGAACTTCTGCGCCATCGAGGCGGAGGAGAAGATCAGACCGGTGGAAGCAGTCCCGTCACGGTTCTCTGCGAAGTCGCTGACATCCGCGTACATGCTCCACACGAGCGGGGAAATCACGCCCGTAAAGATGCTGATGACGACCTGCAGGACCAGCATCCACCAGTAGCCGCTGCCGGACACCGGGATGTAGAAGAACAGGATGCTCAGGACGATGAGTGCTGCGAAAGACATCATGTAGGTGGTCTTCTTTCCCAGTTTGGCGGAGAGCGGCACGGCCAGGGCAACGCCAATCATGTTGCATACCTCTCCGATGGAGAGGAACAGGCCCGCATAGAAAAGGAAACTCAGGCTGCCCAGCTGGAGATGGACATTCTGCCCGATCACATCGTTGAAGAAATAAGCGACGGTGCTGCCCCGGACCGTATTGAAGAGGTTGGAGCAAAGCGCGGCTCCGATCAGGATCCACCAGGGCGCATTCTTGAGCAAGAGTTTCAAGTCGCTGCCCACCGAAACGGTGCTGACGGTATGGAGTTTCTCCCGCGTCATCCCGAAACAAAGCAGGAAGAGCAGCAGGCAGACCGTGGCGATCACCCACATCGCATGCGCCCAGCCACCCGTCGTACCATAACCGCCGAGGGCGTTGCACAGGGGCTCCCAGCAGAATAACGCGATGAAACTCCCGCCATACGCGAAGAACATGCGGTAGGAACTGAGGACCGTCTTGGTGTCTGAATCGTCGGTCATTACGCCCAGCATCGCCCCGTAGGGCACGTTGATGCCGGTATAGACCGTCATCATCAGGATATAGGTCACATAAGCCCAAACCAGCTTCATCGTCGGACTGGCGTCCGGCGTCGTGAAGAGCAGGATACCGCTCAAGGCGAAAGGCACCGCCATCAGCAGCAGATAGGGGCGGTACTTTCCCCAGCGGGTCCGGGTACGGTCCGCCAGGATACCCATCATCGGGTCGCTGACGGCGTCCCAGATTCGGGTAACGACCAGCAGGAGGGCCACCTGGTCCAGCCGCAAGCCGAAAATGTTGCTATAAAAGAAGGGGAGGTAGTAGGAGAATATCTTCCAGAACATCGAGGAAGACATATCCCCGAAGCCATATCCTACTTTTTCCGCAAAGGAAGTCCGGATCTTTCCCATATCACTGGTTGTTGAGGTTCTTGTCGATCAAACGGTTCAGCGTTTTGACGGAGAGGCCGGTCCGCAGACCGTCCGGCTCCGTGTGCAGGCAATAGTCCACGAGCCGGTCCACGCTGGAGACGGCCACGTGCAGCCGGGTGTCACTGGAGGCGTAATAGATATAGACCTTCCCATCTTCATCGGCGATCCAGCCGTTGGAGAAGAGGACGTTCATCACGTCTCCGACATACTCTTCACCCTCCGGCGCCATGAAGAATCCCGCAGGTTCCGCAATCACGCGGGACGGGTCGTCCAAGGCGGTCATATACAGATACAGGACATAACGGAGGCCGCTCGCGCAACCCCGCACGCCGTGTGCCAGATGCAGCCAGCCCCGGTCCGTCTTGATCGGCGCCGGACCTTCCCCGTTCTTACATTCTTTGATGGTATGATAATGCCGGGCATTGATGATCTTCTCCTCCGTCACGACCGCATGCTCCATCGAATCCACCAGAGCCCAGCCGATGCCGCCGCCGTTCCCGGCGTCGATGAAACCATCCTGCGGACGTGTATAAAGGGCATATTTCCCTTCCACGAACTCGGGATGCAAGACCACATTCCGCTGCTGGCTCTTGGACTGGAGATCCGGAAGGCGCTCCCAGTTCACAAGGTCCTTCGTCCGGGCGATGCCCGCCGCGGCGACAGCGGAAGAAAGGTCTCCCGGGGCCGCCGCCGGATCTTTCCGCTCCACGCAGAAGATGCCATAGATCCAGCCATCCTCGTGAGCCGTCAGGCGCATGTCATACACATTCGTTGCGGGTTCGCCCCACTCAGGCATCGTGACCGGCCGGTCCCAGAACTGGAAATGATCCACCCCGTTCGGGCTCTCCGCCACTGCGAAGAAACTCTTCCGGTCAGCCCCTTCCACGCGCACCATCAGCACATATTTCCCGTTCCACTTGATGGCACCGGCGTTCAAGGTCGCATGGATGCCGAAGCGCTCCATCAGGTAGGGATTCGTCTGCTCATCCAGGTCATAGCGCCAGAACAAGGGGGCATGTTCCGCCGTCAGGATGGGATATTTATAACGCTCGTAGACGCCGTTCCCCTCGAGGGGTTCGTTCGGGCGCGCAATCAGTTGCTCATGGTTCCAGGTCAGGTCGACCAGTCTCTCGTTGAATGTCATAGGCCTAAAGATTCAATAACACGATATCTTCTTTCTCGCTGAACGCCTTGAAGTCAGCGGCATGCTCAAACCCATCCCAGGGAGCATAGAAGTGGGTCGGCTTATCGCAGGCATTGCGCCAGGTCAGCACATAGGCGATCGGACGGTCCTGGATCGTCGGATACAGGGCCTCCGTCCACCAGTGAGGATCGGGGAGGCCTTCGAAACCGGTTTCCGAAAGGCAGATGAGCTTGCCATGCTCCTCTCCCAGGCGGGTCAGATAGTCCAGGGCGCCGCCCACCTGCTCCTTGTAGCGGGCAACGGCAGCCTCTATGCCGTCTTCACCCAGATAGGTGTAGCAATCGAGACCCATCAGGTCCACGACGTCATCACCGGGCCAGCGCTCCATGTACATCGCCTCGTCGGACTCCCGCCCGGGCGAATAGCACCAGACGATGTTGTCCATCCCGCGCTCCGCGGCCAGGTAGTCATGGGTCATGCGGAACAAGGCCACATATTCTTCCACCGTACAGTGGTCGCGGCCCCACCAGAACCAGCTTCCGGTGTGCTCATGCCAGGGACGGAAGATGAAAGGAATACGGTTCCCCTCCGCATCGCGCAGGGTGTCGAAGAAATCTCCGACCGCACGGAGCCAGCCCATGAAAAAGTCGTATCTCTCCCCGCCCGGAAGGACGGATGCGACGGCGCGTTCCGCCGGCATTCCCCAGGCGTCTTCCCCTGTCAGGGGATTCCATGGGTGCCAGGAGAAAGTGACGATGCCGCCACGCTCCACATGGGTCAGGGCGGCCCGGCGCATCAGGGCGAAAGGCACGTTGTCCAGGTTGGCGGTCCGGCCGAGTTCGAGGGCGCCGAGGTCGAAACCGACGACGGCGGGGAAACTGCCGGAGACATCCCGGACATCGGAGCGCTCCAGGGGATCGCCCGTGACATCCTCCACTTTCCAGGCGTGCCCATAAGAAAGGTCATCCTGATGACCGTAAAGGATCTTGCCTTCGGCGACGGAAGCCGCCAGGCGGTCCAGCAGCTGCTGGCGGGGGGAGGCCGTCGGGCCCCCGTCCCCACAGGAAGCGAGGACGAGGACTGCGGCGGCAGTTAGTACAGGTTTCAGTACGTATTTCATATTCAGAATTTCGGTGCGCTGTCGTAAACGGATTGGAGCGTGTAATTCTTGTCGGTGGAGGTCATCGCCTTGACCATGACATCGACCGCAATCTTGCTGTTGCCGACGTAGCCGCCGGTCCCATGGTCGATGTATCCGTGCTGTTCCTTGCCGACACCGCTGGCGCCGTTGTCCCAAAGGAAGGCGGGCAGACCATAGACCTTGGCCGCTTTGACGACATATTCCAGATAATAGAGATAGAAGGCCCAGGCACGCGCGTCTGACTGGGCGCGCATCGAGCAGCCGAACTCTCCGACATAGACGGGAATGTCCTTGTCCACATACTTCTGGAACAGGTTGCCGAAGACATCCTTGACATGGTCTTCATCACCGCCGCTGGATTTCTTGCCGGGGGCGCCGGTATGGCCCCAGTCGGACCACTGTGCATCCCCGATCGTATAATCGGAGGGATCATAGAAATGGACGGAGAGCATCAGTTTTCCGGCGGGATCGGAGGGCAAGGTCAGATACTGCTCGAAAGTAGGGTTGGCCGCATAGGTCGGCACACCCAGCCAGCGGGTCGCATTGTTGCCGCCCGTGGCGCGGACCGCATCCACGAAAACCTGGTTCCACTCGTTCAGGATGTTGCACTGCTTGGTGGGATCGGCCCGGAAATCGGCGCTCCAGCCCCAGCCACCGTCATTGAGCTCGTTAAAGCTTTCGAAGATAAGCCAGTCTCCCTTGTCTTTGAACTTCTCGGCAATCTGGGTCCAGACGGCCCGGATCTCCGCTTTGACGGCTGCATTGACTTCCGCATTCTTGGAGGCGGCAAGAATGTCCAGCCACCGCGTATCGATGTCTTTTCCTCCTTCAATGATGGAATGGTGGTTCTCATCATGGTGGGTATTGATGATCACATTCAGGCCGGCCTGTTCGGCATAGCCCACCAGCTCGTATACCCGGGAGAGCCAGGTCTCGTCAATCTTGTAATCCGGTGCCTCCCCGATCATCTTGAGCCAGGTTACGGGTATCCGGACCGAACTGAATCCGGCCGCTTTCACCCCGTTGAAGGTCGCCTGGGTGGCAGGCGCACTCCCCCAACAGGTCTCATCGGGATAGAGGAATTTATCACCGGCCCAGGTCCCGTTGTAGAAGGCATCCATATGATTGCCCATATTCCAGCCCAGAGCGAGTTTCCGGGCCATCTGCCAGGCCCGGTTGGTGCCGGGCGTCGGATCCGGGACGACGGTCTTCCCCTCCTGCGTGACCGTGAAGGTCACGTCCGAGGCACCCGTGGCACTCACGGTAACGGTCGCCGTACGCGACTCGTAAGAATCATTGACCGCCACGGTCAGCCCGACGCTGATCTTATAGTCTTTAAAAGTGCCATCCTTATAACTGACCCAAGCCGGCAGGCCCGTCAGTTTCGGACGTGCGGGAGCCGTAATATCCAGGGACAGGGTCTCCCCCGCCTGGGCAACGGAGAATGTACTTTTGCTCAGGCTGATCGCGGTCGGACCGGAAGGTATGTCGGGCGTAGGTTTGTCCGGCGTCGGTTTCTCTCCGCAGGAGAGGATGGCCAGCAGCGTGGCCGAAAACAGTAAGAAGCGTTTCATTTCAGGGAAGGCATATTTTCGCGGTTATAGACGGCCGCATCCGTCATTACTTTCTTCCAGTAATCGAGGGTGTTAAGGTTCCAGTCGCGAGGTGTAAGGATAATATTGCCGGCAGCGTCGGAAGAATTCCAGACCATGAACCAGGACCAGGGATTCCCGGCCGCGATATTGGCAGTGGGATCCGGAATGTTGCCGCATTCGCTGACGGTCAGGATCTTCTTTCCTCCGGTCACTTCCTGAAGGAAGCCGAACTGGGTCCCTTTCACACCCGTGTTATTCTCATAAATGTCGACACCGACGATATCCACCTTGTCATCGCCCGGATACCATTCTTTCGCCGCCGCTTCGAATCCGGGAACCACATCCACGGTCCAGACCCAAAGCAGGTTGTTCAAGCCATGGTGCTTCTCCAGACGGTCCCGGAGCAAGTTCCAAAGCGCCTTGCACGGCTCTGCGCCGTAGCGGCCCCACCAGAACCAGGCTCCGCCGGCAGGATTGTATTTCGTATAATTCCCGGCAGCCTCATGCAAGGGACGGAACAAGACGGGAATACCCGCTTCCTGCAATTGCTTGAAGGTCCCCGCAATCTCATCGATGTCAGCCAAAATACACTCATGCTGCCAGGTCCCTTCCTTCACTGCCTCCCGGATATCAAACGGGGTCGTACCATTGTTTCCGGAGATGTAGAAGGCATAGCCGTCCGTGCCTCCTCCCCGATACACCTCCTCACTTTCCGGCACATTCCAGTGCCACATGTAAGAGATGACGCCATTCGCATTCCAATGCTCTTTCTGCGCTGAGATATCGGTGTAATCCTGCCTCCAGCTCCATCCCGCAGGGGTCGGAGAGAACTGCAGGAAGATGAAGTCGTATCCGGCCAGGGCGGGATGCTTTCCCGTCGCGGCGGCCACGGCATCCACGAAATCGTTGGTATGGGACGCCGCCGACTGGACGCCGGACAAGGTCTTCCCGCCATAGTTCTCCAACAGGAACGAGTAAAGCTTCCGGGCAGAGGCCGTCGCGCTGGGATTGACGGGGGCCGTGGGAATCTTGGACTTATCCACTTCCTTCCGCTCAAGGGCGGCCTGTTTGACGGTGACTGTCTTGGACAAGGCCCCTGCCGTCACGGTCAAGACTGCCTCGCGGACATCATAGCTCGCATTGGCAGCCGCAGTCAGACCGAATGTGATCCTGTAGTCCTTGAATGTCCCGTCCGTAAGGGCTATCCAGTCCGGAACTCCGCTGAGTTTGGGACGGGAAGGCGCCGTTACGGTAAGGGATATGTTGCCGCCAGCCTGCGCCACATCAAAGGATGAAGCGCTGAGACTCAGGTCTTTGGGGGCATTATCCTCAGGCGTCGGCGGTGTCACAGGATCCTTTTCGCAGGACCCGAGCACCAGAAGGGCGGTCGCAAGGACGACCAGAAAACGGAAGGTTTTGGTCATAATAGATAAAAATCCCGGAGGGAGGGTCACTCCCTCCGGGAATAAAAACAGGATTACTTGATGGTAATCTTATTGAAGATCAGATCGGAACCCTGGATAATGACACCGCAGGTCACACCTTCGTAATCCGTCGGACGGGCGAGGATATGATCAAGCAGTTCCTGGGTAAGGGTGATCTCGGTGCAACGGTCAAGGACGCCGTCGGAGAACCAGCCATAGATGTCCGTCGGGACAATGGGGTTCGGGATACCGGAGGCGGAGATGTCGAGGACCTTCCATTCGCCGTCATTGACTTGGGCCTGACCCCAGGTCTGATCCTTCTGGGTGTAGAACAAGCGGAGTTTCTGACCGGCCTTGGCGACCTGGAAGGCTGCCATCGGGACCGCTGCACGGCCACCATCGCTCCATGTGAGCTCAACCGGTCCGGCCCAAACTTCCGTACCGTCGGAATTATCCTCGTAGTAGGTAATCTTGGTCAGCGTGATGCCTTCACCCTGGATGATGCCCCAATAACCCCAGTCAATGAAAGTCTGGAGCTTCATGATCATGTCGTTCGTGAGGGTCAGAGCAAAGAATCCCTGCTCCTTGGCCTCAGGCACGACACGGGCGCTGACCATGTGGTGTTTCTCATCGTTGTAACCGGTGGACATCTCACCCCAGTGGCCATCAAACATCTGGATGCACCACCAGTCGGCAAAGGTACCGTAGAAACGGATTGTCTGGCCGGCTTTCATCTCGATACCCGTGAATATCTGGTTGTCTCGCATCTCGTTGTTCGCCCATCCGGCAATCTCCAGGGATCCCGTCCAGAGCGTCGTCTCAATGATATCACCCGGATCGATGTTCATGGTGTAGGTCACGGAACCGTTGTCGGAAACCAGGGTGATCTGGCTGCCGCGTCGGGCCTCTTCCGGAATGGATAGGTACAGGGTGTTGCCGTTCAGGATGTAGGTAACGCTCGTGCCGTCCACCTGCACGTCGGTCAGGTGTTCCGGATTCTCGATGTCGACGATGAACATCTGGCCGGGAGCATACATTTCCTCGGGGAAGACCGGGATGTAGGCTCCGGCCGGCTTGTCGATCGCCAGTTCGATGGTTTCGACGGAAGTGGCGTTCTTGAGGTTGAGCACAAAGACACCGGTCTCAGCTGCCGTCGGGACGGCCACGGAGAACGCATCCGCTTCGATCTCGACATCCACGTTGATACCGCCGCTGAAGGTCACGGACCGGACGAGATCCAGGTCGGTACCATAGACGGTGATGGCGGAGCCGGCGGAAGCAGGATTCTCGCTGAAAGAGGTCACGGTCGGCACCACGAGGGTGTAGGCTACGGTGACAGTCTTGCCATTCTCCATATGGAGGACGGCATCGCCGGTCTGGGCGGCCTCGGGCACGGTCAGGACGATCTGACCCTCGTTGGTGAATTCCACGCCGCCTGCATTCTGAAGGTCGACGCCGGTCACCAGGTCGAGGTCCTTACCGGTGATGGTCAGTTCCGCACCGTTCTTGACGGGTGAAGGAGCGGCCGCCAGTCCGGTCGGGACAACGGTCGTGATCGAGCCGACGGGAACGGTCACGGCGGAACCCATCTCCAGGGAGACCTCACCGTCCTTAGCGGTAGCAGGAAGCACAAAGTTCAGCTTTCCACCGGAAACGGTGAATTCCGAAACAGTGGCGCCTTCCAGCAAGACCGCCTTGGCAAGATGGAGGTCAGAACCGGTAATGGTGACGGTTTCACCGGCCTTGTAGCTGTCTTTCACTACCTTGCCGGTCGACGTCTTGACAGTCAGTTCCTCTTCGGTTTCGATGATGTTCAGGCTCTTTAGGAGCGCTTCGGCAGCAGCCTCGTCCATCTCGCCGATGGCCGTCTCATCGATGGTTCCCAGACCGAGGACGCCTGTCTGTGCCTCTTCGGGCACGACGACCTTGATGGTGTAGCGGTCGTGAGCCGTGAAGTCTTTCTCGGAGACGATCATGTTCTTGGTGAAAATCACCTCATGGATGAGGTTCAGGTAGTCACCCTTGATGGTAATGGTCTCACCCGGGAGTGCCGTAGTAGGAGAGAAGGAGTCGATGGAGATCGGCTCGGAGTAAGAAATCTGCGTAGTCGTCGTGATCTTGGTGCCGTCAGAGGCCGTCAGGACCACATAACCCGGCTCGGGTCCGTCTTTCGGGACCGTGATGCGGATCTCGCTCGGAACACCCGACTTGACGACGGTGATGTCCGTGATGGCGGGTACGCCGGGAATCTCGATGGAGGTAACCTTCTCCAGGTTGCTTCCGATGAAGCGGAGTTCGCCGCCACGTACGACCGGCTGAGGGCCGTAAACGTTGAGAGCGACTTTTTCAGTGACAAACTGGTCGGTGTCCAATTGCTCCCGGGCACAGGATCCGAGCAGCAGGGCGGCCGAGAAAGCCACTATGGCAATGGAAATGATCTTTTTCATATTCATATCGCTCTAGGGTTATTTGATAGGGACGGCCCGGATGTTGTCGATCTTGATGACCGGGTTGCACTCCGTGCCCTGATAGCCGCCGCTCCAGACGAAGATCGTCAGCGAAGTGAAATCTTCGGGAGTGAGGCTCGGGCCCGTGGCCATGGTACCGTCGGAACCGTAGATAAAGTTGCTGTAAGGGATGGTGACGGTCACCCACTGATCAGCCGTGTCGAAAGAACCGGTCGCAGACCAGGGCGTATAGAGACCGCGAGGCAGGCTGGTCCCGTTGAAGAAGGTGTTGTTGGCACCGGCCGTGATGTTTCCGTCAATATCCACGGCACCGGCCGCACCGTCCGTAATCTTATCCACACCGCCCACGATCAGCTGCATGGAACCGGCCATCCAAGGATTGGAACTCGGGATGAGCATCTCGAATTTGAGGGCCATGTCTTCCCACTTGGAGAAATCCACGAAGTCCGTCAAGCGCGGGGAATCGGCATAGCTGACCGGAGAATCCCAGTCGCCCGGCCAATACTCGAAGGAAAAGTTGTTGTCGTTCCAGCCGCCGTCGGCGGACATGGTCACGGCAGGATCGCCCAGACGGAGGAAATTGCCATCCAGGGAAGTCGCATCGGACTCGATAATCTGCGCATGCCAGCCATGGTTGCCCGGGTGCGGATCCGTATCGAAGTTGAAGAGCATGCCGCGGGTATCCATGTAGCGGAAGATCGATTTGGCCTCGCCGTAAATCGTCGTGACCTTGACCTCAGCCTCGACGGCATCGGAAGGCACTTCGAAGGTGATGGAACCCTTGGTGAAAGCCTTGATCCGGGCCTGCTTGTCGCCGATGGTCAGTGCCAGCGGGACATTCGGGTCATCGATGAAGTAATCGCCGTACAGGATGGCGGTACCGCCCTGAGGGGTATGCTCGTTGGACATCGACACGATGGTCGGACCGGGAACCAGGACTTGGAAGTCATAGGCGACGGATTCACCCGCCTTATTGTAGAAATAAATCTTGTTGGACACCTCGGCCGGGATGGTGTTAGGGACATCCACCAGCAAGGTATGATCCGTGATGTAACTGTTGTTCAGGACCGCTTCCTGGTCATTGAAGACCAGTTTGTAAACGCTCTTGAGGTTCTCGCCGACGATGCAGATGCCATTGCCCATATAGGCGGCCGTCAGGAGGGAATCCTTCTGGTTGACGTCGATCGGACGGACATAATGGATGGTCGGAAGGCCGTCCGCAAGGACGAACTTGTCCGGCTCATCTACGCAAGCGGTGAATCCCAGGACGAGAGAAAGGGCAGCGGCCAGGTAATTGGCTATTCTGTATTTCATTTTCTTCTGCAGTTAAGGGATTAGAACTCAATGGTTTCGAAGTCGAACGGCTGGGCCGGATCTTCCAGATGAGGATTGTACACTACATCCTCGGACGGGAACGGCAGGGCGGCCACCTTGTTCAGGATGGCGTCGCGGCCCGGGGCCGGGAATTCGTCGACGTTGTAGTTGATGCCGGTGGCATTCCAGACACCAGTCTCGTAATATGCCTTGTACACATCATTCAGGCTGGTCGTATTGGAGCCGGAATTGAAGTTGTTGCGGCGCTGTCCCTGGATGTCGGAAACGACAAAGTCCGGATTGTAGTAGCCCACACGGACATAGTCGTACCAGCGGTCGCCTTCGAGGGCGAGTTCCAGGTTGCGCTCTTTCCACACCTGCTCAAACGTAATGGACGCAGGTGTCTCCGTCAAGGTCGGAATGGCGCGCTTGCGGACGCGGAAGTATACATCGAGGGCCAGAGGGTCACTCGTGGAGGAACCGGGACCGTTAAGCTTGGATTCGCAATACACCAGGTAGACGTCGGACAGACGGAGGATATGGGTGGAGAGGCCATAGGCCATACGGCCGGCAGACACGCCCAGGGCAGCCATGTGATCGGCACCATCGCCATAGAGGAACTTGACGCAACCGGCACCGGTCGGACTGTTCATCGACTTGTCGGAAGCGTTGGCGGAGCCGCTGGGGCCGTAATTGTCATCATAGAAGAAACGGAGGTAATCGAAACCGCCTTGCGCGCTCCAGAAATAATCATACACGTCTCCGGCCAGCATCATCGTGGCCTTACGGCGGGTATCCACGTCGCTACGCTGGGACGGGTCCTGCGTAGCGCTTACGCCGAACTGGTCCTGGAGGGCGATGGACGGACCGTTCCACTGTCCCCAGCAGTCTCCGAATTCGTCGAAACCGTTCATGGCGAGGTCGGACTGGAAAGCGTTCTGGGCGGTCCAGGGCTGTGCGGAAGCATCCCAATGCCATGAAACGAGACATTCGATATTCTTATTGTTCTGCATCCGGAAAACGTCACTGTAGTTTTCCAGAAGCATGCGGCCGGAGTTCTCGATGACATCCCTTGCATATCCGGCTGCCTTGTCCAGGTCAGCCTGGTTCAGGGTACCGGTGACGCCGGCTTTCTGGAGATAAACCTTCGCCAGGAGAGCCTCGGCGCTGTAATAGTCGATACGGCCGTCCTTGTTGGCCACCTTCTTGGGAAGGAGCTCCATCGCCTTGTCCAGCAGCATCACGACATAGTTGTACACGTCCTCTTTCGGAGCCTTGTACAGTTCATTGTAATTGCCGTCGGCGATAGCCTTGGAAATATCATGGATGATCGGTACCTCACCGAAGGAGCGGACCAGGAAGAAATAGGCATACGCCTTCCATACCAGCGCCTCACCCATCACCATGTTCTTGACGGCAGGGCTGATGTCGGCATCCTTGGTGCGGTTGTACACGGTGGCGGCATGGGAATTGACGGCCCAAAGGGAGGCGGACATGTCGCGGAGCTCCTTGTCAGAGCCGTTCACGGTAAACTGGAGGTACGGGCTGGAACCCATATAATAGTTGCCGGAGAAGCACTCACCGACACGGTAAAAACCGCGGATCACGTCAAACCAGGGGGAGTTGTACAGGTAATTGACACCCTGGATGCACTGCTCGTCGGTCTGGTAGAAATTGTCGCGGTTGTAGGTATCCTCGGCGGGGCGGTTCAAAAAACCTTCACAGGAAGAAAGGGAGAACGCGACGAGGATCAACGAAGCGATATAGATCAGATTCTTTTTCATATTCATATCCTCCATCGATTAGAAAGTGAGATTGACACCGAAGGAATACACCGTCGGGGAAGGATAACGGCCGTTATCCAGACCCATCACATTCACGGAGGCCGTGCTCACACCCACTTCGGGATCATATCCCGTGTACTTGGTCAGGGTATAGAGATTCTGGAAATTGGCATAGACGCGGATGCTCTCGAACTTGATCTTTTCAAGCATCTTCTTCGGGAAGGTATAACCCAGGGATACGTTCTTGAGACGGATATAGCTGCCATCTTCAAGATAACGGTCACTCAGGCGATCGTTGTCGTTCGGGTCGCCGGTCGTCGCACGCGGGAGGGTGGCGGACGGATTCACGACCTTCACGTTGGTCAGGTCTTCGAACCAGTTCCACACATTGTTGGTCCCGTCATACGTCTTCTCAGGGTCGATGGCGACGAGTTTCGTACGGTCAAGGACGCTGGTGGGCTGGTTGGCCCAGGCGGACTTCATGTTGCCGGTGTTCATGTTCAGGTAGTTGAGCACCTTGTTGCCATAAGAACCGTTGATGAAGATGTTCAGGTCGAAGTTCTTGTAGCGGAAGGTATTGTTCCAGCCGAAGGTGAACTTGGGCATCGGGGAACCGATGTTGACGCGGTCGGATTCGGTGATGTGACCGTCACCGTTCTGATCCTTGAAACGGATGTCACCGACCCAGGTAGTATTATACTGGTTGTAGTCGCCGGGGTTCTGCGAAGGATGCCAGATGCCGTTCTCATCGACGGTATGCGGCATGGTGTCACCCTGGACGGGACCGGCCAGCACCTCTTCCATGGACTGGAAGATGCCGTCGGTCTGGTAGCCGTAGAAGCTGAACAGCGGCTCGCCGATGTTGGAGACGGACACGATGTCGTTCCACTGGCCGTAACCGACAATCGCGGCGGAAGCGGTGCCGGACAGAGCGAGCAACTTGTTGCGGTTCAAGGAAAGCTGGCCTTCCGTCGTCCACTCGAAGTTGGCGGTGGAAACGGGATGCAGGTTCAGGGTAAACTCCCAACCGGTGTTCTGGATGGAACCGTAGTTGCCGAAAGGAGCAGCCAGTGCGGAAGAGCCGTTGCCGGAGGTGCCCATATAGGTGGGCATCTGGAGCGGCATCAGCATGTCGTTGGAACGCTTGTCATACCAATCTACGGTAAGGTTGACCTTGCCATTCCACATGGACAGGTCGAGACCCACGTTCCACTGCTGCTGTTTCTCCCACATGATGTCCAGGTTCGGGATGTTGGACTGGCGATAGCCGGTGCCGAGGCCTGTCGCGACCTTGGTCATCGAAGCGCCCCAGCGGTAGCCACCGATGCTGGCGTTACCGGTCTGGCCCCACCCGACACGGATCTTGCCGTCCGTAAAGGCATCTTTCAAGACCTCCGGGAAGAACTTCTCGTTGGTGAAACGCCAGGCGAGAGCGAAGGAATGGAACGGCGCCCAACGCTTGTTGGGACCGAAGTTCGAGGAACCGTCGTAACGGAAAGTATAGGTACCGATGTAGCGGTTGTCGAAGTTCCAGGTCTCACGGGTAAAGAAGGAAGCCATTGCGGTGCTGCCGAAGCCGTAACCGATGGTCGGAGTACCGGTGCCGAGATACGGGTTGTGTACGTCGTTGGACGGGAGCGCGGTATTATAGACAGACATGTAGTTGTATCTGCTCTCCCACATTTCCTGTCCGAGCATCGCGGTAAAGTTGCTCTTGCCGAACTGACCGTTCCAGGTCAGATAGTTCTTGAGGGACCAGTACAGGGAGCTGTTCTTCTGGGAACGCATCTCGTTGGCCGCACGCTGGTAACCGCCCAGGTTGACCGTCGGATTGAAGGTCTCGGATTTCGAGCCGCTGACATCGTAACCCAGTTCGGCGTGCCAGACAAGGCTCGGGAGGACATTGATATCGGAGAAGATGTTACCGGAAAGCTTCTGGCGCTTGAGGAGGATTTCCTCCAACATGGCCATGGCCACAGGGTTGACAATGGAATAATTGTCCATCGAAATGCTGTAGTAGTTGCCGTCCTGGTCATAGATTGGAGCGCTCGGCAGCGATGTGAGGGTGTAGTGGATGATACCCTCGTCAGAGTCGGCGAGTTTCATGTTCTCATCCGTGCTGGAATAAGTGACGCTGAGGCCGATCTTCCACCAGTCGCGGAGCTTGGCGTCCAGATTGGCGCGCACGCTGTAACGGGAGAACTCAGAACCGATGATGGTACCCTGCTGGTCCATGAAGGAGCCGGACACATAGTACTGGACGGTATCATTACCGCCCTGCACACCGATCTGGTGCTGGTGCTGGGGAGCGGTGCGGAAGATGGCATCCTGCCAGTTGGTACCTTTTCCGAGAATGGACGGGTCGGAATAATAGGCGTTCGCACCTACCTGTCCGACGGCCCGGAGGTCATTGTAATACTCTGCGAACTCACGAAGGTTCAGCAAGCCGATACGACGGGTCTGGCGTTGAAGGGCGTACATGCCGTCATAGGTGAATTTGGCCTGACCGCTCTTACCGCGCTTGGTGGTGATGAGGATGACACCGTTCGCGCCCTGCGCACCGTAGATGGCGGTGGCGGAGGCGTCCTTGAGGATTTCCATGGACACGATGTCGGAAGGGTTGAGGGTAGACAGCGGAGAGACGGTCGAAACCGCACCGTTACCCAGCGCGTCACCCAGACCGAAGTCTGCGCCGCTCTGGCCGCCACCCTGCATGATGACACCGTCGATGACATAGAGCGGTTCTGCATTGGCGTTGATCGTCGCCTGACCGCGGACGCGGATGGAAGAAGAGGAACCCGGCGCGCCGGAAGTGGCGGTCGCCTGGACAC
>JAEEGI010017021.1_pt1 | contig 14969 bp, 14 predicted proteins | sample 8958751 | NCBI WGS metagenome assembly JAEEGI01 (sample SAMN16246545, study PRJNA631951) | gut metagenome | biome: gut microbiome; feature: rumen; material: KS-attached | host: Bos | place: Iran: Karaj | collected 2018-10
CGGTGTGGCTCCTGCCATCGCAGCCGCTCGCAAGCAAGCCCTTTTCCAACGCTTCGGCATCGACAAGTTTGCCGAGGTGAAGGTCGCCAACCTCTCCACCGGCATGAAGCAGAAGGTGAGCATCGTCATTTCGCTGGTGCACAACCCCGACATCATCATCTTCGACGAGCCCACCAATGGTCTCGACGTTATCACCGCCCGCACCGTCACCGACTATCTGCAGGAGTTGCGCGGCGAAGGTAAGACCATCATCCTCTCCACCCACATCTTCAGTCTGGTGGAACGCCTTTGTGACCGCGTTGGCATTATCATCGACGGCCACCTCTCGGCATGTGGCACACTGGAAGAAGTATGCAACGGACTGACTATTGAAGACCGCTTTTTCGAACTATATAAAGCACAGAAAGGAGACGAAGAATGAAAAACCATAGCAACACTTGGACCATCATCCGCAAAGAGTTCGCCCGCTTCTTTGGCGACCGCCAACTGGTGTTCACCTCTGTCATTATGCCGGGTCTGCTGATATACCTTATCTACAGCCTAATGGGTGTGGGCATCCGCAACATGGAGACCCAAGGCGAGCAAGACCTCGTGACCGTGCATGTGGAGAATATGCCTGAGAGCATGGCTGCCCTCCTGACGCCTACCGACAGCAGCATGTCCCTGCTGCAGCACCCTTTCGGGCAGGACGACATCGACGCGCTGCAAGATAAAGACCTCAACGCGGTGCTGATACGTTTCCCGCAGCATTTCGACTCGCTGGTGGCCACCTACACCCCTCAGAGTGGCGAACTGGCACCGAATATTGAGATATACTACAACTCCGCCAACAACGCCGCCAGCCGTGTCTATTATGCCATCGACGGTGCGCTGACCGCTTATGAGAACAGCCAGTCGAACCTCTTCGACATCAACCGCGCCGACAGCGAGGAACAGAGTTTCGACCAAGCCACCGACGACCAGGTGGTGGGAGACATACTCAGCAAGCTGATTCCTATGCTCATCATCATGATGCTCTTCAGCGGCACCATGGCGATAGCCCCCAGCGCCATTGCGGGCGAGAAGGAGCGCGGCACTTTTGCCACCCTGCTGGTCACACCCATGAAACGCTCGGAGCTGGCATTGGGCAAGATTGTATCGCTCAGCAGTATTGCTTTGCTCAGCGGCCTCTCCAGCTTCGTCGGCATCGCTTTGTCGTTGCCTAAGATGATATCGGCGAGCAGCGAAGAGATTAACATTCCCTTCAACTATACCACCAACGACTACGTTGCCCTGCTGTTGGTCATTCTGGCCTCGGTGCTTATCATGGCCTCTGCCGTCAGTTTGCTTTCCGCCCTTGCCAAGGACGTGAAGAACGCCGGCACCATGATTACCCCCTTTATGCTGGTGGTGATGCTGGCAGGCCTGCTGCCCATGTTCCAGACTAGCACACCTGACAACCTGGTGGTCTATCTCATCCCCTTCTACAACTCGATTGAGGTGATGACCGACGTGTTTGCCCACTCGCTGCGCTGGACACCCGTGCTCATTACCCTCGTGTCCGACATAGCCTATACCGGCATTGCGGTCTTTGGCCTGACGAGGATGTTTAACAGCGAGAAAATCATGTTCTCTAGATAATTCAGAATAATCGGAATAATCTGAATAGTCTGAGTAATCTGAATAATCCGACCCCTCCGACACTTCCGATTACTCCGACTCCTCCGAAAAAAAACAATCCCATGAAAAACCTCAAGCTCTACCTCGCCATAGCCTACGGCCTTATCTGGGCCGCAGGCTTGGCCTTATATCTGTCGGGAGCCATAGTAGCCTCCTTTTCGGGTGCTGCCACCTGGCTGGTATCCACCTGCATGTTCATCCCTTTGGTGGCGACGCTCATCTGCCAAAAGTCATCCAAAGAACCCTTGCTTCGCAATGTCGGCATCAGCTGGAAAATCAATCGCTGGTGGTTCTTCGGCTGGCTAACCTTCCCCATTGTCGCACTGCTCACGCTACTCTTCACCGACTGGATAAGCGGCATCGACACGCACACCGAAGTCATGCAGGCACTATGTGAGTCAATGCCCATCGGTCCTGCGGGAGCAGTAGCCTTTACCCTCCTGTCGGGCATGTTGGCAGGCGTCACCATTAATGCCCTCTTCGCCTTCGGCGAGGAGGTGGGCTGGCGGGGCTACCTGCTTCGTCAGTTTAAAGGGAAGTCGTTTCTCGGCACCGCTGTCATCATCGGCATCATCTGGGGCTTGTGGCACGCGCCACTCATCCTCATGGGGCACAACTACCCGCGGCATCCCCAATGGGGTGTCCTCATGATGGTGGTGGTGTGCATACCCATGAGCTTCATCATCCAGTATTTCCGCATCAAGAGCGGTTCCGTCATTGTGGCGGCAATCATGCACGGCACCTGCAACGCAGTGGCGGGCACAACGATGCTCTTTGTCGGTCTTGACCGATTCAACGACCTCCTCGATGGTGCCTGCGGCCTTGCCGGCATCCTCGCCATGCTGGTGGTCGCCATAGTCATCTTCCTCTTCGACCGCTACGTCACCCGCGACCGCATCTGCACCTCGCCCCTCACCCTCGACACAATAAAAAAGGAGCAACTGCGTTAATTCCTACATGAAACATACCCGACGAAACCTGTCGCTCACCCTGCTCGCCCTGTTGCTGCTGAGTTTTCTTGCCTCATGCAGCGACAAGGGCGTACACATGCCCAAGCACCGCAAACGCCGCCACTGCGACTGCCCAACCTTTGCCTACACTGCACCGCAGCTCTCCACAACAGAAGATGGAACAATCCTATATTGACAATTTCAAGAAAGGACTTGCCAAATACGTCCCCGCCGAAGCCGTGGACCCCCTCTTCGACTTCATGGCCGAGCACAAGGTACACCTCCATATCACGCGCGAGCGGCACTCCAAACTGGGCGACTACCGCTGGCCCCAGCGCAGTCGGCAATACCACGAGATAAGCGTTAACGGGAACCTCAATCCCTACCATTTCCTCTTGGTGTTGCTGCACGAGATGGCCCACCTCGACACCTGGCTGCAATACAAAACCGACATCCAGCCCCACGGCCACGAATGGCAAGCCAACTATGCCCGACTGATAAACCAATACATCGGCATCTTCCCCGGCGATGTTGCCGTCCTGCTGCGCCACTACACTTCCCGCATCCCCCTCAGCCGAACCATCGAGAAACAGATTGATGCCCAGCTCCGGCACTACAACCCTGACTACACACCTGCCGACAACCTCACCCTTAATGACCTTACCCCGGGCACACGTTTCCACATAGCATCCCGTCCCGACCACCACTTCCAAGCCCTCGAGAAGCGCCGCACCCGCTGGATATGCCTCAAACTCGAAGACGGCAAGAAATACCTCGTCAGCGGCACTGCCGTCGTCGTGACGGAGTAAACATGTTTTTACCAAATTCAGTAATTAAAGATTAACACTGTCAGTCGCCCTCTTGGAACAGGGAGAGGATCTGGCATACTTTTGTGTCGAGGGACTGGGTGCCGTCAATCCAGTGGATAGAGATGCCCTGCCGCTCCATGCGGCGAAACCAGGTCATCTGCCGTTTGGCAAAACGGCGTATGTCGGTGTAGAGGTCGCGGTACATGTCGTCGTAGCTGCACTGGCCACGGAGATATTGCGTCACATGGCGGTATTCCAAACCGTAGCGCAGAAGCCGTTCTTCGGGCACACCATTGTCAAGCAAAGACTTTACTTCGTCAATCATACCGTTTTCAAGCCGTTGACGGAGCCGGACACCTATGCGCTCGATTACCATTGCACGGGGAAAACTGACACCGATGACAGTGTGTTGCACGTCGGGCATATGGGGATAGGCTTCGGGGTAGCGGCGATGGTACTCTTGTATTTCGAGCGCGCGGAGCAGACGGTCGCGCGACTCGGTATCGGTATGGTTGTGCAGCTTGATATATCCGGCCAGGCGGGCGGTGAGTTCCTCGTCGGTATAGGCCTCCATGCGACTGCGGAAGTCGGGATCAACAGGAGCGTCGGCCAACTGGTAGCCCTTTACCACAGCCTCTATATACATGCCCGTGCCCCCGCAGAGTATGGGCTGCCGACCTCGCGACACGATGTCGTTGTAGGCGCGGATGTAGTCGTTCTGGAACTGATAGACATTGTATTCATAGCCCGCGTCGTGGATGTCGATGAGGTGGTAAGGGATGTCGGTGTCGTGGATGTGGTAGTCGTCAAGGTCCTTGCCCGAGCCGATGTCCATGCCGCGAAACACCTGCCGTGAGTCGGCACTGATAATCTCACCGCCGAGCTGGTAAGCCAGTTCGGCGGCGAGACTTGTCTTTCCACAAGCCGTGGGGCCTGTTATGGTAAGTAGCTTATTCGTCGAAGAAATAGAGTTGTCCGCGTTGTTTGTCGAATTCGTATTCGCCGAAGTCGCCCAATGCGGCGCGGTTGATGATGAATTTGTAATCAATACCCTTTACGACGATTGTCTCCACATTGTAGAGGTGCTTCTGACCAATCTGGATTTCCTTGAATACCAGCTTGGCGCGGTCGAGGATGTTGCCCTCGGGGTCGAAGGCGTGGTCGCGGTCGGGGAAGTCCTCTTTGTTGATGCGGCGCTGATAGAGCATATTCATGGCCTCCTCCCAAGAGATGGCAATGGGTTCTTTGAAGCGCTCGTCGATGAGCATGGGCATCTGCATGCCGTTGATGATGGCCTGCACCTCACCCTTCTGGGTGTTGATCATGGTGACGGGGATTGTGCCCTCGTCATGGATGATGACTGCCGCTTCGCGGTAGTTGGTGTCGACGGGTGCATTGACCAAGTCAATATAAGTGCCGTCCTCGTTCTGCTTGATAAGAGCGGTGTCGGAGGCCATGTTGTTGACCACACGCTTGGGTATGTAGTCGGAGCGGAGGATGAGGAATTCTATGCGGCGGTTGAGCTGGTGAGCGGCCTCCTGATGCTCAGGAGTGGGCAGGTTGGCAATGTAGTCGCAGTCGAGCGTTGTACCGGCAGAGAAGATATAGGGTTTGCCTGCCACGTCGATATAGACATCACGGTCGAGGGTGCGAGGCACACGCTCGGCATAGCCTTTGGCCACCATGCGGTCACGTTCGATACCGCGGGCAGCAAGGTAGTCCACCACACTCTGTGCACGACGCTGCGAAAGGGTATCGTTGGTAAGGCCGATAAAGGGACGGCAGTCGGTGTGTGCACGGATTTCAACCACTATGTTGGGGTTGTTGACCATGACTAAGTAGAGATCCATGAGAGAGTCCATAAACTCGTCCTTGAGATCCCACTTGGAGAGGTCGTAGCGTATTTCGGGCAGGACAACAGGCTGTTGGGGCACGGGTTCCATGCGGAAGTCGTGTACAATGTCCTTGTCGACGGTGTAGCCCATGGTGCTTTCGGAGCCCTCCAGCGAGAAGTAGTCGACCTTGGAGAGGTACATCTTGTACACCACCTGGCCGTGCACCTGGCTGTTGTTGAACTTATAGAAGCCTTTCTTGTCGGTGTAGGTCTCAGCCTCGGAGCCGTCGGAACCCACAATCTTCACCTTGCAGTTCTTGATAAGCTGCATGGACTTCTCGTCACGCACGGTGCCTTCGATGGTGTAGAGCAGCGGGGGCAGCTCGAACTTGAAGAGGTTGAGCGTGGGCAGAGGCAGTTTCTTGCCTTTCTTGTCGGTATTCTTGTTGAGGGGGTCGTCGAAAGGACGGTTGGAGGAGAAATAGCCGCGCTCAAGCATGGGGTTCTCGTCGCTTTCGGGGTAGTAGATGATGGTCATCTCGTCATAGGACGAGTTGATGGGCACACCGAGGTTCTCCGGACGGGAGCAGATGCGCTTGCCGATGCGGGTCTTGAAGATATCATAGCCGCCGATGCCCGGCAGACCGTTGGAGGAGAAGTACATGTTGGAGTCGCCACGGAGCACGGGGAAAGCCTCGCGTCCGGGGGTGTTGACGACGGGACCCATATTCACAGGCTTGCCGAAGTCGTCGGCCAGAGAGGCACGGGTGGATTTCCAGATGTCGTAGTCACCCTCGCCGCCCGGCATATCGGAGCAGAAATAGAGAGTGAGTCCGTCACTGGTGATGGCGGGGTAGAGATAGTTGTACATGGTGTCGCCCAAGTTGATGGCAACAGGAGTGGCCCACTCACCGGGGGCAACCTCTTCCTGTTCCTGGGCTGTCTTGTCTTCTTCCTTGTCGCCTTTCTTGTCTTTGCCTTTGGTGCCTTTGTCTTTGCTCTTGGATTTCTTGGCGGTCTTCTTGGTGGTTTCTTTCTTGGCAGCCTTCTTTTTCTTGTCGGCGGCTACCGCCTTGGTAGAGGTGTAGATGGCGCAGCCGTGGGTCTCATGCTCCACAATCTTGCATCGTGAGAAGTAGATGGTGTTGCCGTCGGCCGAGAAACAAGCCTCACCTTCGTTGCTGGAGGTGTTGATTTTGCCGCTGTTGTCAAAGAGTGCAGGCACATCCGTCCACTGTCCGTTGCGGTCTTTATAGACCGAGTAGAGCGACGAGAAGTTCTGGCCTGTCCACACGTCCGTGCCGTTGTCCTCGGAACCAAAGCGCGAGGAGGAGAACACCAGCGTGTTGGTGTCGTCGCCCAAGAAACGGGGTGCCCAATCGTTGTACTCCGTACTCCAGTCTTCCAGCTTGGTGATGATATGGCGGCTGCGGTCGGCTGCCCAGCGGGTCACGTCGATAAGCGACTTCTTGCGCGAGGTTCCCAGCTTGTCACCCGGCACAAGCTCCAAGTACTTGTCGTAGTACCCGTCTGCCTCGTCAAACTTACCGTTGAAACGGCACATCTCGGCCATATAGAAATAGAGCTTGGGCTCCACGGTATAGTAGCCTGCCTGTATCAAGCGGTGATAGGTATGCTCGGCCTTGGGGTAGTTGTACATCAGGCGGTAGCACTCGCCTATCTGGAAGTAGATGCGGTTCTTCTCCGCCCTGTTGCTCGACACACGGTCGTATGCCTTTTGGTAACTCTCCAGTGCAAGGGTGTACTGCTTGTCCTTGAACTGCTGGTCGGCCTGGGCAGCGACACTGTTCTGTGCCATGGCCATACCTGACCACATCAGGGCAATAATCAGTAGTGCAAAACCTTTTTTCAGTGTTTTCATATATATATCTTTATTTTTATTCTTCCATGTAACTATACTAATTATTAGCACATTGCGTCCTCTTAAAAGCCGAACACAACATACTTAATCAATTTGCTAAATTACACATTTTTTTTGACATGATAAAAAAATAAAATCTTTCACTCTCCCTGCCGCCGGTTATCGGGGTAGATAAGGTACTTGCTGCGGATGGTTTTGAAATGGTCAAGTGCAGGCTGCCACGAGGCACGTATCTCCTCTTCTGTCTTGCCCTGTGCGATTTGTCGGCGCAGCATGTCCGTTCCCGCCAGCCGGTCGAAGAAGTTGTTCTTCAAGAAGAACTTTCCCTTCGGCACCCGACGGTATATCTCCATCAGGAAATCAAGGTGCATACAGTTGTCCGAGGGAGTGAACGATGTGAGGTCCATCGTATCCTTGCCGTAGGTGACTATCTCAAAGGGAGTCGACGTTCCGCGCCCCACGCCACAATTGGTGCCCTCGAAGAGGCACAATGAGGGGTAGAGGGCGATGGCATGGGCATTGCGCAGGTTGGGCGACGGCGGCACAGGCAGTTCATAAACACTGTCACGCCTGTAGCCCTGCATCGGCACGATGAAGAGCCAACACTCCTTGCCACCCGCCAGCCAATGCTCACCATTTATCATCTGCGCATATTCTCCGATGGTCATGCCGTATACGATAGGCACGGGGTGCATCCCCACAAAAGAACGGTACTTAGCCGTGTCCAGCACAGGGCCGTCAATGTAATGCCCGTTGGGGTTCGGACGGTCGAGTACGATGAGCGGAATGCCACGCTCGGCGCAAGCCTCCATAACGTAATGCAGCGTAGAGAGATAAGTATAGAAACGGCAACCCACATCCTGCAAGTCGAAGATGACCACATTCACGTCCACGAGTTGTTCCTGCGTGGGCTTCTTGTTTTTGCCGTAGAGCGAGATGATGGGGAGGCCGGTCTCTGGGTCGACGCTGTTGTCCACATGTGCACCCGCCTCCGCCGTGCCGCGGAAACCATGTTCGGGACAAAAGATTTTGACCACGTTGACCTCTCGCCGGAGAAGAGTGTCGACCAGATGTGTCGTACCCACCACCGAGGTTTGGTTTGCCACAACAGCAACACTATTGCCATCGCTAACCATCCCAGCAAAGTTGCACACCTGAAGGTCGAGGTGACGACGCATGCACAAGAGCAGTTCCTCAGCACCCACCTGCAAACGAGGGGCTGGAGTAGGTGTGGTTTGTGCACGGCAAGAAACTAAAACTAAAAAGTATAAACTAAAAACTAAAAACCGTCGCATAGAATTGAAATTATATTGGATATAAGTTAATTATAATGCGTCAGCCGTCCCCTCTTTAGAGGGGTGCCACGATAGTGGCGGGGTATGTTTAAACGTGCATTTATTTCCCGCCTGTGTGACCAAAACCGCCTGCGCCTCTCTCTGTATCCGACAGCTCCTCCACCTGTATCACCTCCGCCTGCTCATGTCGGGCGATAACCATCTGGGCGATACGCTCGCCGTCGTTGATGACGAAGTCCTCCTGCGACAGATTGATCAAGATGACGCAAATCTCGCCACGGTAGTCGGCGTCAATCGTGCCGGGCGAGTTAAGCACCGTGATGCCCTTCTTCAACGCCAGCCCGCTGCGCGGACGCACCTGTGCCTCGTAACCCTGCGGCAGCTCCATAAAGAGACCCGTCTTCACCAATCCGCGCTGAAGGGGTTTAAGGACGACCGGTCCCTCGGGCAAGAAAGCCCGCAAATCCATCCCCGCCGACTGCGCCGTCTCATACTTCGGCAGCGGATGATGGCTGGTATTCACTATCTTGACTTGCATAATTACAATTGTTTTACCCCATAACGACAAAACTCTGAATTTATTGTACTGACACCCCAATAATCCCAAATCGGTCATTAGGGTTTAGTATTTATTTCGAGCAGATTGTTCACATCGTTGGTGAAGGCGTAGCGGGCTACGGCGAGACAGGGATGTGGCCAAGATGCCGAAAGAAATTCTGAGATGTCATGAACAGACCTAAAAAAGTGAAATAGATTGAAATGTCGACCTAATGACCGATTTGGGATAATGACACCAATGCTGACACAATTGCCGTAGCACCAAATTCCTAAAACAATAGACATTAGAAAATAAAATATCGCCATGTCATTTTTTATTTGTATTTTTGCATTTTGATAAATGAATACGAAAACACATACCCAACCACTGACTGAGCAGTTGTCGCCGTACCTTTTTTGGGACATCGACAAAGAACTCTTCGATGTCGAGAAGAACTCCGCACAACTGATTAAGCGTGTGCTTGAATATGGCGAACTTGACGATTGGCGCACTATACGCGACTATTACGGACTCGAACGTATTGCCCATGACTGCAAGACACTACGCTCCTTACGCCCAGAGGCGCTCTCGTTTGTATGCGTTGTCACCAATACCAACAAAGAAGATTACCGATGCTATACCTTCAAACAATCCTTCCCAACACTCTGGAACTCTTGAAAAGGTTATCTGCACAGCCCGAAATGGAGGGGTTGCGTCTTGTCGGCGGTACCTCTTTGGCTTTGCAGTATGGACACCGCCAATCAATCGATCTTGACTTCTTCGGTGAACTATCTGCCACACAAGATGAGATACTGTCCATGATAGAAAAGATTGGTTCCTATATACTTCGCAACCGCACCGGCAAAATCCTACAAGTCATCATTGACAATGTTATGGTTGATATTGTGGACTATAGCCAATATCCCTGGATTGACACACCACTGACCACTGACGGCTTGACTCTGGCATCACCAAAAGACATTGCCGCAATGAAAATCAATGCCATTGAAGGACGTGGCAGTCGTAAAGATTTCATCGACATACACCTACTACTTCAACACTATTCATTGGATGAGATTCTGACATTTTATTCGCAGAAATACCCTAATCATTCCATCTTCCGTGCCCTCCTAAGCCTTACCTACTTCGATGACGCAGAGGCTGAATCTATGCCCAAAATGTTAATCCCAACCACATGGGAAGAGATGAAAAGGCACATTATCGAAACTGCCCGAAAATACCAAGGGTAGTCCGTACCCCCTCACCACCGACTTCGACACCTCCAACTACAACGGCATCCAACGCCTGAACGTCATCGACTGGCTGCTTAATCACTGATATGCTGTTTATTGCTACGTTTATCAGAGTAGAAAAGCCCATTAACACATTCTCACATTCAAGCATTAACACATCCCCACATTCCCGCATACCCCCGCTACGCTATCCTACTCACCCTTCTCCCCAATCTCGCAAAGGTCCTGCTGCCTTGCTCCTCCTCCAGCATCTGCTCAAACTCCTCGTCCGACACCTCCGTATCATTAAACGCCACCACCAACCGCTCGTTCTCGTCGTTCTCCGCGTCGTCGGCTGTTTCTAACGCCTTCCCGTTCTTCAACGCCTCTGTCCGCAGCATCACATACGCCTTCAGGCACTCTGGGCATATCTTTATCAGTTTCTTGCAGATGGTCATATTCGAGTTGCCAATCTGCGTGTTAATCTTCGCCTCCAGCAGCAGCTGTTTCTTGTCAATGCCCTTCTTGTCGTCCGAGTCGTTGGCAGCCATGATGATTTGGTAGTCTACACCATACGCCTCATCAAACCGGCCCAGCGCATACAATGCCCGTTCCTTGACAAACATGGCCTCCAAGCACGTCCTTCTGCCCAGCACCAGATCGGCATAGCCGATAGCCTCTTCAAACCGCTTCCCATACAGGCACAGCACCGCATTCAGAAAGTCGCACGTCATGCTGCTGTCCTTCAGCAGCTCCACGCCCTCCGTCTCTCCCATCAGGCACTCGTCGTCCAGCATCACGTCAAACATCTTCTTCGCCAGCAGTGCCGCATTGCGATAGTCGCCCCGCTTGCTCTTCTCCACCACGTAGGTCAGGCAGGTGCGGACAGCCCCGTCATAATCCTTCTTCCTCAAGCAGCCATACACCTTCTCCCCTATCTCCATCTCGTCGTCAATCATGGCGGTGTCGTTATATGAGTTGGCGAAAGCCTTGATTTCGGGGTCCAGGATGATGTGGTGCTGCATCAAGGGGTTGCTCAGCGTCAACCCTTCCAAACTACGCATACGACTGATGGCGACATACGCCTGCCCTGAAGCGAAGAGGCCACGTGTGAGGTCAAAGTGCATCCTGTCAAAGGTCATCCCCTGCGACTTGTGGATGGTGATAGCCCACGCCAGTTTCAATGGGTATTGGGTAAAGGAACCCACCACCTCCGACTTCATCTTTTTGGTCTCGCGGTCATATACCCGCTCTACACTTTCCCATGTCGTCTGCGCCACATTCACCTCCGCACCATTCTCCAAGGTTACGGTGACGGTGTCCTCGCTCAGGTTCGACACAATGGCGATGGTGCCGTTGACACAGCTGTGCGAGATGTTTCGGCAGAAGATAACCTGAGCCCCCACCTTCAGTTTCAGCAGCTCCGGCACGATAAAATCCTTCGTCTTGAACTTGCCATCCACATGACCCTTATAGCAGAACTCTTCGCCGTCCAACTCCGCCAGCTTCCGCTCGTTCATCTGGTCTGCCCGCTTCCTGTGGGCGGACAGGATAACCGAGTAATCCTCTGTGTCGTCCGAATAGCTTACGCGCTGGTTGAGCAAAGCCAGGTCACGTTGTGTGCACTCCGCAACGCGCAGGCGGTTCAACACCTCCAGAAACTCGCTGTCCCTCTGACGGTACACCGTGCGGAACTCAATCTTAGGCAGGTTCATCCGTTTCAGCACATGAGCCTTGTAGAAGTAAGGCTTGCCCTTCTCCCACAGGTGGCACAGCATATCCTCGTCGGCAGGTTCCGACACTACAGGCGGCAGCTGGAACAGGTCGCCCACAAACACCACCTGCTTGCCGCCAAACGGCATGTGGGTATGGAATGCCTCGCGCAGAAATCGGTCCATCCCGTCCACCATATCGCACCGCACCATCGACACCTCATCCACAATGATTGTGTCGATATGCCTCAACAGAATCTGCTTCTCCTCCGACACCCTCATCTGGGTATGGGGACCTATCTCCTCAAAAGGGAATCCGAAAAACGAGTGCATCGTCTGCCCACCCACGTTGATGGCGGCAATACCTGTAGGAGCCAGCACAAGAAAATTCTTGGCTATCTTCTCCTGAATCATCTTGATGAAAGTGGACTTACCCGTACCTGCCTTACCCGTGATGAAGAGGCTCGTGTTGGTACTCTCGATTAGAGCAAATGCCTTCTGCTGGTCGGCATCCATGGTGAACTCTTGCTGCTTGATGATGTCATTTTTGTTTTCCATAGTCATTCGGTTTTTTTGTGTGTTCCTTTTTGATTTCGGTTGCAAAAGTACACTCGTTTCGCGCAGCCTTTTTGCGTGGCTCATTTATCTTGTTGTCGAACATCAATAAAATATGAAATCTCGTACAGAAAAACGACTTTTTCTCGTTTATCTGTACGAAATTTGTATATTTGCAAAAAGAAATAACACGTAGAAAATGATGGAAAACCCACTAAGTCAAGCTGGTAACACACCATTCACCACGTCTGTCTTGGCATCTTTCTATCCCAAAACCTGCCAAATCAACGACAAGGCACGCCGTTTGGAGCAGCAAGGGCGTATTATCCGACTGAAGCGTGGCCTATATGTGCGGAGTGCTGACGACGGTGCCGTCATCATACCTTTTCTTATTGCTAACCATCTCTATGGCCCATCATACGTCAGCATGCATACCGCCTTGCGACATTACGGACTCATCCCAGAACGGGTGTACCTAACCCAATCGATGACTATCAAGCATAGCCGCAGTTTCGACACCCCGATTGGACGATTCTCCTACTATTCATGCCCAACAAACTATTTCCCTATCGGCATTCAGCAGGAATCCCAAGAAGGTGTGACCTATCTTGTAGCCACTCCTGAGAAAGCTTTGTGCGATCTTATTATCAAAAGTCCCGGCATGAATGCCACTACCGTTAAAAGTCTCAGAAGTTGGCTTGACGACGACCTGCGCTTCGACATGGAGGCTTTCAACCAGTTTAACATAAATATCATTGAGCGGTGCGCCCTGCAAGCACCTGCAAAAAACAGCGTCTTATCCATTTTAATAAAACTGATAAACCATGAATGACATATTGGAGCAGATGCTTTCGCGCTATCCCATGGACACCGCCGATGCCCGCCGCAACGCCCTTTATGAAGTGATGCAGCAGGTGGTGCTTAGCGGACTCTTTCGCGGAGGATTTTTCTCAGAAACAGCCTTTTATGGCGACACCTGTCTGCGCATCTTCCACGGCTTGAACCGCTATTCCGAAGACATGGATTTCACCCTGCTGCACAAAGACAACCATTTCTCGCTGGAGAATTATTTTCCCTCCATCATTGAAGAGTGCCGTCTCTTAGGTCGCGAAGTGGAGATTACCAAGAAGGACAAACGCAACTTCGGCAAAGTGGAATCGGCTTTTCTAAAAGACAACACCGATGTCTACAATCTCTCGTTCACCACAGAGAAGAGTTTGAAGATAAAGATAGAGGTCGACACCGAACCACCCTTGCAGTTCGACACCGAAGAACGCCTTTTGCTGCAGCCCTTCTCTTTCTTCACGCGATGTGTCACCCTCCCTAATCTGTTTGCCGGCAAGATGCATGCACTAGTTTTCAGGCAATGGAAACATAGGGTAAAAGGACGCGACTGGTACGACTTCGAGTGGTATGTGCGCAATCAGGTGCCGCTTAACTTCGGACATCTACAGATGCGGATAAAAGAATTCAATGGCCTTGAAATAAACCGCAACCAATTCACAGACATGCTTAAGGAACGTCTTGCAACAACAGACATCCAGCTAGTAAAAGCCGATGTGATGCCCTTTGTCCGCAATCCCCACGACCTCGACATCTGGAGCAACGACTACTTCCTCCAGTTGGCTGGCATGATAAGGTATGAATAGCGGCCAACATGCACACTCATTTTATCATAACTCAAGGAAGAAAAAGATAGATTCTCATCATTCAATTTGAGGAATGATTTGTATAAGTCGGAGATTAAAGTCATTATCAAGAAAGCTTTTGTAGCATCCATCAACGACTTCCTTGGCCTGAGCTGCAAGCTGTTCTTTGGGCATGGAAATCTTTTGAACTTTCATAATCCCCTCAAAGTAATTTCGTACCATTATTTCCGTTTCTCGACGGACGAACGCTTCGCTTTGGAACACTTTATCATATTCTTTTTTCTGGACAAGTTCCATCCGGGTTTCGTTAAACGCATATAGCTCGATACCGTCAATATACGTCCAAGTGTAATAAAGCCCCACTTTTTCCACGACAGCCAGCCTGTCGCAAAAGCGTATTCCCTTATAGTAGCGATGGCCACTTGCACTCTCATATTCTTCGCAGATAAACATCTTTTGGCCTTCATCCCATACAGGGATACGCTCCCGTGGATTTCCGAATGATGGTAGTATCCTATCAAAAAGAGTCTTATTGTTTGCCTTGGTAAGTAACGCCATCTCTTTTTTTGTTGGTTATACATTGGTTTCATTCAACAGTATCTACCGTAGTAGTTTCTGTTGGGTTTCCTCAATCATGCCTCTTGAGAAACTGAGGAGTTGGCTATCGGGGACACTGCATCCCATGGCCTTCACTTGCCCAGCAAGGTAGTCCTTCAGCATAAGGATGCTTTCATTCTTAGCATCACTCTCATTAAAGCAGCGCCAATCACACCCTCCCCAAGTCTTTTTAGCAATGATATTGGCCTTTTGCCCATCCCAAGCAAACAGCGTAATGCCATTGAGAAAGGTATACT
>JAEEGI010017022.1_pt1 | contig 14968 bp, 18 predicted proteins | sample 8958751 | NCBI WGS metagenome assembly JAEEGI01 (sample SAMN16246545, study PRJNA631951) | gut metagenome | biome: gut microbiome; feature: rumen; material: KS-attached | host: Bos | place: Iran: Karaj | collected 2018-10
CGTCGAGAGCTTCTGCGAGATGTTTGCCGAGATGAGCTGCAGGGCATAGGCCACACTGACGAACTCGCCCGGCTCATTCTGGCCTGGCGTACGGAAGTACAGCTGCACCAGCTCCTCTTCCAAGCGCGGCGTCTCGAACTGGCGGTTGTGAACGGCCAGCTTCAAGATCTCCTCGCGCGAGAACCAGAAGCGGAAACCCTCGCGGTAGAGGGCATACGCCTGGGCATAGACGCCCTCGTAGTCGAAGGGCACCTCGCGCGGCGAGGTGATGCTCTCCACCTCGAACGGCAGCCAGCGGCGGTTGCCCGTCGGGTCGCTGAGGAACTGCACGTTGTTGCCCGTGCCGCAGAACGAGGCGATGTGCTTCCTATGCTCGTGGAAGTGGGCGTAGGCCGCCCGCTCGTCGATCGACGGCATCGTCACCGCCGCCTTCAGCTGGTTCAGCTCCGACGGCCGCATCGTGTCAAGCTCCTCGCAGCACACCAGCCCGTACTGCGCCAAGGTCAGCAGGTCGTCGCGGCCCATGCGCTGCGCGTTCGTCTTCGTGTAGAAATACTGCCGGAGCGCCGGCGGCAGCAGGTGGTTGAACCACGTCGTCTTGTACGACCCCTGCTCGCCTATCAGCACCAGGATGACGTTGTTCACCACCTTGTCGTCCACCCAGCCAGCCACCATGCCCACCAGCCACTTTCTGAGGTACTCGGCAAACAGCAACTGTTCCTCCACATCGCCCTTGACATTCACCGATACCGACATCGCCAGAATATAGTCCTCGCCGTTCCACGGAGGCAGGTGCTCCAGATAGAAGCGGAACGGATGGAACTCAGGCACGAAGTCCGACTCGATCACCCGGTACATGTCCTGCACCCGCACCGTCTTCGTCGCCGACAGCTCCGCCCACAGCGAATTGACGATGCGGTCGCTGATGGGCTGCCAGTTGTCTGTATCGGGGATGCGGAACTCCACTCGCCCCGTTATCACGTTGTGCCTGAGCAGCACGCGGTCCATCAGGTAGTTCTGGATGTCCTCCACCGTCGCCGTGTACTCCCGCCACGGCTTCTTATGCTCCTTCTTCTCTTCAGATTTCTTTCGTTCCTTCATAGGCATCATCGTTTTTGCGCTGCAAAGATACGAAAAAGAAGAAGCATTTACCCCCTATATGGTGGGTACATATAGGGGGTATATTACCAGTTCCAGACATGGAAGGACTGGCACATCAAAACAATTGTCAAGCGCAAATATTCTGTAGTTCAGAACCAATGGCGGATATCTCGTCCAAAATCATTCGTTCTCTTTCCTTTGAAGGTTTCTTTGTACCGTTAATATACTGAGCCATCAGGCTCTGGCTGATACCTAAACGTCGTCCTACAGCGGCAGCATTAAGCTCAGGATGGGAAAGAAACACCAGTGAGATGCCAGTTGGCTCAGGATCGTCGTACTCAAAGCTCTCAAACGACACATCCTCGTCAAGCTGATACCAGTGGATTCCCTCGTCATCCATCTCATAATTCTCACGCTCTTCAGGCGAAGCATGCAGTAGCCGCCTGTAGTAGAGCAGCGACTGCCACAATGTGCGACCATCATCGGTCAGCCCATAAATACGGTCGTCAGCAAACCAAATCTTAGAAATTTTCATCTCTCACACTCCTTCCGAAATACTCATTCCATTTTTCTATCGCAAGTTCCTTGTTCTCCTCAAGAACCATCTCAGCAGCTTTGATGTCCTTCGTCTTGATTCCTTCATTTTTCACGAGAACAACACCTTCGGGCAAAATGTCAAACTTAGCCCTCCCATCGGCATTTTTTACATGAACATGTATAGGCTCATGTTCACGTGAATAGAAGTAGAACCTCATTCCAAACATTCTCAATATCTCTGGCATAATCGTTCGTTTTATATTTGCGTTGCAAAGATAGGTAATTATTTCATTACCTCCAAACTTTTGAATGAAAAAATTAAAGTTTCTGCTTGAGTTCATCTTGGAAAACCAGCGACTGCCTTTGGCCAAGCGCCTTATAGTAGTCATAATACATATTCTTCCGCTTCCACAATTCACCAAACACCTTCCACTTCTCCTTGATGCCCAACCGCTCGGCCATCGCATCGGCCAGCAGGGCCGCCTGCGTCCGCGAGACCGTCGGCTGATAGTGTTCGTCAACATACCCTGCCGCCTGCACTTTCTCCCACAGCGCCATCGCTTTCTCAGTGCTAAGCACATCTGGAAGTGCTGGCCGATCCGATCCTTTCTCCCTCCCGTTAGTGTTACCCCCTCCAGTCGGAGGGGGACAGGGGGAGGCTATTATCTGTGTCTCCACATGCTGTCCGCCAGAGGCGACATACACTACTTCTATTTTGCTGCCTTGGTTGGTATGACCTGCCCGTTGCAGTTGCTCCAGCAGTTCATTCAACATTTTCAGGATATCGGCGGGCAACAGGTCGCCGGGTCCGCCCAGATTGTCTGGGTCTCCATCTTTGTACTTCATATTCTGTGATTGATTAAAATATAGTAAATATCGAGGCTTTAAAATGGATGCGGGGCAATAGCGGCAAGAGCATCTCTCTTCAAGGTATCGCCAAACACCCCGTATACAGATGAATACCGCTAAAGCCCACATCCATATTACTATACGATGTGAGCTAACAGCAGTCTTTCTGTATACTATATTCTTTTTGGCGATTTTAGAAGAGTCCAGAAAGCTGTCGCTTTATTTACTATATTCTAAGGTGCAAAGATAATGGATTTCTTTCACGCATCCAAAATTTTTCTTATTTTTTTATGGGCTCATAACTATTTCTTTAATAAACGAGAAAAAAAGCATCATCATTCGCTTAAAGGCTGTTCATCTTATCGAAATCGGGTAGTCGTCTGACTAAAACAATGACGGATGCCTATGTAGTTAGCCAACCAACTGGTGGATGGTGTAGACCAATCTTCACTGTTGCGTATGATTCTTCCTTCAGGAGAAACAATACAGAAGGGACTTGTTGCAAGTTCTTTGATTCCCATGGTCTTGTTCAGTGCTAATAGCCTGTCCACATGGCTCGACATTTTGTAATAGTAATGCTCGCCCTGAAGCCCGATACCATAGCGCAGGAATTTTGCGTATGCCCACATGGCCTTTTTGTTGTCTTTCTGCACTGGTTCTGTATAAACCGTAACCCACACGATGTCAAGGTCTTTTAGTTCGCGCTGTAATGGGAATACTACATTATGCATGAACTCAATGCTGCTGTTTCTCCAAAAATGAATAAACAAGGTGTGCCCTCGATAGCGTTCGCGCAAGGTCTGGACTATCAGTGTGTCAGGTATCCCCTGCAGAGTGAGCGTGTCGCAGTCAAACGGCGTGGCTGCCAGACGGTTTTGCTCCTCACGGTATATGTTCTGCCACGCCAACACTAATTGTCTGTAGACCGATGGCAGATTGGCCAGATAATCGGCCATTTCATCAGGGTCGAGCAGGGAAAAGTCATCCATCTGCTCCCTCAGCTTCCAGACCTTCTTCTCGTTGGCAACGAAATCAGGCAGGAGTGTGCTGATGTTGTTGTTATTGCCTGTCAAGTAGATGAATTCCGGACAGTAGAGTTGCTTGGGGTTGTTGATGAGCTGATTATAAGTGTTCAGTTCTGCCACCACGGCGTCGCGCTGCCAGGCTATCAGCCGCTTTTGGGCTTCAAGTGATACCCTTGCCTCTTTTTCTAATTCATTCGACGGATAATAACGAATCAGCTGAGCCGTCTTCATTTGCCAATATAATCTGACCAGTTCCTTCATGGCGGGCGACCATTGGCGTTCAACTTTTAGTGTGTCGAGTTTTGCTATCCGCACTTCCAACTGCTTTGTGGGCAGCATAGCCTGGATTTCCTCAAAATGTTCCCACTCCTCTTTGTCGCTAAATAGTGTGTTGAAATGCTGTTCGTCGAAATCCAGACGATACATAAACAAATGCTGGTTCAGCTCATTGGCCAGTTGTGCCAACGGCCCCTTTGTCACGTAGAGTTTGGTAACTTGGTCGGCTTTCATATAGAGATTCCGATAAGCCAGCTCACGCATACTGACATAGACTTCTGTCTCTGTATCAGGTCCGACATAGGCAATCCCCCGGGCTCCTTTAATCAGCATTTCTAACATGACTGGCGTGATATGGGCAACTGGGAGCCGAAAAGTAAAATCGCCCGATGGTGTCACCTCCGCACAAAGCGTATCACAATGACGGCGCGGGAAGGTAGACGGGTGGCCTACCAACATCGTAATCCGGCTGCCCATCCCAGGTCTGTACTCCAACAGATGGCCTTTGACCGTGGCCCACCCGAAACGATAGTCCACAGAGGGCAGCGTGTCTTGTCTGGCCATGATTTCGGCAAGTCGTTCTTTCACGCCATCAGGCAATTTGAGGGGAGGCAGCGGACTACCATCGAGACGGAGGCCAAACACGCCGCGATTGAAGAATAGCGGATCGGTCATGTCTACTTCTGCCACATCGGCAGGCAGTGGTTCAAACACTAATTTCACAGCCAGTCTATTGCTGCCCATCTCCTTGAACAGTTTGGGTTCGTCTGGACGAAGGTCATAGTCAGAGACTATCTGGCGGAGAGGATAGGTGCGGCCTACTGTGTCACGCAGACAAGTCTGGCGACTAATGAAAAAGACATCTTCATACTTCAAAACCGTGAGGTTGAGTATCGTCGCCTTGTCTGTCATCGTCACAGCGTCTATATGCAGACGTCCAAATGTGTTCTGATATAAGCTCGCTGGCTTCTCAATGACGCGAGCTGCGGTCACGGTTCCTAATACCGATACTGTCAGGAAGGATAGAAGCAATAATCTTTTCATCGTCGTCTTTTTTTTTATTCATCACTATAATTGACGGCAAGCACGAAATAGCCGTCGGCAATCTCACCGTTGCGTTTACGTGCAGGCGTCCATTGCGGCATCTGTTCCACCATCTTGATGGCCTCACGGTAGGCCTCTCCGTCGCCGCTAACCAATCCTATGTCATCTATTGTTCCGTCCTTTTTGATTCGGAACTGCACATAGGCTTGCCTACCAGCCGCCAGAGTTCCCTCATGCAACGTCTGCGTCACGTGTTGCTGAACGAATGCTTTCAACGCCTCCATTCCACCAGGAAACTCTGGAGTCTGATAAAGATTCTGGTATTCGTTCAGGTGGACATTGTTCACGCAGCTGTCTGCCTCGGGAAGGTCGGTGACGGCGTCTCCGGCTACAGGTTTATCCTGATGGAGAGGACTTGGGATTCCTGTCTTCGCCGTTGTCGGTTTCATGTTTCCTGCTGTCGGCTCCATGGTCTCTGCCGTTATGTTCTCAGGCGCTGACACTTTGATTTCTTCTACCATCGTCTTTACCACCTCGTTCAGCTTCGGTGTGGCGAAGGCTGTGAGGACAATCAATGTCATAGGCAAGATATAGAGGACCTTACTCCGTAGCCAAGGATTCGACTTCGGGTGGTTCATCATATAGAGACGCTTTTTGACGAGGCTGTGATTAAAGTTATTGGCAAAAGCGTAAGAGGTGTTTGCCAATGCCTTCTTCACTAATAGCGCCTGATAGTTGTTCATGGAGATGCCCTGCTGCAACACGTGGTTGTCAGCCTCATACTCATGGACATCGCGAAGGCTGCTGCCCAACATATAGACAAGAGGGTTCCACCACTGTAAGATCTCTACAACTGTTAATAGCAAAATATCGAGTGAATGACAGTAGAAGATATGTGCTTTCTCATGAAGCAGAATCTCACGGCAACCGTCTGACTGATAGTCTTTCTCGCTGATGACGATACTCCGCATCCAACTGAACGGGGCAACATCATCAATATGACAGTAGACCGTAGCATCGCTCTGCTTCTCATTCCACAGACTACCATACCTAATCTGTCTCCCAATCCTGAACAATTGCCAAATGCGAATCCCCAATACAATGGCTACACCTACTATATTTATAGCTGCAATGAGGACAATCCACGAGAATGAGTCTGAAACCTTTGATTCAGATGTTGTCGCAGATTGAACCATTAGCATCATCTGGCGATGGACTTCATAAACCGCAGGCTGTTCGTCTATGGCCAAGGAAGGGATATCACAAAATGGTAAAGCAAGTGCCAGCACAAGGATAGCGAGCAGTGTGGCACGGTTCATCTTGAAAAAGCTCTCCTGCCTAAGCATCAAGGTATAGGGCAAGTAAAGAAGTGCCAGCACAAGTGCGGACTTCAGCGAATAGACAAGTATTGTTATCATATATTCTCCTCCTCCTTGATTTGGTTCAGTATTTCCTCAATATCCTCGGCAGTCAGGTGTTCTTCTTTAACGAAGAAACTGAACATCGACTTGAAACTATTGCCAAAGAAATCGTCCTTCACTTCCTCCATCACCCGACGGCGATATTTCTCCTTCGTAACGAGGGGTGAATAGATGAGTAGCTTACCCATGCCCTTTTTATGTTCTACGAATCCTTTTTGTGTCAGAATCTTCAGAAAGGTGGCGATAGTAGTATATGCTGGTTTCGGTTCTGGGCAATGCTCAAGGACATCGTTGACGCATGCTCCTCGTCCCAAGTCCCACAGGATATTCATCACCTGCATCTCACTTTTGGTCAATGCCTGTTGTTTCATGTAGTTTGGTTTTAATTACGAAGGCAAAATTACTAAAACTTTAGAAATCTAAAACTTTAGTAATTCCCAAAATGTCCAAAACCTCTAATCTTTAACGTTTATTCTTAGTAATTCAGGCATGATTATAAGTAATTAACATAAAAAAACTCGCTATCAGATAATCCTCCATGTTCTTTGATAGGATGTCGGTATTTATCAGCGTGATAAACACCTCACTCACTACGTCGCGCGATTCCTCGTCGTCGTACAGCAACCGTCTTGCCAACCGTATCATCTGGCTGTATAACAAAAGTCCCTCTGTTATATCGGCAAAATCAGCCGTATCCATGACCATGAGACAGGCCGGAGCCTTGACATCCTCTACGGCATAGACGATGAGCGCTATTTGTCAATTCAGCGCTACGGCGACGACAGCATAGAACATGAAGTCATCTATCTCGACGGACTTGACTTGCGGATAGACTGGGACGGCTACCAGAAGTGGACGTACTATCCAGAAGACCATGTCATCACCAAAAAGAACGATAGCGGTCCATTCAGCCATTACTTCACCTTCACCGACCAGGTGGGCAGCATCCTCAAGGCTGTCGATGCCAATGGCACCGTGAAGTTCTCCGCCTCCTATGACCCATGGGGTCAACAGACCGTTACGACTAACCAGATAGGACTTATCCGCGGCTACACTGGCCATGAGATGCTCACCGAATACGGACTCATCAATATGAACGGTCGCCTCTACGACCCGTTGCTCGGTCGTTTCCTCTCCACCGACAATTTTGTGCAGGAGCCGGGCAGCACACAGAGTTTCAACCGCTATTCGTACTGTTTGAACAATCCGCTGAAATATACAGACCCGAGTGGAGATTTATGGTGGATGCCTGTTTTGGCTAACATTTGTTTTAACGTTGCAGAATCGTGTGGTAATCATGAAGGTTTATGGCAAGGGGTGTTAAAGGGAATGGCTACAAGCGCAATTTCCATGGCAGCCTCTTATGCAACTATGGGAATCGGGAATTTGTTTGGTCATAGCTTAGGCGGTGCCGGTACAGAATTGCTTCGTGCAGGAACTCACGGGTTGCTAAATGGCGCAGTTAATGCCATCGAGGGTAAAAGTTTTGGAGTAGGTTTTGCCTCAGGGGCGATGGCCTCATTATTTGCTTCGGGAGCTGAAACACTGGGTGCAGGCTATGGCGGTATGCTGACTTCATCGGTGGTCGGCGGTGCAATAGGTAGCGGCATGATGGGTGGAAGCTGGATCGATGGTGCCATGACGGGATTACGGATAGGTTCTTTAAATCATGGCTGGAGGTATTTGAATGGTGAGCGTGTATATGAACTTGATGGAATACTGGTAATAGGGCACGGCCCGAATTATATGAGTTCTATTCACACGGCTTTGGACGCCGCGGGAGTGTTCCTTGATGTAGCAGATGCGGCTAATGCTATTTTATATGGCTTGGAGGGCGATTATCTGAATGCAGGACTAAGTGCTGCGGCTATGGTTCCTTTTTTTGGAACTATTGCGACAAGTGGGAAAAATGCAAAAAAAGCTTTTGAGATAATAAAAGAGTTTGGTCCGAATTATACAAAGTCGTCGGTAAAGCAGGGTATAGAGATTCATAAATCATATAGAACAAACAAATTGATAAAAGACGTTTACGAAAAAGAATATAGAGGAATATCTGGAATTAAACCTGATTATGTGGATTTCAAAAAGCATAGCATTTATGAATTAAAACCATATAATCCTCATAGTATTAGAAAGGGAATCAGGCAACTTGAAAAGTATAGAAGAGCTTTTGAAGCAAAAGATAATATGATGTGGAATACATTTCTTGAGTTTTATTAAAATAATTTACATTAAAGTACGTTACATAAAAAAAGAAATTGTGAACTATGGAGAAAGGAGTCTTTGAAAAATTGGTCAACGATATCTTTGTTTCTTTTGGTTTCAGAAAGCAGGGAGTACGGAGGTGGATTAGAAAAGGTAACGACATCTCGCTAAAGGTTTATCTTCAAAAGTCTCAATATGGGGACTTTTACTATCTGCGTGACTATTATGTATTAAATAAAATGCAAGTAAAGTCTTCTAATGACAAAGAATGCCCAGGTGATATCGTCTATAGTGATGAAGAACTTCTTAATAAGATGTGTGACTTGGAAAATGACGTTTCAGACCAAGTTAGAGAGACTTCAATAAGGGCACTTTTAAAGGATGCATTTGAGAATCACCATTACATTGAAACAGAACAAGAACTGAAAGGGATGATTCTCAGACGATTACCATTTGTCTTTAAGAATATAACGGATTATTTAGGTATCTCCCAGGAATTATACAACGGTTTATGGAAACAACGTAAGAAAGTGTCAATGATGCAACGTTTGTCCGAGGTTTTTGTATCTTCTCCTACAAGTGACCATGAAATTCTAAATGAAGAAAAAGGTCTCTGTGTGACTTATAACTTAGATGACCAAGAAGTACTTATACGCATCAATGTGTTTATCAACCCTTACACACAGAACGTGGATGAGGTGTATCAGCAGAAGTTGGACAAGCTTAAGTACTTTACGAAAGTAGTCCCTTATGAGAATCCAATGCAAGAAGTGGAAAAGATAGACGCCGACAAAGCGAACAAGCTCGGCTTCATGCATGTGGAACTAACCATATTTGATTATGTAGTAGATGGTGATGGTATTGAGAAAGTAAAGGAGGCTATATTCCAAATGCAAGAGGAACAAGCCCCTCATGAGAGCTACGTCTGGTTTAAGTCTGATTACAACGGCTATATATGCTATTTCGAATATGGTGAGTGGACATTTAAGCGTGCTGTCATTAAGGGCGAAAATGGCTATCACGGCTTTGTCCTTTCTGAAGGCAATCAAGAACTTCTACGGCAATTGAATGGTGACTTCGTTCGTTTGGAAAGTGCGGATTCGTTTGAACTTATATCACACACGGCATTCCAGGATATTTGGGATAAGACGGAATGAGAATCTGTCCCTCAACTCACAGGGGGTCACTCACAGGGGGTCTGTCCCCCTGTGAGCATAATTCAAAAAAAAGGTGATCGGGGGACGGTTCCGTGATCATTTTTCGTCCGAATAATTTGGCAGTTTAAGAATATGATGCTCTGGGCCTCCGCTGATTACTTTTCCAACAAAAAAATGAGTTGAATGATGTTGCTATATTCAAATAAATGTGTACCTTTGCACTGTCCAATAACAAACGATATGAAAAATGATCACGGAACCGTCCCCGCCGATTTTAGGGCTTTTTATAATTATTTGGATCGACATCAGATGTATGTTAAGTGTGGAGATAATAAGTTGTATTTCTTTAAGTAAAATAATAATATTGTTTGTCAAATTGCGTTTATAATATAGTATGATAATTACAGATAATAAAAATGGGGTCGTTTTGTCCATTGATGACAAATGTAATAATCAATGGTTGTCAATTCGCGCTGTTTTGCGAAATTCCAAAACAGATACCGACATGACAATAGACACGATTTTATATTTGGATGAAGAACAATTGTCGAGGCTTAATTCCGCAAAAGATTTAGCGTGCATTATAACAGAGTTTTTCAATCTCACACTCAATACGGGGGACAGAATTTATAATAATCCAGATAGTTGTTTTTGGCAATCTGCTCAACTAAGATCATTAACTCACGGAAGTGAAGCCAATATTCATTTTGTTGCTACAAAAGAAGAAGTTCATAAGATATACAATTCCTTATTGCAGCTAATCAACAATAATGAAAACTTAGTTACACATGCAATAAATAAAAGTGAAACGAAAAGTGTGAAAATTACTTTTTCCAATCAAAGATTGGGGAAAGATGGATATGGTTTCTTGGATATTACTGTATCATCAGCTTTTTTTATGATTAAGCGATCTGTAGAGACGGACACAGAAGACCTAAAGTGCCTGTTTAACGGCGTCTCAGACTATTTTGAGATGAAGACTTCATCTTTAGAAATCATCTATGACCATTTCTGCTTGAATATTACCCGTTCTGCAAATAAGTCTTCATGTTTAGAGGGTGAGATCTGCGATTTTGCGTGGCCTGAATATAACAAAATAGTCTTCACAGGGATGGTACAACCTATTATTTTTGAAATAGAATAGAGAACGATGAGATTATATTCAAATAATCTTCACGGATTAATCAATCATTTTTTGACGGTCATGGGGACTCTTCGCAAGCGAAGCGGCATAGCCGAGCGCTCATGATCATTTTTCGTCCTAATAATTTGGCAGTTTAAGAATATGTTATTACTTTTGCATAGTCTAACAAGAAAACGATGTAAGATGCCACGACAAGCAAGAAAGTTTAGCGGTACGGGAGTCTATCACGTTAAATGATCGGGGGACGGTTCCGTATAACAAAAGAACCGTCCCTCCGTTATAAATGTACCTTTGCAAAAAAGAATTATGAAAAGTATAGAAGAAGCACTCGCAATGTTTGAGGAAAGTGCCATCATCCAGGGACAGACTCAGGAAACGGGCGATTACAAAAAAGGTAACAAATACCACAAATTAGAGATGCAAAGTGTGGTGTATCTTTATGAGCATGGCCATTTGTCTGATTTGGAGAAGTTTCTTAATCACAAGAATGTGTTTGTCAGGGCAGCAGCAGCTTATATGTTATTGCCCATAATGGAAGAACGCAGTAAGGCTGTACTACAGGAAATAATATCCAATAATTATCGCCACCAAAGTCTCATGTCAGAGATAGGGTTGAAGCGATGGGAAAATGGAGAAGTCATTTATCCTTATCAGGATGGATTTCATTGGTAATACAATAGAAAAAATAGCATACATTATGAAGAAGACAACAACAGAAAAAGAATTGAAGGTGATTGAGAGGCTGTCTCAGATATTTGAGACAGAGCCGACAGACAATGAACTGCGTAATGAGGAAATGGGTTTCTATGTGGAATATGACCCAGAGGACAAAACGATTCAAGTTCGGATAAACACATTCGTCAATCCTTATACGCAGGATGTACAATTGGTATATATGGAACGGTTGGCGAGACTGGCCTTTCTTGAACCGATTGCAAAAATTGACGCTAACAAACCGAGCAAGTTGGGAGGTATGCAGGTTGCGCTGACGATGCCCATGGCAGACGTCACCGACGATATGCTGAAGCGACTGAAGGACGTTATCCTCAAGATGCACAGCGAACAGGTGCCCAACGAGACCTTCATCTGGTTCAAGTCTGAATACAATGATGACGTATGCTACTTTGAAGGTGATATGTTGTGGTATCCCCGTCGTGCTGTTATCATGGGTGAGAATGGCTATGAGCGTTACGACTTTTCGGATGAGTCGAAGTTCGACATCGGGATGTGGGACATCGTTACTGGCGACTATGACCAGTTGGAGTATTCTGACTCGTTTGAACTAATCTCCTCGGCGGCATTCCAGAATATCTGGGATAAGACGGAGAAAGAGCATGAGCCAGAACCTTGGGAATAGATAAGAAAAACATAAATAACGTACAATGAACAGAAAGATTCTATTGGTACTGATGGGGGCAATGATGCTGCTCACAAAGGCGCCAGCACAGACAACGGCGCAAGAGAATGCCGTGGGACATTTTACGTATTGCCCCTACCTGGCGGTGCTCTATAGTCTATATTCCACAAGCGATAAGAGCACAGGCGCAAATAAGCTACAGCTTGGGTTCGGATTTGAAACTGAGTACCGTTTTACAAAGCTATTTGGTATTTCGGCAGGTCTTGAGCTGGCAAACTTCGGAGTGAAAGGCCACACTACAATAAGTGACAGATATGGCCCTTCCCTTTCTATTGAAAACGAGTATAAGATGAAAACTCTTTCCCTGCCACTAATGTTTAACCTCCATCCATTGGCAAGCAACAAGCTGTCCCTGCGGATGGGTCTTCAGCCAGGGTGGTTGATAAAGACCGATTCTGACAAATTATCCTCAGGGGGTATGTGTTTTGCCATACCAATAGGTGTGGCCGTCGGTGTAAGCGACCGTGTACAAATAGAGTTACGCGCGCACATCGGTACTACGAATTTTGAGGATAGAAAAAACCACGGTGAACTATACCAGCGAACGTTGGCCTTGAATCTGGTCTATATTATACAATGAATCGTGGGACAGTGAATCGGCGGGACAGGTTTTTGATTCCTCCCGCAATAAATGTCGATATAAGCCGTTAATAATATGAGAACAAGAACCGTTAATTCTTATATCAATATAACAAAAGAACCGTCCCTCTGTTATAAGGACTCATACTTCTTTTCTCATTTAAAGGGTTCAACTTCTCTTTTATTTTGGTTATTTATTGGATTATTCAGATATTATTCGTATCTTTGCGGCGTGAACAAATAACACTACGATTATGACGACATTAGCACAGAGAATCAAGGAGACGCCAATGGCACCGTATTTGGGGCTGCTGCGGGGGATGACTCGCGAGCAGAAGCAGATTGTTGTGACGTTCATCACGGAGTCTATGGAAGAGACCAAGGCCAAAAGGCAGGTGCCCGCAGAGTTCAAGCGCTTACGCGGTATGGTGAACGTCACTGACGAGGAGATAGCACAGGATGAACACTTAGCACACATCATGGAGCGATGAAACGGATATTCCTCGACACAAACATTCTGATTGACTACATCGATAACCGTGCGGGGGCCGATGACGCGGAGCAGATTTTCGCCTGTGGATTCTCGGGAGAAGTGTTGTTGTTTGCCTCTTCGCTTACCTTCGCCAATATGGCGTATATCATCAAAGGCCGTTCACAGGAGGAAAAGTATGACGCGCTTAAACAGATGGCTGGTGTGGTGGAGATACTCCCTCTGGGCAAAGATGAGGTAATGTCGGCTATAGCACAACCTGTGAAAGACTTCGAAGACATGCTACAATACCAGTGTGCCAAGGCTGCTGGCTGTGACTACATCATTACTAATGACCACCGACACTACGATTTCTCCGACATTCCTTTTTTCTCGTCATCTGCTTTCGTCGAGCAACTCGATGAGTTGATATAATATCGGAAGAACAAAACAAACGGGTTTGCTTTTTAGCGGATGTCTGACTTTTGCTATTTATTGCAAAGGTTGGGGATAAACTGAAGCTGCAGCACCTGCATCGTTGAGGGGGCCACGGCAAAGCGCTGGTCAGTGCGCTGGCCGACGAGCCAGACGATGCGGGCATCGGCATCGAGAACGACCAACTGGCGACGCTTCGCGAAGATGGAGAGCTTGTGGTCGGTCAGTATAACAAAAGAACCGTCCCTCCGTTATACACAAAGCAAAGTCCCCTGATTACAAAGTAACTCCAATTCTTTGAAACACCCAATTGTTTTGCAATTTATTTAAGGACTCATACTTCTTTTCTCATTTAAAGGGTTCAACTTCTCTTTTATTTTGGTTATTTATTGGATTATTCAGATATTATTCGTATCTTTGCCCCCAAGAACAAAAAGATTACGATTATGACGCAGATATTAGTTACATTGAACGAGGACGCGACAACGCTGCATGTACGCAAGGCCATTGAATTGCTTCGCGGTGTGGTATCTACTACCGTGTTCAAGACCAAGGATGAGTCTAATAAAAAGGCACTCCGCCAGCAGGCATACGTTAAGGAGTCGCTCGAAAGAGCGTTCGACGAGATGAAGCAGGCTCGTCGTGAAGGGCGCAAACTACAGAGTGCCGACGATTTCATTAAGGAACTGGAAGCAGAAGGAACCGTATGAAAGTTGAGATTGTATAACAAAAGAACCGTCCCTCTGTTATACAAACTTCTAATTTGCTGTTTGGGAATATTGCTCCATATACTGGTTTTTTTAATAAAATTTAATAAGAAAAGGATATGAGTGGAATAATTCTTTTAAATTTAAAAAAAGATGCTGACTATGCATCTCTAAGAGACTGGTGTTTGACAGTATATGATTTTTACTTATCATTATATCCTGGCCAGACAACCCAATTAGTTGTAAATCTTTATAAACGTAACTACTCAGCACCCCTTGATACGGACTCGCGTTAATAATTCACAAATCTGCTTTTGTCTGTTTTTTGCACATTCACACACTCTCTCAAAATAAGATTGGCATGCATGATGGCTTTCTAAACAGCCTCGTTCTTGGCCTTCGCGATGTCCGTGAAACAATTATCGATTTACAGTTGGCGTTTATCAGTCTCCGGGGAACGATTTACCCCGAGAGTCGTTTTTGCAATTTCCTCAGTTTGAAAACCGCCGTTAAAGGATGTGAAACGCGATTTGGCGGTTCGGTAAAAGATGGCTATCTTTGCCGGCAGAATGGCAAGAGAGTGTACCGACATAGACGATGTG
>JAEEGI010017026.1_pt1 | contig 14964 bp, 10 predicted proteins | sample 8958751 | NCBI WGS metagenome assembly JAEEGI01 (sample SAMN16246545, study PRJNA631951) | gut metagenome | biome: gut microbiome; feature: rumen; material: KS-attached | host: Bos | place: Iran: Karaj | collected 2018-10
AGAAGAAAAAGTCATCTCCAAAGAAAGATGCCACGGACGGGGAGGCAAAACCGAAGAAGACGACTTCCAGAAAGTCGAAAAAGAAAGACGGAGACCAAGATGCTGCCCCTGATGTCGCATCCCCTACCCAGCCCTCTGGTCCCCAGCCTGCTAATCCAGGGGTTGACCCCACCCGTATGGTGGCAGGTTTCCAGCCCACACACACCATCCAACCTGCGACAGCCGCTCCGCATATTCCCATCGTCAACAACGATGACGAATGGGTGGGTCTGCCTTGTCCTATTTGCAAGACAGGCGTCATCATCAAGGGGCGCACAGCCTACGGTTGCTCACGCTGGAAAGAGGGGTGTAAGTTTAGGCGGCCTTTTGAAGAATAGCATTGATATCAACCAACGAGCCTGTCGGAAGTATTGTTCTGACAGGCTCGTTGGTTTAAATTCATTTGTTGATGGAAAAAGGATTCATCAATCGTCGCCGAAGATGTTGCCAACGTAACTGAGGTGGATGTTGATCTTATCCTGACGGGTTTTGGCATCATTATAGAAATCGTGGTTGGTAGCACCGAAAGAATAGGTAAAGCCAGCTTGGAAGTGGTTGATTCTGAATTGTCCGCCCACTTCCCACTGCACATTCATGTGGTGAGGGAACTCACCGTTTCCATACTTTTGATAACTCCTTGGCACGGAAGTCTGTTGGGGAACCAAATCTGGTCCGATGGTCCAGAAATAGTCGTTGTAGCTGCCATACATGGCCCAGTTGAAAGCCACACCGCCATAGACACTGAAGGAGCAGTCTCTGGACAATGGAAATCTCCACATTGCATGTAGTGGCAAGTATAGGTCGTGTTCGGTGAACTCATCGTGTTTGCCCGAGTTGACAACGGGATTCTTATAGGAGATGTAAAGTTCATAGAAAAGACCCGTATGCGCTCCAAAACCTATCGGAAAGCAAGGTTGGTAAACAACACCGAACTGCATGCCGTGCAGACGTTTGTTCTCATCGCCCCACGGATTCTCATGAAAAACACCATCATCGAAGTTGGTGCGCCAGGTTTTGTTTACATAACCAACGGTGAAACCTATTGGTGCATCCTCGTGCCCTCCGTTGAAGAGGTCATACGTCTGTGCAGAGACCTGCATGGCTGTCATCATCATGACGACTATCAACAAATGAAATCTTCTCATGATTGTCTTATTATAAGTTAATATGACAAAATAACGAAAAAAAAACATGACATCCAAGAAACACAACCATTTCTTTCAAGTTGCTTTGTTTTTTTTGTGTTTTTTGACAATTCTGAGTGTTCGGAGAAATCTTGGGATAAGGAGTTACACGCTCTGGCGCATTTCCCTTGGTGCAAGAGGAATGTGACTGAAAACATCACACAATAAACCGAGCAATTCAGCGTTAATATAAAGAGTCACTATATGATTATTACCCCATGCGTAGAATAAGAACTGCAGTTTTAGGTATTGTATGCGGCATGATGTTGGTTTCATCATGCGACAGCGACAATATTGCCCTGAAGAAAGGCGACCAGTTCTATGCAATGGGTGAATACTATATGGCTTCCAACTACTACAAGAGGTCGTACCAACGTGTGCCAGCCAAAGACAAGGCAAAACGTGGCGACCGCGCCTTCCGCATGGCCGACTGCTACCGTCGCATCAACTACGCTGCCAAAGCTGTTGCCGCGTACCAAAATGCAGTGAGATTCAAATACCCCGACAGCACCGCCCTCTTCTACCTTGCCCAACAGCAATTGAAAATCGGACGTTACAAGGACGCTGAAGAGAATTTCAAACTCTATTTAGATATTGTCCCTGGTGACGAATTGGCTTTGAACGGTATTCGTTCGGCGAAATTAGGACCGGAATGGAAGGCAAAGCCCAACCAGTACAGCATCAAGAAAGACAAACTCTTCAACGCCCGCCGTTCAGACTATTCCCCTGTGCTGGGAGGTGACGAGTCGGACGTGATTTACCTCAGTTCTACGCGCAACCAAGCCAAAGGTGACGACTTGAGCGGTATCACAGGCACCAAGAACGGCGACATCTTCGTGGCACGCAAGGACGAGCAAGGCAAATGGAAACCCGTGGAAGAAATTGAGGGAGACCTGAACAGTGAATACGACGAAGGCGCTTGCTGCTTGAGTCCTGATGGCAAGACGATGTACTTAACACGTTGCAGTTCCGACCCAGATTATCCACGTTATGCAGAGATTTTCAGTTCTAAACGCAGTGACGCCAGTTGGAGCAAACCCACAAAATGCGAAATAACACGCGACACTCTCTCGTCGTATGCCCACCCAGCTGTTTCGCCCGACGAAGAATGGCTCTATTTCGTGAGCGACATGCCAGGCGGAGAAGGCGGACTTGACATTTGGCGCACAAGAATCATGAGCAATGGTTTTGGTGGTCTGGAGAACATGGGACGTCCCATCAACTCCCCAGGCGACGAGATGTTCCCGACATTCCGTCCCAATGGTGAGTTGTACTTCTCGTCCAACGGTCATCCAGGCATGGGCGGTTTGGACCTTTTCAAGGCTGTCTGCGACAGCACTGGCCGATGGACGATTGAGAACCTTCAGTCACCGATGAACTCCATGGGCGATGACTTCGGCATGACGTTCGAAGGCGTTCACAACCGGGGGTTCTTCTGTTCCAACCGCAACGATGGCAAAGGTTGGGACCACATCTATTCGTTTGAGAATCCCGAAATCATGCAGACCATCACGGGTTGGGTGTACGAGAAAGATGGTTATGAATTGCCCGAAGCACTGGTCTATATGGTAGGTAACGACGGCACCAACCTGAAATTAAGCGTGAAGATGGATGGTTCGTTCACCCAAGTGATTAAACCTGGCGTGGATTACGTGCTGCTTGGAACGTGCAAAGGATATCTTAATGTGAAGCAGGAAATCAGCCTTCCATGGGACACCAACGAAAGCATCGACAGTACCTTGCAGTTCCCTCTGCCTCCCATCAACATTCCCGTGCTGATTGACAATATCTTCTATGAATTCGACAAGGCGACGCTGACAGACGCTTCGACAGAGGCGCTCGACAAACTTGTTGTGATGCTCAATGAGAATCCCAACATCACCATTGAGTTGAGCGCGCACTGCGACTACCGTGGCAACGATGCCTACAATGAGCGTTTGTCTCAACGGCGTTCTGAGTCAGTGGTAAAATACTTGATTGCACATGGCATCAAAAGCGACCGCCTGACTGCCAAAGGGTATGGGGAGTCACGGCCAAAGGTTGTGAGACGTAAACTCACAGAGCAATATAAGTTCCTACAAGAAGGTGACACGCTGACAGAAGAATACATCAAGAAACTGGGTTCCGAGGATGACCAGGAGATTTGCAATGCCCTGAATCGACGTACTGAGTTCCGCGTGCTCCGCACCACTTATGGCATGACCATGAAAGAAATACAAGAAAGCATGAACAAACCCAAGGAACAACCCAAGCGGAAGAACGAGGACGAGGATTTCCTCTTTTAACGTCAGTTCGATGAAATCAGTGACAGATATACCTAAGAATAGACGGGGAACTTACGAAAGTCGAGGTATTTGAGATTTTGAGGTGAAAGCTGAAGAAAATGTTATCACTTAATTGTTAAAATGAGGGTAGAATTATATAGGATTGTGAGATAAATAAGTTTTTATTCAGTACACTTCAAAAACTCTTCCTTGATGACATCTGCACCGGGGAAGCCCATGGTGGAGTATGTCAATTTGCCTTGCTTGTTGAAGATGAGATAAGTGGGAATCATGTCGAAATGGTGTTTCTTGATGATGCCCCAGAACTGTTCGTGAGTCAGATAAAAATGATGACTTGACATGTGAGTTGTCAACTCCCCCCACTTCTCCATCTTGGATTGAGTACATGCCAAGTCTATGAACTGCACGTCGTCAGGCATTTCCTTTGCCAACTTCTCGATCTCTGGCTGCGCCTTGAGACATGGGATACAGCTTGTGCCCCAAAAATCCATGAACACAATCTTGCCCTTATAGCGGTCGAGAATGTCAGTTAGAACATCCTCTGGTGATTCATCGCCGTAAATCAGGCAGAAGGTAGTTTTGCCATCTGTTTTTCCCTGCGCTTTTTGGGCAAGTTCCTGTTGGTGGTTCCTCAACGCCTCTGCACATTCCTTATATGTATAAGTGTCGGGACTGAAATATTCATTTGGAATCTGTCCTGTTTCCACTTCAGTCATGCCACTTACGGCACACTGAACGGCGACTATCTCAGCATTCAGCCTGTTGTATGTGCCATCAGGGGCTTTGTAGTATTCCGGCGCCAACAAGTGATGCCACATCAAATCTGCACACGGCGCATACTTGGCGTAAGCCCCCTCGAAATATTCGTTGATGGGGTTTTCAACGACCAAAAGGGAATCATTGGTTTTAATCGTCTTTTCGAAATCAAAATTATCAGACATTTCAAGGTCGCCATGACCTATTAACTCACTGGTGTATCTCGCACCAAAAGCACACAACCATTCCAGATACCTGTCTTCCACATCCATCCTCTGAAGTGCCTTGGTCGCAGAGGTACAATCGGATTTGTTGATCTTGCTGATTTTCATATCACGATAACTGACAAGTGCCTTTCTTCGTTCGTCGGATGTCTTTGAAGCAAGAAGAAGCTGATAAAGAGTTTCTTCCGCCTCGTTGTCATCAAAACTCTGATTGAACCATCTTGCCATTTCAAGATTGGTTCTTGCATACTTTCCCTTGAAGGCAACAGCCTTACACTGCGGTCCATTCATTTCCAAAAGGCATGAAATCTCCTCGCCCGGGCAGAGCAATAGAGGTATGGCTGACGACTTGATATTGACAAGAACACTTCTCACCAGAGAAAGGGGTATCTCCAAAGTTGCCTTTCCGTCATCATTTATGGGTACAGAAAATCCACAAGGATAATAAATGGATACCCCAAACGGTTTGAAGAAATCAGTTACTTCCACACTCTCGCCAGGCATCGGTTTGTCGTTGATAAACTGGAAATTCACTTTAGCCACTCCTTTGTGGAATATGGCATCGGGCAAAACCTCGTCCGCTTCATAAGTAACACTCTTCCAATCTTCGGGTAAGTCAGTGTTTTCCTGTGCCCAACCTGCAGTAACGACGAAAGCAAGCATGATGGTGATGATGGTTTTGTTCATATTCATCAAGAATGAGAGAATTATCGTTATTGAGTTTATAATGTTTCTTAACGTGAATTCGATGAATTTTATAATAAAATAATTCATTGATTATTAGGAAATTAGCGATATTTTTAGTAACTTTGTAGTGAGCAAACAACAATAATCACCAAAAAGTATCGCTAATGTTTCCCGAAGACAAAGTTATAGAAATTTTCTGTATGGCAGATGATTTTTGCAAGTTTTTTGATGCAATGATGGAAAAATACACTCTCAAAGAGACAAAAAGGCGCAAGTACCACCGCGACGGTACGTTGTCGAAGGCAGAAGTCATGGTCATCATGATTCTGTTCCACAACTCAGGCTACCGTTGCCTAAAGCACTTCTATCTGGAGCATGTGTCTGGTCATCTCCGCCACCTGTTCCCGCATCTTGTGTCCTACAACCGCTTCGTTGAGCTGGAAAAGGAAGTCGCTATCCCTCTGGCGCTTTTCATCAAGAAGGTCCTGCTGGGCAAGTGCACAGGAATCAGCTTCGTTGACAGCACCCCTCTGAGAGTTTGCAGGAACCAGCGCATTCATATCCACAAGACATTCAAGGGCATCGCTCAGAGAGGCAAATGCTCCATGGGGTGGTTCTTTGGGTTCAAGCTGCATCTGATTTGCAACGAAAAGGGGGAACTGCTTAACTTCATGATTACCCCAGGTGATGTCGATGACCGCAAGCCCCTTGAGCACAAGGCGTTCGTGGAGTTCCTCTATGGCAAGCTCGTCGGGGACAAGGGCTATATCGGCAAAGGACTCTTCCAAAGGCTGTTTGTTGACGGCATACAGCTGATAACGAAACTGAAGAGCAACATGAAGGGTGTCATCATGAGAATCTCGGACAGGGTGCTGACAAGGAAGAGAGCCATTATTGAGACCATCAATGACGAATTGAAGAACATAGCCCAAGTGGAGCATTCAAGGCATAGGTCATTTGAGAATTTCATCGTCAACATGCTCGGAGCATTGGCGGCATACTGTTTCTTTCCTAAAAAACCATGCATAGCATGTGAAAGAGCATTGGACAACCAATTGACATTGTTCTAATTCGTCGAACTCACGTTAATTATGTAAACTTTTTAGGAAATAAGATTCCATTGGTCTGTAGTAAAATTGTATTAGTTTACGTCTAATAAATGTAAAAGCAGTAATAATAGTGAATCTGACGCTTCCTTTTGTGCTGCTGAAGAGTTGAGGCTCCGTTGATCTCTAACCTATAAAAAAACTAAAAACTGAAAATTAAAATAAAATAAGTGTTGTTCTTTTTCCGTTTTTTTATGTATCTTTGCAGTATAAAATAGTTTTGATTCAGAATCCGCAAATGGAGATTGTTAACAAAATAAAACACGGCTCACGACACGCTAACCAGAAAAGGCAAATAATCTTACATCTTACATAATTAAATCTTTAAATCTTCTTATGTTTGAATCATTTTCTAATTGGTATTCGGCGCTGGAACCCATGATGCAGATGTTCTGGGGATGCGCCATCGTGGCATCACTCGTTTTTGTCGTGCAGATGATACTTACGCTCATTGGTATGGACGGACACGATGTGGATACTGGTTTTGATATGGCTGACTTCGGCGACACCGATGCCAGCACGATGGACACGGGCGGCGGACTTTCACTGTTCAGCATCCGCAGTCTGGTCAATTTCCTCGTCGGATTCGGATGGAGCGGGGTGAGTTTCCATAAGCTCATCGGCAACAACATCCTCCTTGTCCTTGTCAGTGTGGTGGTCGGCTTAGTGTTCGTCTGGCTTTTCTTCTACATCCGCAAGCAGACACGTAAGCTGGAGGCGAACGGTGCTTTCGACATCCGTAACTGCGAGGGTAAGACGGCGAACGTCTATCTCAGGATTCCAGGCAACAACAAGGGTAAGGGGAAAATCCAAATCTCCATTAACGGGGCTTTCCATGAAATCGATGCGCTCACCGACGGCGACGACATCTCCACAGGGCAGAAAGTCAAAATCACCGAGGTCATCGACGGGGAGACTTTGCGTGTCACGCCCCTCTGATGATTCAGGATTCCACGCTGTCCTTCGATAAGTTGCATTATATCTAACATACTATCAACTAAAAACTAACAACTGAAAACTAAAATAGTTATGGAACAAATGTATTTGATTATCGCAGCGGTTGTGGTGGTGATTTTCCTCTTTGTGTCAATCATCAACCGTTACCGCCGTTGCCCTTCCGACAAGATTCTCGTGATTTACGGAAGCAAGAGCAACAAGTCGTCTGCACGCTGTATTCATGGTGGAGGTGCCTTCGTATGGCCTATCATCGAAGACTATGCCTACCTCTCGCTGACGCCCATCAGTATCGACGCCAACCTGACCAATGCCCTCTCCAGGCAGAACATCCGTGTGGATGTGCCTTCACGCTTCACTGTCGGTATCTCCACCGACCCAGAGTCGATGAACGCAGCAGCAGAGCGCTTGTTGGGACTCACACCCGCCCAGATTCAGGAGCTCGCACGTGATATCCTCTTCGGACAGCTGCGTCTCGTCATCGCCACGATGAGTATTGAGGAACTCAACAACGACCGCGACAAGTTCCTTGAGAGCATCAGCGCGAACGTGGAGGTAGAGCTGAAGAAAATCGGACTCCGTCTTATCAACGTGAATGTGACGGACATCAAGGACGAGAGCGGCTATATCGAGGCGCTTGGACGTGAGGCTGCCGCCAAGGCCATCAACGAGGCTAAGGTACGTGTGGCTGAGCAGGATAAAGTCGGAGAAATCGGTAAGGCAGAGGCGATGCGTGAGACCCGTATCCGTACGGCAGAGGCTAACGCCACCGCTGTGAAGGGTGAGAACACCGCTAAGGTTGAAATAGCAGTCAGCGATGCCGATCGCCGCGAGAAAGAGGCTGAGGCACAGCGTAAGGCCACTGCTGCGGAGAGAGTGCAGGAGGCACGTGCCCAGCAGGAAGCCTACGCCGCTGAGCGTGAGGCTGAGGAAGCCCGTGCCCAACGTGAACAGGCCACTCAGAAAGCCAATATTCTCGTGCCTCAGGAAATCGAGAAGCAGCGCCGTATTATCGAGGCTGAGGCTGAGGCAGAGAAGATTCGTGTAAGCGCCAAAGGTGAGGCGGATGCCATTTTCGCGAAGATGGAGGCAGAGGCAAAGGGTCTGTTTGAGGTGCTCACCAAGCAGGCCGCCGGTTACGACAAGATGGTGCAGGCTGCAGGTGGCGATGCCAACAAAGCTTATATGCTCCTCTTGCTCGAGAAGCTGCCTGAGCTCGTCAAGACGCAGGTGGAGGCTGTCAAGGGCATCAACATCGACCATGTCACTGTATGGGATCAGGGCAGCTCAGCCGACGGAAAAGGGTCAACTGCCAATTTCCTCTCAGGCCTCATGAAGTCTGTTCCTCCGCTCAACGAGCTGTTCGACCTCGCCGGGCTTAACCTCCCCGAATATCTGGCAAAGAAAAAGGAGGCTGAGGCGACACCAGTCGAGGCCGTTGCCGTGGAAGAAACCGAAAAAGCATGATGTTTAGCAGATTGCAGTCTTTCCTACTAAATCTGTAATTTAAACTATAAAAAAAGTCCCTATAAGTCTTTCCCATTGACTTATAGGGGCTTGCTTTATGAATATCCAAATAAAGTTGAGTGTTGAGGTCGTAATCCAGAGTATCTGGCGTTTCCGGATTATCCATAAAAACACGTAAAACCGTCCAGTGTGAAAACTGTTCACTAAAAACTAAACGTTGATTCCATAATCCTGCTTCAGCTCACCCATCACGAACGTGCTTTCGATAGACCCTAGCGATTCAATCTCGCCCAGCTTGCTCAGCACGAACTCCTGGTATTGTTTCATATCGCGCACACGCACTTTCAGGAGATAATCGTAGGCTCCTGAGATATTGTAACATTCAGTCACTTCCGAAATGCTGAGAATCCGGCTTGTGAACGAGTCTGCTATTTCGTGGTTGATATGTTTCAGTTTCACTTTGCAGAACACCAGCAGGTGCTGACCCAGCTTCTCTGGATCAAGCACTGCCACATATTTCTTGATATACCCCTGACGTTCCAGCCGTTTCTGCCGCTCAAACACAGGGGTGGGGGTGAGATGCACGGCATCAGCCAGCTCTTTCGTGGTCAGCTTGGCGTTTTTCTGAAGAGTCCGGAGAATCTGAATGTCAGTCGAGTCTAATGTTTCAGCCATTTTGTGCTTGTTATTTGAAATACAATTTTTGATTATTCTGGTTGCTTTCTATATTTTCAGTGCAAATTTAGCTGTTTATTCTGATGTTTTCAAATTTCTCAGTCGTTTTTTCTGCTGTCGTGAAAGATTTGCTAAACTGAAGAAGAAGATTTTTTGCTATTTCCATAATTTTGGGTAACTTTGCATTCTCTAACAAAATGTACAAAGTCATGAAAAATGACCCTTTCCCAGTTTGATGACATACGGCCTTATAATCAGAAGGAAATACCTGCAGCCATGAAACGCATAGCTCAGAGCGAGGTGTTTCCGCTGCTTGCGTCGTTTGTCTATCCCGACGAGCCTTTGGAGCTGGTGCGCAGAAAAGTGGCGGGATTTACAACGACACGTGAGTTTCAGACCGATACAATGAGCAAAGTAAACGAGCAGATTATCCAACGGTCCATCTCACAGTTCAACTGCAACGGTCTGGAGCAGTTGGACAAGGAACGGCACTATCTCTTCGTCTCCAACCACCGTGACATCATGCTCGATTCCAGTCTCTTGCAGTATTTCCTGCTGAAGAACGGCTTCGACACCACCGAAATCACGTTTGGAGCCAACCTCATGATGAACCCCGTGGTCATAGATATCGGTAAGGCGAACAAGATGTTCAAAGTGGTGCGCCCGGGAGGAAGCATTAAGGAATTTTATGAGGCTTCGATGCATCTTTCCGAATACATCCGCTATGTCATCACGGAGAAAGGGCAGTCGGTCTGGATAGCCCAACGCAACGGACGCACCAAGGACGGACGTGACGCCACCGATCAGGGTATAATCAAGATGTTCTGCATGAGTGGGAAAGACGATAAGGTAAACGCCCTTTCCGAATTGAACATTGTGCCGGTGGTTGTGGCATACGAATGGGAGCCGTGCGATATTCTCAAAGCGTTGGAACTATATGAGTCGCAGAACCGGAAATATACCAAGAAGCCTGGTGAGGATCTTAACAGCATACTCACTGGCATCCTGCAGTTTAAAGGAAGAGTCTGTTTCAACATCTGCAAGCCGATTGAACGTCAAGAATTGGATGCTTTCGACAGCCAGACAAACAACGAATATCATCAGTCTGTCGCCAAACTGATTGATTCCAGGATTAACAAGGCTTATACGCTCTTCCCCAATAACTTCATTGCCCATGACCTGCTCTATGGCAACTCAAAATATATCGGGCGATACACAAGGGAGCAGAAGGATGCGTTTGTTTACCGCCTTTCCATGCTCGACCGCTATGAGGAGACCTGCGATATGGAACGGCTGCGCGACATTTTCCTGGCAATCTATGCCAATCCCGTTGATAACCGCTGAAAATGAAAAACCACATCATCCATATTTTCGACTTGATGAAAGCACATAAGGTAGCGGGAATCATCATTTTCTCGCTGATTACAGTGCTGTTGACCGTTTTTATGACCCGGCAGACTTACAAGGAGGATATCTCCGACTTTCTGCCTGTGGAGGGAGACTACCAGCTTGCGATGGACACCTATCAGAAGATAGCGGGAGCCGACCGGATATTTGTGACGGTGGAGCTGGCGGACACGACAAAGAGCGACCCCGACTTGATGTTGGAGGCAATCGACTGTTTTGAACAACTGCTTCAGGAAAACGACAAGGACCGGCTTGCCTCAGACATCACGGCGGCGGTGGATATGGAACGGCTTACAGAGGTGGCGGAATCAGTCTATACGTATATCCCCCTTTTTCTCACCGATGCCGACATCGACAGCATCCAAACCAAAATAGCCGACCCACAATATGTGTACAGCAGCATCGCCCGTGCGAAGCAACAGCTCTTGCTTCCCCTGTCAGGACTGACTGAAATGAACATTCGAAAAGACCCGGCTGGATTGTTTGAACCGATAATCAGCCGCCTGCAAAACCGGTCAAAGCATATTAATTATGAGCTTTATGGAGGAGGGGTATTCACCCCCGACATGAAACGTGCTGTCGTCACCATCCGATCTCCCTTTGGATCAAGCGAGACTGATCAGAACGGCAGGCTTATCGACTTGCTTACACGGACAGCAAGGCAGACGGAAACAGCTGTGGAAGGGGTTGAGCTTCATATCACCGGCGGTCCCGCCATTGCCGTGGGTAACGCAAGCCAAATCAAGACTGACAGCCTGATTGCCGTCTTCTTAGCTGTGTTGCTGATTCTGATTCTGCTGGTCAGAACGATCCGGAGCAAACGGAACATCCTGCTGATTGCCATTTCTGTAGCATGGGGCTGGCTCTTCGCTGTTGGTGGGCTTTCGATGATTCATGCCGACGTGTCGATTATCGTCATTGGCATTTCCTCGCTGATAATCGGTATTGCCGTTAACTATCCACTGCATTATGTTGCTCACCTGCGTCATCAGCCCGACCGTAAAGAAGCGTTGAGGGAAATCGTCACGCCCCTCCTTGTGGGCAATATCACAACCGTAGGTGCTTTCCTTGCCCTCGTTCCCCTCAAGTCATTGGCTTTAAGAGATTTGGGACTGTTCGCGGCTCTCCTGTTGACTGGAACGATTTTGTTTGTGCTCTTTCTGCTCCCGCATATAGTCAAAGTGAGGCAGTCAAAAGCAGAGGGGGCCTGGCTGAGAAAAATCGGAAGCTTCTCTCCAGAACGCAGCAGATGGATTGCAGTTGTCGTGGCAGTCCTGACCATTGTCATGCTCTTTTTCTGTTTTGACAACCGTTTCGACACCAATCTCAGTCATATCAACTACATGACCGACGAGCAGCGCGACGAGATGAAAGCTCTCAGCCAGCTTGTTGCTCAGTCCGATTCGCTTACTACGGTGTATGTTGTTTCTTACGATGTTGATGAGGATAAAGCCATGCAGCGGAGCGAACAACTCAACCAGTGGCTGGATGCACATGACATGGTGAAAGAAAGGAACAGCTGTTATGAATTTCTATGTGCGGAAAAGGAGCGGAAGCACAGGCTGGATCGGTGGCGGCAGTTTGTGGATGCACATGGGGGACAGCTGAAAAAACAGGTGGAGAAAGCGGCTCAGCAAGAGGGATTTACCGAAGGTGTGTTCGATGATTTCTATGCGTTGCTTGAATCTGGACAAAACGATTTGAATCCAATGTGTCTTGGTTTCCTCCAGCGTACACTCTTTGACAATAATGTTCTAATCGACAGCATGCGGCCGATATGCAGAATCGTGGATGAGCTGAAGGTTGATCCAGAAGATGTGCAGCATCTGGAGCGACAAATAAGAGAACAGATGGGGGAGGGTGTAATCGCTTTTGATGTGGAAGGGCTCAATTCCACCATCGCCAATAATCTCTCTGTTAATTTCAACTACATCGGTTGGGCATGTGGTCTTATTGTCTTTTTGTTTCTTTGGTATTCAATGGGAAGCATCGAACTTGCATTGTTGTCTTTCCTGCCCATGGCAGTCAGCTGGATTTGGATTCTCGGACTGATGTCGTTGCTGGGCATTCAGTTCAATGTGGTGAACGTGATTCTCGCCACTTTTATCTTCGGACAGGGCGACGACTATACGATTTTCATCACTGAGGGCTGCCAGTATGAATATGCTTACCGGCGTAAGATGCTTGCCGCCTATAAGTCAAGTATCATCATATCCGCTCTGATTATGTTCATCGGAATCGGCACGCTTATCATCGCAAAACATCCGGCATTACGATCACTCGCTCAGCTCACAATTCTCGGAATGTTCACCGTAGTGTTGATGGCATATCTTATTCCGCCCCTCATCTTCAGGTGGCTCACCCGCAAAAACGGCAAGTTCAGATTGCGGCCGCTGTCTGTCCGGATGTTGTGGGATAAAATGAGAGGTGCTCCTCAACTTGTGTTACCTAAACCCGAATCTCTGAAGCCGTCAGAGGCAGATTCTCCGAAATCGTCTGAACACAAATGTCTTATTTCCTCAAAAGCGGTGAGAAACCTCGTCATCGACCGTTACCGTTATAAAGGCAGGGACATCATGACTACCGTATGTGCTGACTTGCGGCGTTTGGAAACGCATCCCAGATGGTTCGACGAATACAATGGCTGTGAAAAAATGGTTATGCTCAACTCCGGTTACGGACATCTCCCGCTTGCCTTTGCTCTGGCTCATCCCGATATTCAGGTTCTGGCGTTCGACGACAACTCCGACAACATCGCTCTTGCCACCTACAGTGCTGAATCCGTTGCTCCTAACCTCGTCTTCTCCCAGACCGACGAACAACAGATAAAAGAGTATCACGACACCTCCGGAACAGAATTAATCATTCTATAAATTCCAGTGATTCCTGTAAAATAATAATTTAATGTCCAAATAACCAAATAAATGGTAAATAGCAAATGGTAAATAGTAAATGGTAAATGGTAAATAGTAAATGGTAAATGGTAAATAGTAAATATATTTAAGTTCTATAATAATGAAAGAGGAAATCAGAAACCTGCTTGAGGAGTTACTCCCCCTTGTCGATCTAGACTCCGACTTCCTGTTCGCTGAGCTTGACTCGCTTGGTGTCACAGCCATTATGATGACACTTTCCGAGAAATATGGCATAACACTTGAAGTCGAGGATGCCACACCCAAAAACCTGCGTAATCTTGACAGTATTGTTAATATGGTTAAATCGAAAATATCATGTTGATAGAAGCTTATATCCGGCATCACGCTGAGACCATGCCCGATAAGGTGGCTGTTGTCAATGGCAGCCAGTATGTCAGCTATGGCTGCCTGTGGCGGAAAATCCAGGAAAGAGCCGATGAATTACGCAAAAATGGCTTGCGGCAGGGTGGAGTTGTGGTGATGCACACCTCACAGACCATTGACTTTCTTGTCGGATATTTTGCTGTTCATCTCGCAGGTGCTGTAGCTATGCCATTGGAAAAGAGCATGCCCGAAAAGCGGTTTAACGAATTAAGCGAACGTTTTGCCCGATTCAATCCCCCCGAAGGCGTTGCGGACATCCTCTTCACAACAGGCACAACTGGTAATTCCAAAGGGGTGATGATCAGTCATGACACTATCATTGCGGATGCCGAGAACCTTGTCGAGTCACATGGCTACACCAGCCAGACAGTCTTCGTCGTGTGCGGACCGCTCAATCATATTGGTGCCCTTTCGAAAGTATATCCTGTCATGATGCAGGGATCCACACTTGTCATTCTTGACGGTATGCGCAATCTTGAGGCGTTTTTCCAGGCTATGGATTATCCTTCCGACAAGATGGCTACCTTCCTTGTACCTGCGAATGTGAGGATGCTGCTAATGTTGGCAAAAAAACGCATTGCCTTGTTGGCGGACAGAATCGATTTCATTGAGTCGGGAGCCGCACCCCTGTCCCACGCCGATATGAAGGCACTGTGTGAATTGTTACCCAATACTCGGCTCTTCAACACCTATGCTTCCACTGAGACCGGCATCATCGCCACTTATAACTACAATGACGGACGCTGTATGGCAGGATGCATGGGCCATACAATGAAACATGCCGGCGTGAGAATTGACTCAGACGGCCGTATTGTCTGTCGGGGCAGAACGCTCATGACTGGCTATGCTAACGACTTTGAGATGACCTCTCGGATACTGCG
>JAEEGI010017030.1_pt1 | contig 14961 bp, 10 predicted proteins | sample 8958751 | NCBI WGS metagenome assembly JAEEGI01 (sample SAMN16246545, study PRJNA631951) | gut metagenome | biome: gut microbiome; feature: rumen; material: KS-attached | host: Bos | place: Iran: Karaj | collected 2018-10
GGTGGATTGGTAATGGTGCATTGGGGCTTGGCCCCAATCCCAAATCCCCAATCCCCAATCCCCAATCCCCAATCCCCAATCCCCAAGAAAAAATAAAAGAATTAAATAATTTAATTGACTAGTTAAAAAAATTAATGAAAAAAAATAATTATACAATCATAAAATTAATATTTATAAATTAAAAATTATAGTGACTCATATTGAATATAAAAATAAAAAAATTAAAAGACAAAAATAAAAAATCAAACAATATAGAGAAGAAATTAAAAAGAATACAAATTGAAAATAAAGAAAGTGAATATTTAATTGATAAAATGATGATAAATAGAATATTATTTCTATTAAAAATTCTTTATTAGTACTTTAACAATTTTTCTGAATTAATATTATGATGAAAGTAATCAATTAGGTTTCTACTAAATCTAATGATATTCAAATTAGTACAAAAAGTAATAAAAGATCTTAAAGATAAATTATGTGATTTTATTACTAATTCTTAATAATTTTTTTTGGTATCATTTATTTGAAAAAAAAGAAATTTAAATTTAAATTTTTTTATTAATAATTGAAATAAATTTATTATTATTAATTATTATTATTTTGATTAAATTGAAAAGATTTTTTTTTTAATGATAAATCTTCTTCATTAGAAGAAATTTCACCATGAGTTCTTTTTTTACTTGTTAAATTTAAATCATTGTTTATTTCTTTATTTTGTAAATATCTTTGTAATTGATCATCAGTTGATCTTTTATTTTTCATAAATTCTTCTTCAGGATCATAATCAAAATTATCAAAATCAGAATCTTTCACACTATCCAAATTATTATTATTATTATTATTATTATTATTATTATTATTATTATTTTTTTTATTATTATTATTATTATTATTATTATTATTATTATTATTATTATTATTATTATTATTATTATTATTATTATTATTATTATTATTATTTTTATTATTATTATTATTATTATTATTATTATTATTATTATTATTAGTATTAGTATTTATTTCTTCTTCATTTTCCAAAATAAAATCTTCAACAATAGCATTATTATTAATATCCTTAATTTCAATTTCATTTACTTTATTACTATTATCATTAATATTCTTATTTTTATTTATATTATTTTGATTATCAAATTTTCTTTTTTCTATTTTTTCTTGCATTATACTTCCTTTACCTAAAATAAAATTTTGTTCATCATACATTATATCCCAATTTTCTTCTCCTTTATATATTTTTCTCAATCTTGACATATAAGATTTAACAGAAGGTTTTTTTCCTAAATCTATTAATTTATTTGTAAAATAATTCACATCATAATTTGGAAATAATAAAAAATGCCAATTTCTAAATAAACTAGTTAATTTATCTAAATTATTCTTATTATCTGGATCATTAAAATTAGTTGATGTTATTATATCATAATATTTTTTCATTCCATTTTCTGAATATAATAAAGTTTTATCATCTAATTTTAATCTTTGATTTTTTGGTTTTATTTTTTCTTGTTTTTCCTCTTTTTCATTATTTTCAATATTATAATTTTCATTTATATTATTATTTATTGGTTCATTGTCACTTTTTATTTCATTTTCATCTGATAAATATGATTTATTTACTTTTGATATTATTTCTTCGAGATTTATTTTTTTATTTGACCTTCTTATATTATTTTGTTTTTGTATTTGAGTCATTTTAGTTAATGCTTGTTTATTATAAACTTGCCTTGTTTGGCGGCCTTTTCTCATTTTAATTTATTTAATTAATAAAAATACAAAAAAAATAAACAAATCAAATTTTTTTAATATCATTTATTTTAAAAAAATAAAAAAGAAAAAAAAAATTCAAATATGGAAAAAGTTAATAATTCAGAAAATGATAGAGAAAATAGTATTTTATTAAATAATTTACAAAATCTGTTTATCTTTTCAGAAAATAAAATTAAAATTCCAAATAAAATATATGGTTATCAAAAATTTAATCAAAATCAAAAAGATGTATATCAAAACTATATATATTCAATAATTCATAAATTTAATTTATCAACAATTCAAAAAGAAAAAATAACGATATATTCAAAAACATATACAAAAGACATTTTACGAAAATTAATATATTCAATAGCAAAAATATTATATTTTTCCTATAAAAAAAATTTTCCGAAAATAAAAAATTCAAACACTAATAAAATATATACTTCAGATAAAGGATGGGGTTGTATGATAAGATGTGGACAAATGATTCTTTCAAGAGGAATTTATAAATATTATAAAAAATTAAAATTCGATACTTTAGAAGCTTTAAATCAATCTTGGAAATTTTTTTATGATAATATTATTGAATTAAATGAATTCCCTGAAGAATTTTTTAATATGATGAATTTATTTATTAAAAATTATAAAATAAATAAACAAAATCATCAAAATTTAATTGGATGTTTCCCTCCTTTTAGTATAAAGTCTATTTGTTTAAATGGTATTTTATGTCATAAATTTGCAGGTGATTGGTTTAGTGATGTTAATTTATGTTATTTATTTCATATTATTTCTGAAAAATATAATTTGTTTAAAAATTTGAAAATTTTTTCTTTTCATACTCAACTCTTTAAAGAAGAAATAATTAAAGGTTGTTTTACCAAAATAAATAATACAATGAATAACAATGAATATATTGAATTTGAAAATGAAAAATATTATTTTAAAAATATGGGAATTATATTTATTTCTGTTAGATTAGGAATAGAAAAAATTTCAATAGAATATCATAAATCAATAAGAAAGTTTTTTTTATGTAAAGAAAATATAGGAATAATAGGAGGAATAAAAAATTTAGCATATTATTTTATTGGATATAAAGATGATGGAGAATTATTATATTTAGATCCTCATTCAACAAAAGAATGTTCTAAATATATTTTTAATAATAATATTAATCATTATTATTTATGTTCAAATGTTAAATCTCTTGAAATTAATAAAATGACTACTGCTTTAAGCTTTGGTTTTATTTTTAGAGACTTAAAAGAATTCAATGATTTATTTAAGTTTTTTGATGTTCATATGAAATATTTTGAATTTCCTCTTTTTGGAGTAAGTGATAAAAATATAATGGATAATTTTAATTATGATATGTTTAAAAATAAAGTTAATATGGATAATGATGATTTTTAAAATTGTATCCATTTTTTTTTATATATATAACTTTTCTATTAGTTTTTTTTATTTCTAATAATAAATATTTTTGACGATTTTATTTAAAAATGGTTGTTTTAATTGAATATATATTTTTGTAAACCAAATGATTCAACACAATTTTGAAAATTAGGGATTATTTTTGAATATTCTTTAAGTTTTTGAATTTGATTTAAACATTCATTTTTTAGTTTTAACTCTTCTTTAGTGTATTCATATATTTCTTCATTGACTTTTAATTCTTCATCAATTTCAATTTTATTTTTATCGTATTCTTCTTTGAATATCTTTTTTTTTTCATTAATAAAATTATCATTAATTTCATCACTTTTATAAACTTTATTTTTTTCTAATTTTTTTTTTTTTTCTTTTTTTTCCTTAATTGATGAATTTATTTCATTTTGAATTTGTTTGTAATAATCATAATAATTACTTTTTTTTTGCATAAAATCATAGTAATCATCTCTTATTTTTTTTTCATGATTAACTTTTAATTTTTCTAAATTAACTAGATGTTCATGAGTAATTTGAAAAATTTCATTTTCTAAATTTTTTCTGTCATTTTCTATATTTTCTTTTTTATTTGTTAATAAATTTAAATAATTTTCTGCAACAGAAATGGATAAAGTATCATTTAAATTATAATTTAATTTTTCGTCTATTGATAATACTTTATCAAATAAATTTTTATTGGCTTTTTCTACAATTTCTTTGAAATTATCTGCCAAATAAAATAATTCATTATGTGTAATTATATTGTTTTCACATAAACCACATCTATCACAATTCTCCCCACATTTTTGACAAGCATTACAAGAAAATCTACTCATTTATTTATAAATAATTAATCCCACATTATAAATAAATATTCAAAATAGGGAAATTATCCTTAAATCTTAAAATAAATAAAAATAATGTTTTCTATTATTTACAATTTTAATTAACTATTTTTTATATTTTTCTATACTTTGTTTTTTATTTTTTTTTTTAAATTTTAATTAGTTTAAATTTAATATAATTTAAAGTATTGAAATACTTAACTTTTATTGTTTTTATTGTTTATATATTCTTTTTTTTTGTACCATCTTTTATTTATCATTTTTTTAATAAATTAATTTATGGTTATTTTTTATTTTCATTTAAAAAATGACTAGTGTTCAAGTTAGAGTGAATAAAAACTTTAATATGAATATATCAAAAGCAGATCAAAATATAAAAAAAATAACAGAATTAGAAGAAATAATAAGAAATCAAAATAATGAATTACAAAAATTAAAAAGTTCAATGAATCCATATCAAAAAGAAATAATATCATTAAAATTAGATATAGATAGATTAACAAAAGAAAATCAAGTTTTAAAAGGAAATTATCAAAATGAAATAAATATAAAAGAAAAAGTAAACAGAGATTTATTATATGAAAATAAAATGAAAGAAGATTTAATAGAAGCAAATAAAAAATTACAAAGACAAATAGAAATATTAAACAATAAAATAATAGATATGGAAAAGCAAATAATAAATCAAAATGAAGAATATAAATCAATGGAAAAAGTAAAAGGAAATTATGAAGATAAAATAATTTCATTAACAAATACAATAGATAAATATAAAAGTAAAATAAATTCATGTGAAAATATAATTAAACAGAAAGATAGATATATTCAAATGTTAAATAATCAAGAAAGTGAAAAATTAAAAAATAATTCTTCTATTAATTCATTTAATAATAATAATAAAAGTATTTATCAAAATAAATGTATAAATAGACCTAATAGTGCTTCTAGAATAAATTATGAAAAGTTAATTATTGATAAAGACAATATTATTAAAAAACTCGAAAGTAAAGTTAGACAATTAGAAAAAGATAATAATAATTTAATTATTAGAGTTAGAAATTTTCAAAAAGTTTAATTATGTCTTTTTTTTATTAATTATCATATATTATTATATATAAGAAGATATTATTAACTTTTAAATGAATTTATGCTTTTCTTTTAAGTGTTATTTTGTTTTTTTATTTTTGTGTTTTCTTTGAATTTTTCTTTTAAAAATTATATCAATTTTATAATTCAATTTTCTTTGTGTTAAAAAATTATTATGATGATTTAATTCTTTTTCTTTTGAAGATTTTTTTTTCTTTATCTTCTTAGAAGAATATTTATATTTTCATTTTCAACTTGTAAAAGTACCTGTATATATTTTGAATATTGTTTTTTTTAATTATTTTTATATTAATTCATAATTATTTTCGTATACACCGTTTCCTTATTCTTTATTTTATTTTTCTTCTTATCATAAATTATTCATTCCTTTTTTAAAATCTTTAAAATAATATAATAATAAAAAATTTTTATATATATATATATTAAAAATTATGTAGTTTTAAAAGAATTTATAAATCTCTTAATAGTTCTCCTTTTTCATTTCCTAAATCTCCACTGTCAAAATATTCAGTATATTCATTAGAAATAGAAATTTTATCAATAGTATCAAACAATGAATCTTCATTATATTTAACAGGAAAAATTTTTAATAAATCAATTATTTCTTCAGATTTTTTTAATTGTAATATTTCTTCTTCTAATATTTTTAAAATAGCCAAAGAAACTTCAAAAACAAAAATTTCTCCTTTTAAAAAAAAATTATCCCATATTCTAAGTACAATATCATATTGAAAAGTTTTAACAAATAAATTTTCAATCCATTTATGAAAAATATAATCAATATTAACACCAATTTCTTTAAAATAATTATTTAAATCAGGTAAATTTTTTTTTAAAATTTGATGAAAAAAATCACTAAAATTATGAATATAAATTTCATCCTTAATAATAAATTTAAATAAATAAGAAGGAATAACAACATTACAAAAAGAATAAAAAGCATTATAAGTATTTTGAGAATTTAAATAAAAAATAGTGGCAATGTATGCAATTTGATGACAATAGATTATATCAGGTCTATGTAAACAAAAACAACGAATTAAAGTAAATATATCTTTTTTAAATTTATCTTCATCATGAATTAAATTTGAATATTTCTTAATCAATTTATCTATATGTTTAATTATATCATTTTGAGTTACTTTTGTATTATAACTATATATACTTGATATACTTTTTCTTTGAGTAAAAGTTATACTATGAAAATTTTGAAAATTTGATTCATATTCTCCTTCCATTCGTTTTAAATAATTATTATATAAATTTTCACATATTTCACATTTATCTTGTATTATTGTTTTCCACATTGCTTTTCTTAACCAATTTGGTAAACCTAATTTCCAAAGAGATATTATTTGTTCTTTATTTGTTTGAATTGATTTACTTAATAAATCTAAATTATCTTTATTTATTATCTCTCTAGTTTCTTTTATTAATATAAATTCTCTAAATTCTGACCAATTATTTAATATTTTTTCATTCCATATTCGAGATATTAAGTCTTTATTATTATTTTCTACCTTTAAATGTGGATAATTTTGCTTTTTATTTTTATTATTTTTGGGAGATGTCATTTTTTTTATTCTTTAATTTTGTTTAATTTTTTTATTATTTCTAATTTTGTAACATTAATTACTCATTGGGATGGAATTGAACAACCTGATTCTATTAATCTTGTTCAAAAAGATCCTGTTTATAAAATAATTATTGAGGAAATTAAAAAAAATTCAAAAGAAAGAGAAGTTAATTGGTATTATTTAATAAATAGTAAATTAATATTAACTTTACCTAAAGATAATAATAAAGTAAATTGGAATATTACCAGAAATAATATTGAAAAATTTATTGATGAAAAAGTATTAGTTTTAAAGAAAAAAGACATTTTCCAAACAATTGAAGTTATCGAAAAGAGAAAAAAATATGAAGAAGAATATATTAAAACTGAAAGAAAATTGCAAGATTTAATTAATTCTACTGATTCTTTAAAACAAACTAAAGAACAATGTGAAAAGCCAAAAAATAAATTAGTTGAATTGAATAAATCTTTTGTTGAATATCAAAATTCTTCTGGGGAAAAGAAAAGAGAATTGGAAAAAAAATAAATGAATTACAAAAAGAATTAAATATGACAAAACATTTAAAAAAACTATATATTATAATGAATTAATAGGTTATTCTTGGAAAAAATTTCCTTCACTTATATGCAATAAATATAAAATAAATTGTCATGAATATTGCAATTGTTTTGGTTGTGTTTTTATTGGAAGATGGGGATGTGGAAGAATAAAAGATGATTATTGTACATATTGTGATTGTCATTATGCTCATCATAGCAGAGGTGATTATCATTATGTTGAAAGAAGTAACAATTCTAATGAAAAAATCAGTAAATCAAAAGAGATTGGTCAAAATGAGGAAAAATTAAATCAACTTAAAAAAGATACGGATACAAAATTGAAAATTATGAATGATGAAATTGAAAAAACAAAAAATGAATTGAAATTGTGTGAAAATAAATAATAATAATTTAGAAAAAGAAATTAAAGAGAAGAAAAATGATGTAATTTTTAGTTTATGAATAATGAAAATATGTGTAAATAAAATTATGAAAATTGCTTTGAACACTGAATATATTAAATCTTTGGAAATATTTATTCAAGGAATTAAAGATAAATTTAAATTTGATGGTCAAAAGAAAATTATTGTTGAATTAAAACAAGAAATTGAAAGTCTTTCTGATGAAGATATATATTTAAAATATAAAGATAAAATTGATAATTTTTTATTTAAGTAAGATATCTTTCATCTAAATATAAAATAAATTAAATCAAATTTTTATTGAAAAAATATTTTATTTTTAAATATACTTAATTTAAACATATAGAAACCAATATTGTCATTATATTTACATTTTATTTTTTTTAAAATATAAGAACATTCTTAATATATATGTTTTACAATTTTATAATAATATAAATCATTAAATAATGATGATTAAATTAAAATTTAAATCAAATAGATAATTCCAAATATTCACATAAATTTTATGGTATCTTAAAAAACAATTGAACATTTTAAATGATAATTATATTAAATTCCTTCATTTTTTTAACGAATAAAATATATTGTTAGTATTGATTTGATATAAAATTAATATAAATTAACAAAAAAATATTTTTGTTTGATAAAAAATTAATAATTTATAAAAACAATATATAAAAAATATATATATTTATGGGAAGTGGTTCAATAAGTAAAACACCAATAAAAAAGAATGAATTACTAGAAATGAGTAAAATGACACTTTTCAATCCAGATATAATATTAACATTTTTTTCTTTTTTTCAAAAGTTTTCGTCAAAAATAAAAGATGATGGAGTAATAGATTATAATGAATTTTTAAGTATAGTAAAATTACATGATAATAGTTTTTCAAAGCATCTGTTTTACACATTCGATCAAAACAGAGATAATTGTATAAATTTTAGAGAATTTTTAAAATTTTTTAGTGTTTTTGAAAATGGAAAATCAATATCTCAATGTGAATTATGTTTTAAACTATTTTCAAATCCTCAAACAAATAAAATTGAAAAAGAAACCTTATTGAATATAATTAATGATGCAATTTCTTCTCATGAAATATTAAAAAGTTATTTAACCCAAAAAGATATTGAAAATATAGTAAATCATACTTTGGAAAAATATAAAAATGTTATTTCTCAAACTAATATAATTAATAATTCAACTTTAGGTAATTTATTAAATATTTCTTCTTGTGAAAAAAATTTACAAATTGAGAATAATAATACTTTAAATATTAAAACTTTTCAAAAACCTAGATTAACTGTTACTAGTTCTAATAATAATTTTCAAGGAAGTACTAATTTTAATAATACTTCTAGTTTAAATGATATTAATGAAAATTTAGATGAAATTAGTTATGAAGCTTTTCAAGAAATTCTTTCTCATGAACCTAATTTAATTAATTGGATTAATATTAATGTTGAAAAATTAAAAACCTTTAATAAGAAAAATTCCAGAAGTTGTTGTTTTTAAAAGTTTTATATATTTTTTTTTTGCTTTTTTAAATATTTTTAATTTATTTTTTATTCTATTGTAAATTTTGATTTTTTAACTTTTATATCAAAGAATTTTATAACTTTTTAAATGATTGAATTATTTGTTTTTTTTTTGAAAGCTAATTTTTAAAATATTCTAATTAATGAGTATTTTTTAAAAAATATAATCACAAAAAATAGTATAAAATAAGCAAAATTAAATCTTATTAAAATCATATTTTATATACTCATTAAATTAAAAATAAAATTTTAAAAAATGAAAGAACAATAAAAACAATCAATATTAAAACAAAAAAAAAGGTTTAAAGATGAAGATTCAAACAATAAATTTAGCAAAGAAAAATAAGGAAAAAACGGAAAGAAATAAGATCTCATTTAAATTAAAACTTCTTCAAATATGTAAATATAAATGAATTTGATTAGGAATAAATAAAGGTTCTTGGAATTTAGAAGAAGGATAAACAATTAGAACTATTAATGTAATCAAAGATATTAAATAATATTAATGGTGAAAAAAAAATCATTTAAATAATAATATAAATGAAATAAAAATGAAAGTAATATAAATTATTATCAGAATAATAATTATAATAATATTAATAATGATAAAATTATTAGAGCTATTTCTTCAACTGAATCTTCTACTTTTAATAATAAAGATTTTTCAAAAATTATTTTTTAACTTGTAAATGAGGAAAAGGAAGGAAAAATCAACAAAATAAATATAATAATAATAATAGATTTTTTATAAATGAATATTTTCAATAATCTTTTGAAGAAGAAATGAATATATTCATTAAGAAAAGAATAATAATAATTAATTTACGTAAATATTAATACAGTAATTTAGTTTATTCTTTTAAATTTTTAGCTCCATAAAAAATAAATATTAGATTATAAAAATAAAATTAAACATTATAAAAAAACTAAAAATCATAAATTAAATATAAATATAATAAAAAAAACTTGATTATTTATAATACAAACCAAAAAAAATTTAAAAAGTTAATAAAAACTGATTAACAATGTTCAAAATAAATTAAAAAAACCAAAAAAATAAATTAAAAAAAAACAAAATAATATACAATAAAAAAATACTCCAAAGATAAAAAACTCATAAAACAAATTAAAATCCATTTTTTTCCAAATATTTTTGTAACTCTAAAAAATCCATTCTTTTCTCTTCTTCAATTTCAATCATATTTAAAATAAGAAAAATAAATTTTTCACTGTAATTTCCTTTACAATTTTTTCTAATAATTCCTTCTAATATTTTCATATCAAAAATATTTCTAATTTCATTTAATAAATTAAAATTTAAAGTAGCGGAATATAATAAGCATAAACCAAGAGAATAAACATCACTTTTATAAGTATTATGTTTAGTTTCAATAGCATCTTTTTCAATTTGAATTGCATTATATAATAAAGGACTCATATAAATTTCAGTTCCTCTTATTGTTTGTATTCCAGTAACTTTATTTTTTTTTCTTAATTCTTTTGCTTCTCCAAAATCAGAAATTTTAAACTCATTATTTTCACATATTAATATATTTTGAGGCTTAATGTCTCTGTGAGATATTTTTTCTTTTTGTAGTTCTGAAAAAGAATTTATTAGTAATTTTATTATATTTGTTATTTCTTTTTCACTATAATAATTATTTGATAAATATCTTCTTTTTATTTCTGTTTCCCAATCATTTAATGCTAATTCCATTAATATATATAATACTGTTGTTGTTTTATCTAATTTTTTACTTTGCATTCCATATATATTTATTATATTTAAATTTTTGGATGATGATATATTTCGAAGAATATTATATTCATTTTGAAGAGATTCAAAATCACATTCATTTGAACCTATTAATTTTTTCATTGCATAATCTTTATTATTTTTAGAAACTCTAAATATTTTTCCAAAAGAACCTTCACCTATTTGTTCTTTTATTTCATATTCATCTATGTTCAAAGTTAAGTCTTTTTTTTCTTTTTTTGGAGATGAAGATTTTTTAATTTTTTGATTATGATTATAATAATAATTATTATTTTTATTATTTATGTTATTATTATTTATATTATAGTTGTTTAAATTATTATTTTTATTGTTATTATTATTTATTTTTGAGTTTAAATAACTTATATTTAGATTATTGTTACTAATATTTAAAATATTATTATTACTTATGTTTAGAATGTTACTTATGTTACTAATATTTAAGTTATTGCTTATGTTTAAATTGCTATTTTTGATATTATTATTACTTATATTTAAATTGTTGTTTAAATTGTTATTTTTAAAATCAAATAATTCATCTTCATATTTATATATTAATTTCTGTTTTACCATTTTTAAAATATCTTTTCCATTATTATAATTATTATTATTTAAATTATTTCTATAAACTTTAATATTAATTTGATTAGGATTATTTTCTTTATTTTCAGAAAAGAAAATATCTTTTAAAGATGAATTTCGATTTTTTGGTTTTGGAATTTTCTGAATTAATTCATTGCTTTTTTTTCTATTAACAATTTCAACATTAATTTTTCTTAAACCTTTTTTTTCAATATTTTCTCCATTTTCATTTTCATAACATTGATAATTTTTTTGTTCAGAATTATAAATAACACTTTTATCTCTATTATGTTTTTTTTCACTAATATTATCATTATTTTCTTTTAATAATTTAAATTTACTTTTATTATTTATTCCAGTTCTATTTTCACAAATAGGACACATCCAAACATAATTGTCAAAGTAATTTAAAGAATGACAAAAGGAACAAACAATAATTTCTTTTTTATTCATTTTTCCTTTTAATAATATTCCTTTACAATTCTTTTTATGATAAAATTTACATTTTTGAAAATCAATTTTACAATAACATTTAAATTCAATATCATCATTATTTGGAATTGCTTTAATTTGATTAATTAAAGAATCTTTAACTGACATTTTAATCATTTTAAATTCTAAAGGATTATAAACTTTTGCTTCGCAAATAAAATTTTTTTTACATAAAAAGCATTTAAACTTTAATCTTGAGATTTCAGTTGTATATTTACATTTTAAACAATGTAAAATATTAGGAACTAAAGGATCAATATAAAAACTTTCATGACAATGATGACATTTAATTATATCATTAATTATTATGTTACAATGATATTTTCCCCAAGTTGCAGGAAATAATTGATTATTATTTTTATTATTAACTTTTTCTTTATTTTCATTTAATAATATTTTAGTATAAAAGTCATCATGACATTTTTCACAATTCATTTTAATTATATTATTTTTATATATTTTATTGCAATCTAAACATATTAATATTAAATCATTTTTGTTTTTTATATAATTTTCATTTGAATAAAATTTTCTTCCACATGTATGAAAAGGATTTTCTGTGTTTAAACAATGTTTAATAAAATTGTTTCCGTTAAAAATATTGTTTTTGCTATTTTGATTTATTTCTTTTTTTATTAAATTTATTGCATCATTTGCAATTTTATATTGTGAAGGATAATATTCTTCATTAATATAATTTTCAATTTTTATTATTAATTGTGATGATGGAGGTTCGTTAAATTTTGCATCAATTGTTAATTTTATTCTTTTAAAAAGATATAATAAAAATTTCCCTCTTGAATGCTTTAATATATTTGGAAATAAGTCATTAAATTCATTTATATATAAAGTTTTGATTTCTGTTTCTATTGTTTCATTAATATCATTTGAACTTAAATTTCTTTTCATTTTTGTTAATTTTATTTTTATTATTTAATATTTTTTAATTGACTTAAATAAGAAAGTAATTTTCAAACATCAATTAAATTATTTAATTAGAAAAATATCTAAATAAAAACACAAAAAACTTAAAAAAAACTAAAAAAACAAAAAAAATAAGAAAAAAAATGAAAAAAAGTATAATCTTCCTTTCATTAATATCTCTAACAATAACATTAACATTAACATCTCCAGATATAGACCCCTTAAAAGAAATTCCTTTAGAATTTACTCCATTTGGAAAAAATATAAACCCATCATTTAAATGGTCAAACATTCCGAAAGAGACAAAAAGTTTAGCATTTTCAGTAGAAGATCCAGATGCTCCAAAAGGTCTTTTTTGTCATTGGATTTTAATAAATATTGATAAAAATATTAATGAAATTAATCAAAATTCTTTTGTTGGAAAACCTGTTAAAAATAATTTTGGTCTTTATAAATATTCTGGTCCAAATCCTCCTAAAGGACAAATTCATAATTATCATTTTGTCATTTATGCCTTAAATGAACAATTTATTGATGTTAAAGGATGTAAAGATTTTAAAACAAAAATGGAACAAGTTAGTATTGAAAAAAGCGAAATCGTCGCTAAGTTTGAAAGCAGGAAAGGAAAAAAAATTGATGAAGAGCAAAAAAGGAAAAAAAAAGAAGAAAGAAAAAAAAAGAAAGAAAAAAAAAAAGAAATGAAAGAAAAAATTAAACAAAAAAAAAGAGAAATGAAAATATATGATTTGTAAAATTTTTAAAATTTTTTTTCTTTTTTTAAAAGGTTAATTGTTATTGAAAATTAATTATAATATATATTTTTAAAGAAAAAAATAGTTTAACATTTGAAAAAGGGGATTTAGTAGAAAATAAATTAAATATTTTATCAATTATTAATCATTTTAATATTTTTAAGAATAAAAAGGATTTGCAGTTTAATTCTTTTTTGAGATTTACAAAATATTGAAATAGAACTTGAAAAAGGAATAAAAAAATTAATAATTCTGAATAAAAAAAAGAAAGAAAAAATTTCAAAGTAATTCAAATGATAAATAAAATAGAAATTTATATATAATTAAAAAGCTAATTATAATATTTATAAATTAATATTTCTCAAAAATAAAATCAATTATTTTAATTAAAATAAAATATTCAATATTTAGAAAAAGAATCAATAAATATATTTATTTTTTATAAAATCATTAAAAAAAATTGGATTAAAAAAAAGGTAAAAATACATTATTATATAAATCATTAATATTTGAATAATTTAAAACGAAAGTATATTTTTTTAAAAAATAAATAAATTCAATAATGAAAATTAAAGTGTTGTCTAAAAAAATAAAAATAATTTAATGTTTCTTTTTATGTATAAAATATCCTTTCGGAATATTTTTAGGAATAAAAGTAACAAAACTAGGTAAATTTCCATTATTGCCAAAATTTTGTCCCATTTTATTTCCGCCAGGTACTTTTTCTTGTGGAAATCCTATTTTATGTTGAGGATTATTGTTTTGAGGGAAAGATTGTTGATGAGCAAATTTATTATTTTGAGGATTATTATTTTGAGGATTATTGTTTTGAGGAAAAGATTGATGATGAACAAATTTATTATTCTGAGGATTATTATTTTGAGGAAAAGATTGTTGGTTTTGAAGATTTTGTTGAAAATTATTATTAAAATTATTATTAAACTGCATATTATTATTATTTCCTATATCATAATTAAATCCACCACCAAATTGATATCCATTATTAGTATTTACTTTAACTATATCATTATTATCTTGATTTAAATTAATTCCCCCAAATTGATATCCACCACCAGTAGTATTAGGTTTAAAATTATTATTATTATTATTATTATTGTTATTATTATTATTATTATTATTATTATTATTATTATTATTATTAATTTGTTGTTTCATTGCATTTTGTTGCCTTTGATTAAAAG
>JAEEGI010017031.1_pt1 | contig 14961 bp, 14 predicted proteins | sample 8958751 | NCBI WGS metagenome assembly JAEEGI01 (sample SAMN16246545, study PRJNA631951) | gut metagenome | biome: gut microbiome; feature: rumen; material: KS-attached | host: Bos | place: Iran: Karaj | collected 2018-10
AGAAGGTGTGGGGCTTTTCGCTGAGGCTGATCCAGATGTGATGATGGTATGTGTATTCCCCCAGGGCCAGGACGGAATTCTCCTTGGTCCAGCCGGACTCCTTGCAGCCGCCCCAAGGCGTTTCGGGCACGATCTCCAGGTGCTGGTTAATCCAGGCGGTGCCGGTTTCGATATCCTCGATCATCAGCATTCCCTTCCGGAAATCCCGAGTCCAGACGGAGGCGCAGAGGCCGTAGCGGCTGTCGTTGGTGAGCTCTACCGCCTCTTCCGGGGTCTTCACCTTCATGATGCCCACCACGGGAGCGAAGATCTCGTCCTGCATGAGCTCGTGCTTGTTGTCCGTCACTTCAAAAATGGTGGGGGCCACGAAGGCGCCGTCCCGGGTCTCCGGCGTGTCGGGCCGCTCCCCGCCTAGGAGGCAGCGGAAGCCCGCGGCCTTGGCGGAGGCGATGTACCGTTCCGCCACGTCCCGGCAGCCCATATAGGCCAGGGGGCCCATCATGGTCTCCGGCTTCATGGGATCCCCCAGGGTGATCCTGGAGGCGGCGGCCACAAACCGCTTCACGAATTCGTCGTAGATGCCCTCCTGGACGTAGAAACGGCTGGGGCTGCCGCAGTTCTGGCCGCTGTTGAAGAAGGCGGCGTAGGTGGCCGTCTCCACCGCGGCGTCGATCTCCGCATCGTCCAGAACGATCATGGCATTCTTGCCCCCCAATTCCGAGGCAACGGGCCGCACCATGGGAGCAGAGATTTCCATGATCCGCTTGCCTACCCGGCTGTCGCCGGTGAAGTTCGTCTTCTTCACCAGAGGATGTGTGACGATGGCCTCTCCCACCTCATCGCCGGGGCCGGTGACGATGTTCACCACGCCTGCGGGGATCCCCGCCTCCACGCAGTATTCCGCCAGCTTCAGCACCGTCAAAGGCGCACAGGAGGGGGGCTTCAGGATGCAGCAGTTGCCGGTGATCAGGGCAGGGCCCAGCTTGCTGACGGCAGTGACCAGGGGGAAATTCCAGGGGGTAATGAGGCCCACCACGCCGTAGGGCTCCAGCACCGTCATGACGCGGGCGGAGGGATTGGCGGTGATGGTAGTTCCGGTGACGGCCCTGCCGATGCCGGCCATGAATTCCAGCTCGCCGGCGGCGGAGGGAATGTCGAAGCGGCTGGTCTTGCTGATGGGGCCGCCGTATTGGGCAGTCTCCAGGGGAATCAGCAGGTCCTGATCCCGGCGGATCAGCTCCGCCAGCTTCATGAGGTAAGCCGCCCGATCGCCGATATAGGTGTTCTTCCAGGCCTTGCGGGCCTTCTGGGCCGCCTTGGCCGCCAGGTCCACGTCCTCCGCCGTGCAGCGGGGCGCTTTGGCCACCAGCTTGCCGTTGGCGGGATTGATGACATCCATGGTGCCGCCCTTGACCGGATCGCAGAGCTTTCCGTCGATCAAGATTTGATAATGGTAATCCAAATCCTGTTCCTCCCTTTCTGAAAGTAGTTTTCAGACCTTCCGGGACCCTTCCCACGGAAGGATATCTTCTCATGGTATTTTACACCACCCGCACGCAATTTGGCAACAGTCAATTCCTTTTTGACCGGGGGCTCCTCCCTTGCGTTTCCGCAGATTCCCGTGGTAGAATAAGAAAAAAAGCCAGGAGGCGAAGCCCATGCCGGAAAAGATATTCACCATCCCCATCAACGAGGCCTTCGACATTCGGGAGGGCTGCCCCTTCTGCCGGATGCGGGAAAGGCTGGAGGAGCAGACCCTGGAGAGCGCTCTAGGCGCCTCCATGATGGAGCCTGCCATCCGCGTGGAAATGAACCGGGAGGGCTTCTGTTCCACGCATCTGCAGGCCCTGCACCGGAGAAAGAACAAGCTGGCCCTGGGGCTCATCCTGGAAAGCCGCCTGGAGGAGCTCGCTGCTCTGCTGGAGCAGCCCTCCGGAAAGGGGTCACGGGGTCTGTTCGGGCGAAAGGAAGGAAGCGGAGACGCTGCGGAAGCCCTGGCCGCCCAGGCAAAAAGCTGCTATGCCTGCAAGCGGATCCACGCGACGGAGCAGCGTTACGCCTCCAACACCGCCTGGCTGTGGGAAAGCGATCCCTCCTTCCGGGACAAGCTGAAGAGCCAGCCTTTTTTCTGTCTCACCCACGGGGCCCTGCTCCTTCGGGCTGCAAAGCAGGAGCTGAAGGACCGGGATTACGCCTCCCTCTACAGTGCCCTGACGGAGCTGATGCGCCGGACTCTGGCGCAGCTTCGGGAGGATGTGACGGGCTTCAACGTCAGCTTTGACCATCGAAACGCAGGAAAGCCGCTCTCGGAAGCAGAGCGCAGCGCCCTGGAACGGGCCCAGTTGTTTTTAAAATAATAAATGGAAGCATAGCCCAGCGGCGGGAGGACAAACACCTCCCGCCGCTGTCAGCTATTTCCGGCATATTCCCGCCTCTTTCGCAGAAAATAGAGGCATGAACCAGAAACGAATCGGAAAACAGACCGTGGCTCTTCGGGACCCGCCCGTGATCATCGGCAGCGCCAGCGCCGTGGGGAGGAAAGAGGGAGAGGGCCCCCTGGGAAAAAGCTTCGACGTAGTCAGCGAGGATTCCTACTTTGGCGAAAAAACCTGGGAAAAGGCGGAATCGGCCATGCAGCGGCTCGCCTTCCGGGGGGCCTTGAATAAGGCAAGGCTCCTTCCCTCGCAGTTGGATTATCTCTTTGCCGGGGACCTGCTGAACCAGTGCATCGCCTCCACCTTCGGCATGCGGGACACCGCGGTTCCCTATTACGGTCTCTTCGGCGCCTGCAGCACCATGGCAGAGGGGCTTGGTCTGGCGGCCATGATGATCGACGGCGGCTATGCCGGCTATGCCTGCGCCCTTACTTCCTCACACTTCTGCTCCGCCGAGCGGCAATTCCGTCAGCCCCTGGAATACGGCGGGCAGCGTTCTCCAACCGCCCAGTGGACTGCCACCGCCGCGGGTGCGGCGGTCCTGGCAGGGAGCGGCGACGGACCCCGGGTGACCCATGTGACCACCGGTCGCATCCGGGACGCCGGAATCTCTGACGTAAACAATATGGGCGCCGCCATGGCCCAGGCCGCCTACGATACCCTTCGCTGCCACCTGGACGACCTCTCCCTGGCCCCCACGGACTACGATCTCATTGTCACCGGCGACCTGGGGCGCATCGGGCGGGGCATCGTCCTGGATTTCTTCCGCCGGGACGGCATCGACCTGGCCCCGGTCTATGACGACTGCGGCGTGCTGCTCTACGACCAGGGGCGACAGGACGTTCACGCCGGGGGCTCCGGCTGCGGCTGCAGCGCCGCGGTCCTCTGCTCCTGGATCATGGAGGGCATCCGCGGCGGCCGGTGGCGGAGGGTACTCTTCTGCGGCACCGGGGCGCTCATGTCCCCCACCTCCTCCGGTCAGGGGGAGAGCATCCCCGGCATCTGCCACGCCGTGGCCATTGCAGGAGGGCAGTAAACTGTATGTGGACAGACTATCTGAAAGCATTCCTGGTCGGCGGCCTCATCTGTGCGGCGGCCCAGATCCTGATCGACCGGACGGGACTGACACCGGCCCGCATTCTCAGCGGATGCGTTGTGCTGGGAGTCCTTCTGGGGGCGGTGGGCCTCTATGAGCCCTTTGCCCGCTGGGCCGGGGCCGGCGCGACGGTTCCCCTGCCCGGCTTCGGCAGTCTTCTGGCCAAGGGAGTACGGGAGGCCGTGGCGGAAAAGGGCGCCCTGGGCATACTCACGGGCGGGCTCACCGCCGCCGCAGGGGGTATTTCCGCCGCTCTCTTCTTCGCATTTCTGTCTGCGCTGATCTTCCGGCCCAAGGAAAAAAGATAGAAAACAGGGTCACACGGATTCGTGTGACCCTGTCGAACCGAGCAAATGAATCAATCGTCGTACTCGTATTTCTTGGCGTAAGAAGCGCGGATGCGGTGACCGATGATCCAGCAGATTATCGAAATAACGGTAACAATTCCCGCGAAAATGACTGTATTCGTAATCTGCTGCATATTGGTGCTGCAGTAGGTAAGGCCGAAGAGGGCCATGGCGGGGGTATAAATGCTGTATCCATAGCCAAACCAGAAATTGTAATTGGCGGCAATGCCAATCAGCGGAAGGAGGTTCATGATCACGATGGAAATCAGGCCGCCTGGATTGCGGTTATAACCCAGCAGCATGGAGAAGCCCCAGATGCCGAGAATCAGCAGACAGGACCAGACGATGAATTGCCAGCCCACATTGGCGCCCACCTGAGAAAGGTTGGCAACCTTGTTGATGGACATGAGATTTTTGTACTTATCCGCTTCCGAGCCGGCCAGAACATAACGGTACTGGGACAAAACACCCATCTCGAAGAGGCAGAATACATAAAGCAGAATGGTATAAATCAGGGATTTCGGTTTGCTTTCAAGGAATTTCACTGCAGTGCCCACCCTTTCCTTTTCATACGGCTATTATAGCATGTGAAATACGGCTTGACAAGAGGAATTCCTATTTTTTTCGGCAGAGAAAGCCCTCCGCTTGTGCGCTTTGCATAATACTGCAGGACAGGCCCGGTATCCGTTCAAGATTATGGATTGCGCCGAATACTGCGGCATGATAAGATAGGGTCGCGCCCGCGAAGGGGCAGCGGAAAGGAGCGGGATAACCATGTCTGAGCTGGAATTGCTGCGGAAAGAATGCCAGGACTGCCAGCGCTGCGAGCTGGGCCGGACCAGGACGAATCTGGTATTCGGCACGGGAAACGAGCAGGCCAGGCTGATGTTTGTGGGGGAGGGCCCCGGAGAGCAGGAGGACAGGCAGGGTATTCCCTTTGTCGGTCGGGCCGGAAAACTGTTAGACGACATGCTGGCCATGTTCGAGCTGCGGCGGGAGGACGTATACATCGCCAACATCGTGAAATGCCGGCCGCCGAAAAACAGGGACCCTCTTCCGGAGGAGCGGGATGCCTGCTATCCCTGGCTGGAGCGGCAGCTTCAGCTGATCCGGCCCCGTCTGCTGGTATGCCTCGGCAGGATCGCCGCCATGCGCTTCATCGATCCCCATTACCGCATCACCCAGGAGCATGGCCAGTGGGTCCGGCGGGATGGGATGGAAATCACCGCCATCTATCACCCCGCCGCCCTTCTCAGGGACCCGCGCCGCCGTCCGGAGGCCTTTGACGACATGAAGGAGATCGCCCGGAAGCTGAAGAGCCTGGACTGAGGCTTAGCGGACTCTCCATGCAGATTCGCCCGCCGAAGAGAAACGCTGCAGCGTTTCTCCCCGGCGGGCAATTCCTGTATAAAGGTATTCAGCGAAGAGTCACGTGTTTTCCCACACCGGTAAGGTCCACTACGGCGTTTACGACCTTCACGATGGTCTCCTCGTCGAAGGGAGAGCCGAGGCCCAGCTCATCCAGGGTCTCGGAGAAGGTCAGCTCCGGATCGCTCCGAACCAGCTCGTTATAGATCCGAATGGCCTCCTCCCGGTCCGTCATGGAAATCTCCAGGATCTCCAGACTGGGAATGATGGAGGTGGCATAACTGATATAATACATGGGGCTCTCGAAGTTGTGCATTATATCCACCCAGACATACCCAAGATCCACGTAATAGTAATCGTCCTCGATGCCGTAGGAGCGGCTGATGCTGCGATACGCCTCGTTCAGCTCTTCCACGGAACCGATGTCGTGGGTATACACATACTGCTGGAACTCGTCATAAAGGCAGCCTTCGACCATAGAACTCAAGGCGTCGATCATCTGGTATTTCACGATTCCGTTGTAGGTATCCAGCTTGGTATAGCGGTGGTAATAAGGCAGGAAAAGCTGTTCGTTGGCCTGAGAGCAGATTTCGTCCACATCCAGGCTTCTCAGATTGGCGGAATCCCAGCCCCCCAGATACATGGTGTAGAAATGGCCGAATTCGTGGATGAAGTTGGAGATGTCGGAATAGCTGTCTTGCTCATGGAGGAAGATGAAGGGCACGTCGTAGACGGGCAGATAGGTCGTATAGGCGCCGTCCTGGCTTGTGTCGCTGTCCGTCAGGATGCTGAGCTGGTACTCCATCAGGTAATTGTAGGCCTCCCGCATCTCCGGTGAAATCTCATCCACAAAGGCGTCGATGTGTTCCCGGCGTTTGGAAATCTGATCCGCGGCACTCAGGGCCTGCATGAGGCCGGAGTACTCCAAGGGGCTGAATCCGGAATACAAGGCGTTGAACTCACCCACCACATATTTCTTCACCGCATCGCCCAGGGCCAGAGCGTCCGCCGGAGTGTAGTCCCTGCTGTATTCAAACTCATAGGAGAATTCGGGATAGCTGTCATAGCCCGCCTTGGCGGCGATCTGCTTCTCGATGCCGATGAACTCCAGATACAGCTCTCCCACCACGTCGTTCAGATTGCGGTAGTAGTCATTCATCAGGCTGTAGTAGACCTGTTCGCTCACATCCAGGGAATCCAGCTCTGCCAGGGTGTACTCCTCTCCCCCGTAGGAGAAGGTGGTATTGGACATCGCCTCCCAATAGGCGGTCTTGATCTCCTCCAGCCGGGTGTTGAGAAGCACATACTCATCGTCATAGAGCTTCTCCGCGATGCGGAGGAACTCAAAATCATCTTCGGTCCAATCCCAGAACACGGTGTCCCGATGCTCTGAGTTGTAAATATCGATCTCCAGCTCTGTGCTGAGGACCTGAAACCGGGTATACTGCTCTACGATGTCCTCCGATTCCCTGGCATAATACTCGTCGTTCACATCCATGGCGAAATAGAGGGAAGCCAGGGAATAGGCGTTGTTCAGAACCTTGAATTCCTCGCCAATGGCGTCATAGGCGTCCCGGATCGTCTCGCTGTCCGTGCCGTCGGTCAGCATGGTACGAATCTCTTCGATCCCTGCGGCCAGGGCATCGTAGTCCGGGCGCTGGTATTCCAGGTCGTCGTAGGAATACAGACCGCGGCGATAGTTTGCGGCAGCCGGCTCCGGTGTAGGCTCCGCTGTCGGTTCCGGACCAGGTTCCGACGTGGGGTCAGGCGCGGGTTCCGCCGTCGGCAGCGGCGTCTGCTCAGGACTGGGGGCAGGACTGGGGGCAGCACTGGGCGCAGGCGTCGGCTCCGCCGTGGGAGCGGGCGACGGCGTATCCTGCACGGCTATGACCGGGGCGGATTCTGCCGGCTTTTCCACAATCTGCACCCCGCAGCCGCAGCCGAGGAGCAGACAGGCGGTCAATACAAGGATCCAAATCTTTCTCAGGTTCATCACGCTATACCTTTCCATTTCGTTTTATGCCCAGATACGGGCAATTTATTCAGAGCGGATGCCCCCAATCACATAATCCGGAAAAAAACCGGAATACTGTCAGCAGAAAGGGGGCCGCAATATGGCCATCATCACGATCAGAACGGTCATCGTCTTTCTGTGCATTTTCCTCTCCATGCGCCTGATGGGAAAGCGGCAGCTGGGAGAGCTGGAGCCCAGTGAGCTGGTGGTTGCGGTCCTCATCTCGGACCTGGCGGCACATCCCCTCCAGGACATCGGGATCCCCCTGATGAACGGCCTGGTGCCCGTGGCAATCCTGCTTTCCTGCGAGCTGATCATCTCCTGGCTGAACATGAAGAGCAGCCGCTTCCGCGCCCTCTGCTTCGGAACGCCCAGCGTCCTGCTCCGGGACGGAAAGATCATGGAGAAGGAGCTGAAGCGCAACCGTTTCACCCTGGATGAGCTCTGTGAAGAGCTGCGCAGCAAGGGCGTGACCGACCTCAGCACCGTGCGCTGTGCCGTTCTGGAAACCGACGGGACCCTGAACGTTCTGCTCAGGGCCTCTGAGCAGCCGGTAACGCCCGCTCAGCTGGGGCTGCAGGTGCCGGACGGCGGACTCCCCGTGACCCTGATCAGCGACGGGAAGACCTTCCGGGAGAACCTCCGCCTGCTGGGAAAGGATGAAAGCTGGCTTCGCAGCGAGCTGTCCCGGCAGGGCATCTCCTCCCCCGCCCAGGTCCTTTACATGACGGTGGACAATCTGGACCGGATCTATCTCATGCGGCGGGAGGATCGGAAGTGAAAAAAGAGCACTTCGCAGTCTTGCTGCTGGGAGCCATCGTGCTTCTCAGCGCCTGGAATCTTCGGCATCTGGACCGGCTCACAGAGCCGCTTCTGTGCTTGACGGAGGAAGCCTACGCCCAGGCTGGCTCCGGACAGGCCGACCTGGCCGCCGGAACGGCCCAGCAGGCGGAGGAACTCTGGCTGCGGGCAAACCGCTACACCCACATCTTTCTCCGTCACCCGGAGGTGGATGCGGTATCCGATGCCTTCTGTGCCTTTCGGGGCGCCATTGCCGGGGGTGACCCGGGAGTACTCCTGGGCAGTTATCTCAGTCTGAGAATGCGCCTTTCCGGCCTGCGGGAAATGGAACAGCTTCGCCTGGGCTGCATTTTCTGACGAAATCAGCTTGTCTCCTTCAGCAGCTTGTTCAGCTCCTCCAGGAAGGTGTTGATGTCCTTGAACTGCCGGTAAACGGAGGCGAAGCGGACATAGGCCACCTGGTCCAGGTCCTTCAGCCGTTCCATGATCATCTCTCCGATCTGGACGCTGGAGACCTCCCGTTCCAGGGAGCTCTGCAGCTCCTGCTCGATTTCGTCGGCGATGCGCTCGATCTCATCCACCCGCACCGGACGTTTCTCGCAGGCCTTCACCATTCCGCCGATGACCTTCATCCGGTCAAAGCTCTGACGGCTCCCGTCCCGTTTCACCACCAGGAGGGGCAGCCGCTCCATGATCTCGTAAGTCGTGAACCGCTTTCCGCAGCTGAGGCACTCCCGGCGGCGGCGGATGGTGGTGCCCTCCTCCGCGGGCCTGGAGTCGATCACCTTGCTTTCACTGTAACTGCAATAAGGGCAGCGCATGATTCTCTCTCCCCTTTCTAATGATCTAGTATACACCGGTTCGCCGATGCAAGTAAAGCCCAAAGGGCAAGTTTTCCAGAACCTGCCACAAGCCTGTTTTTCCGAAATTTACCGCTTGCGGAAGGGCCACGGCGGCTGGTATTCTGTCCCCGGGAGGGGATATCATGCTGATTCAAAGGATCCTGCGCCGGGCGGGCAGAATGTGCCCGGCGGCCTGTTGGGTGCAGCGGCTCAGTCTCTGCTGGGCCTGCATCCTGCTGGCGGCAGCGCTGCTGCTCCTGCGGGGCAGTCTGCCTCTGTCTCCGGATACATACTGCGCCGGTCGGCTGGCCCGGGCAATGATGGAAACGGCCTCAGCGATCCTCCTGGTGGGGGTCGTGGGGGCGGTCGTCATCGAAGAGCGGCAGCTCTAGCAGTCCGCAGCGCAGCATCGTGTTCACCGCGTCCAGAAGCCCGTCGGCGCTCATGCGTTCCGGAAAGCCCAGGCGTTTTGCCAGGGCTTTTCTTTTTTCTCCGCTGCCGGGGCCGCCGCTGAGCCCCAGGGCATAAAAGTCCGCCTTCGTGAGCTTAGGCGCCGGTGCAGTCTCCGGTTCTTTTTCCTCCAGGGTCGCTCCGGCACGGCGAAGGGCCTCCAGAAGAACGGTGGGAGACATTCCCTCCACGCCCAGTTTCCCCTCCTTCGAGGGGCGGTCTTTTCTCTTTTCCCTGCCGTAGATATCGGGAACATAGGCGTGCTTCACCTGCTCCGGCGGCAGGGCGCCCCGGAGGCGGTTCCGGATCAGAAAACCGGCGCCGTCGCCGTCCGTGAGGATGATCAGCCCCCGTGTCCCGGCGTAAAAGCGAAGCAGCTTCATCAGCTCCCGATCCCGGAACACGCCGAAGCCCCGGGTCTCCAGGATCACGGCGTCCACCACCTGACGCAGGGTGTTTTTGTCGTACTTCCCCTCGACAATGATGACTTCCTCAATTCTGACCATCGCTCTCCCCCGCTGCGATCCGAACGACCAGTTCCTTGAAAATATCCCGATCGTCTCCTCCGCTGCTTTTCAGACGATAGTCTGTTTCGGCGCAGAGTTCCACTGCCTTTTTCAGCTGGGGCAGGCTATAGCCTCTTGCGGCCTGCATAAGCTTTGTGACCTGGAAATCATACTTGCAGCCGCTCACTTCCTTTACATAGGCTGCGCCCAGATTCTGTGCCTGCGCGAGTTTGGCGGCATAGAGTCTTCTCATCTGCAGGCCAAGCATGCCCAGCATGGCAATCGGCTCGTTATTCTTATCGGAAAGAAGCTCTGACAGTGTGGCCAGCGCGTTATTGAGACTCTTTTGGGAGATTTGATCGGTCATGGTGAAAATGACCGCTTCAGGAATATGATGTGCGACAGCTTCCACGTCGGAAACAGTGACTCGCTCCCCTTTTGCGTAGGCCGCGATCTTATCGATCTCCGGGATCAGGCGGTTCATCAGATCTCCGCTGATAAAGATGAGACGCTGGGAAGCATCGAATTCGATGCTTTTTCCCAGGGCGGCGAAGCGCTTTGCGATCCACTTTGTCAGTTCATTTTGCTGCTGCTGGGTAAATTCGATCTCTTCCGCGATGGATCGCAGTTTCTTGATCTGCTTCAAACGTCCGTCCGGCTCAAAATCCGTCCCCTGGACGAAAACCACCGTACAATAGTCGGGGATATCTGCCAGGACCTTGATTACGGCATCCGCGTCCTTCAGTCGGTTCAGATCCACGCCCCGGACTTCCACAAGACTCCGTTCCGAGAGGAACGGGATGGCGTCCACCGCCTGCTGCAGTTCGACCGCATCCAGGTCCGGGCCGTTCATCCGCTTGTAGCTGAAGCTGTCGTCCCCGTCCGGGAGGCAGAGGCCTTTGATCTCCGACAGGAAATACTCCCGCAGATAATCCTCCGGGCCCCAGAGCAGATACAGGTTCTGCGGTCCGTTTTCTTTCAGCTTTCGCACGACGGCTTTGTAATTGAATTTTTCTTCGTTCTTTTTTGCCATATCAGTATCCCAAAAAGATCTCAACGCTTCCGTTCAAGTCGGTTCGATAGATGCGATATCCGTAGGCATCAAGCCTTTCCAGCGTTTCGAAGGTCGGGTGCCCAAAAGTGTTATAACCGACGCTGATCACTGCCGTGTCCGCGCCGATGCTGCCGAGAAGCTCACCGGAGCTGGAGTAGCGGGAGCCGTGATGGCCCACGATCAGAAGCTCCAGATCCCGGAGCGGGTATTTGGACAGGAGGTCCTTTTCCGCCGCCTTCGGGGCGTCTCCCGTTACGAGCATATCATAGGTGCCGATGGAGTAGACTCCCATCATGCAGCGCTCATTGGCGTCTACCTGTCCGGCAGGAGCAAAGAGCCTGACGTGGATCGCGCCAAAATCTCGTTCTTCGGCACAAGAGACATAGCTTACTGACGTGCCGTGAGCTTCCGCGGCTTCCAGGATCTCATCCAGCAGGCCATCCTCATCCTCCACGTCGGCGGGAAGGATCAGCTGCCGGACCGGCAGCATGTTCATCAGCATGGTGACGCCGTTGCAGTGATCGGCATGAAGATGGGTCAGAAGCAGCACGTCAATCTGCCTGCGTCCGCAGGAGATCAGATAAGATCCGGTCCGCTCACCGGCGTTATCCAGGGTATAGATGCTCCCGCAGTCGATGACGAGGGTCTGCTCCCCCTGCATGAGTACAAGGCTCTGTCCCTGACCAACGTCCACCGCGGTCATGACGCCGCGGGAGCGGTCATAAAGATTCCGGGTCGACAGCAGCAGGAGCGAAAGCATCCCCACGGCAAGCAGCGTCGGAAGAAGAAAGCGGAGCCAGGCCCTGAGCCTGCTGCAGGCAAAGAGCAGCGCCAGCGCATAGACAAGAAGCACCCAGAGATAAGAGGGCAGCGAGCGAAGATAGAGCATGGCAAAGGAGAATGACGACACGCCCCTTGCCACAAGGAAAAGATACCGGGCAAGCCAGGAGACAAGCCAGGCAGCAGCGGTACCGATCGGCAGAAAAATCACACCGAGAAGGCAGCTCAGATATCCGCCTCCGAAGCAAAGCGAGACTGCCCAAAGTCCCAATACATTGGTGATGGGAGAAAGAAGAGCGATCGCATGAAAATGAAGCACCATGAGCGGCGCGGAAAACGCCAGTACCGCAAGGGAGCTTGCGGCGGTGGAGATCGGAGTGCGCAAACGCTCAGCCCGATGCTCCGGGAAGAGACCGGAAAGGCCGCTGTTAAGGGGTTCGGAAAGAAAGAGGATCCCGGCCATGGCGGAAAACGACAGCTGGAGCCCCACGCTTCCGGCTGCATATGGGTTTGCCAGCAGGATCATGGCCAGGGCCGCCGACAACGAAGTGATGGGATCGTTTTCCCGGTTGACCATGGGCGCTATCAGCAGGAAGCTTTGCATCACAGCGGCCCGAACAGCAGAGGCCGGCGCGCCGGTGACGCAGACAAAAAGCCATACAAGCCCGAGGCTCAGAAGCGAAGAGGAGCGCGTCTTGCCGAGAAGCAGCTGAAGAAAGCCAACCAGAAAGGCGATGTGCATGCCGGAGACCGCAATGACATGCAGGAAGCCCGCCCGATTCAAGGTGAGGTACAGGCATTGATCCTGATAGAGATCCTGCTTATCACCCAGCATGAGGGATTTCATAAAGGCTGCGGTATCCGTGGGGAAAAGCCGGTCGACCTGTGAAGCGATCTGTCTTGGAAGATAGCGGGGATAATAACGAAGCCCCAGCTTTCCCGGGAGCCGTTCCGGTTCTGATTTGGCATTTCCCGTCAGATAGACGCCGCTGGCGAGGTATGAATCGTAACGCTCCCCATAGCGCTCATCAGCCCGTTTTATGCTGGCGGTGCAGCAGAGAATATCACCGGGAGAAAAGGCGGAGAGGGCATCTCCGTCCGAGTAAAGGACGAGCTTCCCCCTGGGTAGATCCTCCCTGTCAAGACAGATCTCCACCCTGGCGTAGTCCTCGTAGATCTGCGGATAGGCACAGACCTCTCCACGGATTTCCAGAGTCTCTCCGTCCAAAGAAAGCGCGGGAGAAAGCGTGGACCGCGCATGCAGGAAAAAGAGCAAAAAGCCAAAAGCAAGCGCAAAAGCGAAGATCACGAAGCCACGCAGCCAACGCTGCCCGGAAAGGAACAGCAGCAGGCCACACAGCCCAAAGCCCGCAGCAAGCCAGGGAAGAACGCTTATGTGCAGCAGATAGCAGGAAAGAAAAACCGCAGCGGAAAAACTGAAGCATGCGATCGCCAGCTTGCGCATGAGCGCTCACCACACTTTCGAAAAAACCGCAGAGAGGGATCTCTGCGGTTTTTGTATTGCTGAATCAGAGGATCTTTTCGCTGAGCTTTACGCCGCCGATCAGATGGAAGTGGAGATGCATCACAGTCTGACCTCCGTCTTCGCCGCAGTTGTTGATGACGCGGAAGCCGTTCATCAGCCCCTCCTGCTTGGCGATCTTGGCGATGGCCTCAAAGCACTTGGCAACATAGAGGGAGTTTTCCTCCCGGATGCCCCTGGCGCAGCAGATGTGCTTCTTTGGCACCACAAGGATATGGACCGGCGCCTGGGGATTGATATCCCGGAAGGCAAAAACATACTCGTCCTCATAGACCTTGCTGCTGGGGATCTCCCCGGCAATGATCCTGCAAAACAGACAATCCTTATCCATACGATCTCCTCCTTACAGTTTGCTTTCCACAAAGCCTTCCACGGCGGAAAGGGCTTCCTTCAACTTGCTGACGTTGTTGCCGCCGCCCATGGCGGAATCGGGCTTGCCGCCGCCCTTGCCGCCGGCAATGGCGGTGATGTGCTTGATGATATCGCCGGCGCGGACGCCCTTGGCCACGGCATCCTTGCCGCAGACGCACTGGAAGGTGATCTTCTCCCCGTTCACGGCGGAGATGACTGCGACCACAGCGCCGTCCTTGTCACGGAGAGCATCGCCCATCTTGCGCAGGGCCGCCGCGTCGCACTCGCCCTGACTGCAGGTGACCACATGCAGGCCGCCCACCTCTTTGGCGTTTTTCAGCAGATTATCGGCCCCGCCGGCAGACTCTTTGTCCTTGTACTGCTGGATCTGGCGTCTGGCTTCCTTAAGTTCGGCATTCTGCTGCTCCACCTTCTGGAGCATATCGGTCGGATTGGCCTTGAACAGGGCGGAAACCGCAGCGATGGCATCGATATCCCGGTGCAGCGTCTCCAGGGTCCGAAGTCCCGTGGTGGCCTCGATACGGCGGACGCCGGAGGCAACGGAGCCCTCGGAGCTGATATGGAACAGGCCGGCCTTGGCAGTGTTGCTCAGGTGCGTGCCGCCGCAGAGTTCCACGCTGTAGTCCCCCATGCTGACCACGCGGACCACATCGCCGTACTTCTCGCCGAAGAGGGCGGTGGCGCCGCTCTTTCGGGCTTCCTCAATGGGCATTTCTTTGGTATCGACGGCAAGGCCTTCCAGGATCGCCGCGTTCACGGCCTCCTCCACCTGCCGAAGCTCCTCCGCGGTCACAGCGGAGAAGTGCGTAAAGTCAAAACGGAGGAAGTCCGGCTCCACCAGAGAGCCCGCCTGATGCACATGATCGCCCAGCGTATCCCGCAAGGCCTTCTGCAGCAGATGGGTCGCGCTGTGGGCACGCGCAATGGCGCTGCGGCGCTTGGCGTCATAAGAGGCGGTGACGGTATCGCCAAGCTTCAGGACCCCCTCCTGCAGTATACCGGTGTGCATATACTTGCCGCCCTTGTTCTTCTGCACATCGTTCACAGTGAAGCAGAGTCCTTCAGCGGAAAGGGCACCGTGGTCGGCCACCTGGCCGCCCATTTCAGCATACAAGGTAGTACGGTCCAGAACGATGATGGCTTCGGTCCCGGCAGGGATCTCCTCCCGGAACTCTCCGTCGGCAACAATGGCCAAAACTTTGGCCTGGACATGCTGCTTGTCATAGCCCTCGAATACAGTCTCGGGGATCTCCTTGCCGAAGCTGACGCCGGCCCAGCCCAGATCGCCCAATGCGGCGCGGGCCTCGCGGGCACGGACGCGCTGCTCCTGCATGAGCGGCTTGAAGCCGTCCT
>JAEEGI010017032.1_pt1 | contig 14960 bp, 8 predicted proteins | sample 8958751 | NCBI WGS metagenome assembly JAEEGI01 (sample SAMN16246545, study PRJNA631951) | gut metagenome | biome: gut microbiome; feature: rumen; material: KS-attached | host: Bos | place: Iran: Karaj | collected 2018-10
AAAAAAATAATATATTAACTTATAATCAATTTATTTTTTATTTTATTTAAAATTTAAATTATTAATGAATGGACAATTGTTAAGAAATTATTCTTGGGTATAGAGACTCCCATAGTGTAGAAAACTACCCTCCCCATTATACAAAAGGTGGAGTTTAAGACTAAGAGGATGGGTTATACATACTGCAACATTTGTCATTTTAAATTTTTATTTTTTATTATTATAATTTATATTTGTAAAATAAATAAAAAAGAAAAATAAATAAGAAAAAGAAGAAAATGAATAGAATATCAAAATTAAATAAAAATTATTTTATGTTAGAGGGAATACCAATAAGTTTAGAATTATTTGAAAAATATCAAAAAAGGAGAAAAGCCAAAATAGTAACCTTTATAGATGATTTAAGTAGTTTAAACACGAGAACAGAAAATGAAGTCTTAAAAGCATTAAATCAAATGGTAAAATCAAAAAATTTTTTTAAATATTGTTCCTCTCTTTTAATAAATATAAACCCCGGTCCAAATTTTATATTCGATTATTTGAATTTAGAATCATATTTAAAATTAAATAAAAATAATCAAGAAATAAATGAAAAACCTCATTTATATTCATTTATGCATTATGTATATAAAATAATGAAAAAAGAAGATGAAGATCAAGCAGTATGCTTAATGGGACCAATAGGTTCAGGAAAAACATTTAATATAATACATATCATAGAATATTTTTGTTATTCATACTGTCCAAAAAATTTTGAAGCAGAAGTTTTTGATATGATTCATAAAAGTATTCAATTAATCCATATTTTTGGATCAATTTATAGAGAAAATAATATAGAAAGCACATCATGTGGAATGATAATGAAATTAGGATTTAATAACAATGACGAAATTTGTTTATTCGATTTAGATGCAAAAATTTTAGATGTTACTTTACCTTTTTCTGAAAATGGAAGATCTTTTAGTATTTTACATTCTTTTATTAAGGGAGCCAATTCACAATTGAGGAAAATTTTTGAAATCCCACATAATGAAAATAATCTAGCTTTTTTTAGGAAATTTTCCAACAATTTTTCAGATAATACAAAAGAAAGATTTAAATTAAATGATTTAGAAATATGGAATAGATTTCATTCTTTAATGAAATGGTTTAAATTTCCAAAAAATGATGTTATTTCTATTTTACAATGTTTAGCTTTTGTGATTAATTTAAATGAAATTGTAATATCCAAGGTAAAAGTAGGTCAACTAAAAAAAAAAGAATTATTTTCTATTCATAAAGGTTTAGCATCTAAAAAATTATGTAAAAATTTGTCAATTGAAGAGGATTTTTTTTTAGAAACAATAGGAACATTTAAAACAAGTCAAGAAGCAAAAACATTCATAATATCATTAATGAAACAAACTTATTATATTATATTTGAGTTTATTTTAGTTCGTTTAAAAGATTATTTAAAATCTTATTTTATTAATTTATCTAGAAAAGCCTCTCAACCAAATCCTTTTGTGACAAAAATTAAATACATAAATTTTATCGATTTTCCTGGAGAAGTTGAAGACAAAACTTTAGGAGGTTTTACTACTAATTTAGCAAATGAATGTTTACTTATGTATTCTTCTACAAGATATTATCAAATTATAGAAAAATTATTATCAGAAGGTATAACATTAAAAATGTTTAAACCTCTTCATTCTTATAGTACCATTAAAGCTTGTTTTGGAGAAAATGGATTTTTTGATTATTTTTCTCAACCATTTACATCTGGAAATTTTTATGAATTTATTAGAGCTTCTGAATTCAAAAAACATTTCATTAAATGTGTTAAATTTAATCAACCTGAAGATTTTAGTCCCCCTGATTTTAATTTTAAATTTTGTTTTTCCCATCAACAAGTTATATATAATTATGAAACTTTATATTTTGAAGCTAAAGGATTTGTTGAAAATAAAAAAATATTTGATATTTTTTCAAAAAGCCAAAATTCAGTTATTTCGTTTTGTTATAAAATGCTTTTAACAAATAATACAAAAGATTTTTATTCTTTTTATTCACAAACTTTAAAAAGTTTATTTCAATCAATTAAAGATATTTCACCTTTTGTAATGTATTGCTTACATTCAAATAATTCATATAAAATATTTTTCAATGAAAAAGGAGAAAATAAATTTTCATTAAAAAAGAAAAGAGAAAAAACTAAAGAATTTGATGAAATTCCAAGTGAAATAACAATAAATATGATGAAGCATAGTTTGGCATTTCCTTTATTAAATTGGGTATGGTATGGTTATAAAGAATGGATAGAAATTGATGATTTTATAAAAGAATTTTGTATAGATTTTGAAAGAATTAAAGATAAAATTGTTTCTTTAAATAATGCGGATTTTGGAAAACCCAAATTTCAAAATATAAGTTTTAAAAATTTAGAAAAGAAAGATATTGTAAAATATACAATGAATATTTTAAGTAGAGAAGGTGATTATATAATTGGAAAAAATTTTGTTATTATGAAAGAAGGTACTATAAATAAAATGAAGAATTATTTGAATGCAATGATTAAGACAGCCCAACAAATGTCACAAAACATAAAAATAAATAAAACGAAAACTAAATTTTCAAATGTTAAAAATTCTAGATTGGTTACTCAAAGATTAAGTTCTAAAAATTCTACTCCTTCAGATAGTAATAATGTAACGATAAAATTATCTGATAAAAATTTATCTTTACCAAGAATTAGAGGTGATTTAGAAAAAACAGAATTTTCAAGAGAAGATTTATTAAAAAGGCAATGTATATTAAATATATATAAAAATGGAAGAATCATTAATAATACTTCTCCATTGACTTCTCTTAAAACTGAAAAATATAATGTTTTTTCTATAATTTCGAAAGATGACAGAAATTTGAAAGATGAAAATGATATTATGAATACATCAAATGATGTCATTGAAGAAATAGAAGAAACTATAAAAAAAACAAAAAAAAATACAGTTGTTACAGATCCAATTTTATTTAATAAAATTAAAATTTTAATGGACCCCAATAAAAATAAAAATTATAAAATTTTTGATTATAAAGAAATAACTCCTCAATTAATAAAATTACAAACTTGTATAAGAGGATTTTTAGGAAGAAAAAAATTCAAATATTTTGATTTTTTAATAAACCAAATAGTTATTATCCAAAGATATATAAGAGGTTTTATAACAAGGAAAAAATTTGAAAAATTTATGAAATGTTATAAAAAAATTATCATAATACAAAGGGTATATCATATTAGATTCCATAAAATGGTTCAAAGTTCAATTAAAATTCAAAAATGTTGGAAAAGATATAAAAATAATCAAATTTTAAAAGATAAATTAGCTCAAAGAAAAAGAGCTTCTATAAAAGGAGAATATTGGGATTCTGATTCTCAAGATAATGAATATAATAGAGAAAATTATAATTTAGAACTGCAACTTAGAGAAATTGCATCTCATTCTAATTTTTCAAGAAAGAGAAAACATAAAAAATTAAATAAAAGCCAAGAAAATATGACAGATAAAATAAAAAATGAAAAGAATCCAAAAAGAATAGTTGAAATGATTTTATGTGATAAAAGGTTAAATCAAGAAAATAAAGATTTAAATTATTTATTACTTGATAAAAAAAAAATATTATCTTCTTCTTCTTTAATTCAAAAATTAAGAGATGATGAAAACAAAAATGAAGAAAAAAGTGAAAATCAAATAAAAAATGAAGAAAATAAAAAAAGTAGAGTAACTGAAGAATTAATTAATAAAATTAAACATGAAGAAGAAAATTTAACTTTTAAACCTACTATTAATAAAAATTTCAATATTAATTTAAAATATCCAAGTAATTTTTTGAAAAGAATTGAATTTTATAAATTATTCAAAGAAAGAAATATTGAAAATTTAAGAAATCATTATAAAAAAAAAGAAGAAAATTCATTTAGACCTAAGGTTTCTAATTTTGCAAATTCCATTAGAAATGTTTTCAATAGATTATATAATGAAGATTTAATTAGAAAAAAACAACAAAAACAAATATTAAAAAACATTAATTCCACCCTTCAAACACATAATGATTTTTATTCAAGTAATAAAAGATTCCTTGAAGAAAATTCTACTAATAAAAAAATAGAAAATATAAATTTATCAGAAATTCATAAACCTAGAACAAATGAAACTGATGAAAATAATTTAGATTTATGGCCTTCAAATATTTCAAAAAAATTTTAAGCAAATACTATTATAATTTTTTAGAATATGTTATTTTTACTAATATAATATATAGAAATATAATAATATTTTAAAAAAATCTTTTTCTTTTCATAAAAAAGAAAAAGTGTTTAGTTTAAGAATATAATAAAATAATCTTTTAAAAGAAAAATAGAAAAATTTATATATTTTCCAAAATGAAGAATTATAGTTAAATTTATATATTTTTTGAATAAACTCTTCTTGTGTGTAATTAAGTTATTACTAATTAATTAAAAACTTAAATTTTATTAAAGAAAAGAAGATTCCTATTGAAAATTTGGTTATACAAAAATATAAAGAAACTGATATAAATAAAGAAATTATTGTATGAAAATTTTTTCTTAACAAATGATTTATCAAAATTTCAAATTTTGAACATTTTTTTTCTATATAATTTAATGGAAAAAATTGTCAAATAATATTCAAAAAAATATTTAAAGTTTGTTAATTTGAAAAAATTAAATTTAATATAATATTTTTTAATTTTAAAATTTTAATTTATATTATATGAACAATTTAAAATAATGAATATAAAAACAAAAAATAAATTAATATTCAAAAATAAACAAAATTATTCTCAATCTAATTCTCTGTTAGGTTTGGTGGGAATTAAAAATTTAGGGAATACATGTTATATGAATGCTGGAGTTCAATGTTTAAGTAATTTTTATGAATTTAGTAATTATTTTTTAAAAAAAGATTTTGATAAAAGATTAATAAAAGAAACCAAAGAAAATAAAGATAAAAAAGAAACCAACACTTATGATATATTAATAAAATTTACTCAAATAGTTAAAAGACTTCATTTTGGAAAAGATAAATTAATTTCAATTCAATCATTTAGAAATTCAATAGGAAGAAGAAATTCAATTTTTATGACAAATACTCAAGAAGACACACAAGAATTTTTAATTACACTATTAGATTTTTTAAATGAGCAAATTTATTTGTATAACAAAGAATTGAATAAAAATTTTCAAATAACAACTACTGAAATTTCAAGTAAATTAAGTTTAAAAGATTTTAGAGAACAAGAAAATAATGGTTTAAATGAACTAATTAATTATTTAGTAAACAATCAAAGTATCATAAGTTGTTTTTTTTCAGGTCAATTCAGATCTACTGTTCAATGTGCAAAATGTAAAAATTGTAGTCATAGCTTTGAAATTTTTTTAGGTTTATCTTTACCTATTCCTTTGTTTACTGAAATTTCATTTATGGTATATTTTGTTTATTTTAATTTTGAAAAAGGTATCTTACAAATTCCAATTTATATTGAAAATGATTTAATAATTTTAGATTTAAGAAATAAAATAAGCTATATTTTAAATATCCACCCTTTTAGTTTTATAATATGCTTAATCAAAAATAATAAAATTGAAAAAATTTATAATAATTTAGTGACAATATCTGAAATATTTTATCCAGGAACATTAATGGATAAAATATTATTATTTTGTTTTGAAATTGATAGAACTATATTTTTAAATGTAGAAAACAAATTCATAAAATGTGATTCCAAAATGAGTTCTCAAATAGATGGTTTATCAAATAGTGATCTTGTTTCAATAAATAAAAACATTCAAATAAAATTTAAAAGATATCATATTAATGATTTATATTCTGAACCTCAACAAACTTTTTATACACAAATTGATAAAACTTTTCTAGAATTATATTATGGTAAAGATATCTTAACTTCTAAATTAACTTTTTCTCAAAAAATAAACACCAAATCTGTTTCTAATTTAATTTATCATTCTAAGATAAATTCAATTGTTGAAAAAAATAATGAAGATGATTTTAAAGAAGAAAATAGAAAAAATTTTATAAAATTATTAACTTCAAGTTTACTTATTTATACTGATGAAAATTATGGATTGAGTAATAATTATTTGAAAGTTTTAATAAATTTTTCTGTTTTTCAATCTGATATTATTAATAATTATTTTTCCAATTATAAGAGAAAAGATGTTGGTTTTCAAAGATTTATTTATATTAATATAAAGTGGAAAATTTCATTTCTTGAAATTTATTTAAATAATAATTTTTCAATTGATTTATCAATTCCCCAAATTAGGGTAGTAAATATTAATAAAAATAAATTTAAAAAATGTGTTCTTTGTAATAAATTTGATTGCAGCAATTGTATTTTAAATGAATTAAAAGATTATAAGTCAGTTCAAGATTTATTAGAAAAATATCCAAAAAACAATGGATTATTCATAGATAATAATTATTTATATTACGACTACAATCAAAGAAGGTTAACTCATTCAAAAACAGATTTTGAATTAGAACTAGTATATCCAAAAAATATATTAAATAAATTAAAAGAAACTGTCTTTAATATATTTAAGATGATCATGCCTCAAGAGAATTTTACTAAAAAAAAATCTAAAATTGAAAAAGAAAAAAATAATATTGATATTTATGATTGTATTAAAAAATTTTCATCAAGAGAAACATTAGATGAAGGAAATGATTGGTATTGTTCTTGTTGTAAAGTAAATCAAAAAGCATATAAAACAATTAGAATCAATTATGCCCCTAATATATTAATGATTCAATTAAAAAGATTTAAGACAGATGGAAATATTAAAATAGATAATTTCATAGATTTTCCCATAAAAAACTTAAATCTTAAAGTACATCATATTTCAGAAACATATGATTTAATGGGTATAATAAATCATTATGGAAATATTAGTTTTGGTCATTATATTGCAGTATGCAAAAATTATTATAATAATAAATGGTATAAATATGATGATTCTTCAGTAATTGAAATTTCAGAAAGTGAAATTGTTTCAAAAGATGCTTATGTACTGTTTTATAAAAAAAAAACTTTCCACCCTAATTTAGCAGAAAAATGGTATGATAATATGGGAGATTATATTAATTATATTAAAGATAAATTTAAAAAATTTAATTTTAGTTTTTTGGAAAAAGAAAAATATTATAAATAAGTGCTATATTTGATTGTCTACTATATTATATTTTTTAATCAAAAAATAAGGAATATATAAATTATTTTTTATATATCATATGTTCATTTTTTTAATTTCAATAATATTTTTAAAGGTATCATTAACAAATTTTTTTACTTCATTTTCCATTGATTCTGTCATTTCAATTTCATCTTCTTTTTTTTCCTCTATTCTTTCATCTTCTTCTTTTACATTTTCATATTTATTTTTTTCTGTTAATTTTTCTTCTATTTTTATGTCTTCAAAATTGTTTTCGTTATCTTCTTTTTTTTTTTCTTCTAATTTTTTTTCTGACCCTTGATTATCTATTAAAATGTGAAAAGAATTAGTGTTTTCTATTTGGAAAAATTTAATATTTTTAATATCTAGAACACTAAATTGCTCTTGATTTTCAATTTGTATATTTATATTATAATTATTTCTAATATTAAAATCTTCAATACGACATTTTTCATTGATATTTGTTTTTTCTTGACCTTGATAATTTATTTGTTCTATTCTGAATGAAAAAAATTCTTGTTTTTTTTTACAAGATTCAATTAAAATTTCATTTGAATTTATTTCTAAATCTTTAATTGTATTAATGTTTTGATTTTTTGTTTTTATTTTTTCTTTTAATTCTTTGATTTCTTTTTCTAATTGTTCAAAATTGAATTTTTTTTTTAATACTTTATTATCTTGTTTATCTTCCTCTAATATATTATTACTTGACAAAAGTTTAATTAAATTTTTATTATATTCTTCTAATTTTTCTTTCAATTCTTTATTTTCTTTTTTATATAGATTGGTTTGATTCTCAAACTTTTTTAATTTTTGATTTTCTTCTTCGAGTTGAATTAACTTTTCTCCTAAAGATTTTTGGTTTTCTTCATAAGATTGAGTGTTTGTTTCAATAATTTTTTTTAATTTTCCAATTTCTTTTGTTAAGTCATTTGAATTGTAATTTTTTTTTTTTAATAATTTATTTTCATTTTTTAATTGTTCATTTATGGAATTTAAATCATTTATCATTTTTTTTTGATGCTCTAATAAAGATTTATTAATATCATTTATTTGAATATTTTCTTTTTTTTCTTCTTTTCTTGAACATGTTTTATTAATTTGATTAATTAAATTATTTTCAATTTCCATTCCATTTAATTTATTATATTCTAAAATTCCTAAATTTTCCTTATTTAATTTTGATAATTCATTTCTTAATTTAATATTTTCATCGTTTTTTAATTTTAATTCTTTTTTCAAAGAATGAACAATTTTTAATTGTTCACCTGCAATAAAATAACTATTTCCTTCATTAATTAAATTACTTTTAGGTTGAGGTTGATGAAATATCTCATTTATGGAATTTTGATTACTATTATTTGATGTTTTATTTCTAATTTTTTCAAAATTAAACTTTCTAAATCCTTTATAATTATTACTATATATATTTCCAATAATATTATTAATTGATAATTGTTTTTTATGATTATTTTTAATTGGAGTTTGACAATTAATGGCATGATGTGAAAATCTTATTTTATTAGGAGTTAATACTCGTTTATATTGAATTTTATTATTAACTTCTAATTTTGTCGTTGTGTTCAATATAGGTTTTATTGTAGTTTCGTAATTTGAATTAGAAATATGAATTTTATTTTTTATATTCATTTTACTTATTGGAAGAAAGTTTTTCTTATTAATTGGTATGATTTGAGTTTTAATTTTTTTTGAATTAGAATTTATTTTTATTTTTGACGATGATTTTAATGAATTTAAATTTTCCATTAAAAAATTAATTTATTTTGAATTTAAAGAATTTTTATTAAAATAAAAAATTTAATTCTACAAAAAACTTATTTCTTGTATTTTCCTTTAAATCTGGATTTTCCTTTTTTGATTTGTAATTTTTTTAAACAGTGAGTTAGACATACAATATCATTTAATTTCTATTTTTTTTCCAAAAAATTTGTTTAAATAACATTTTTAAATCCATTCTTATAATTATGTAAGTCGATTTTTAAATCAAATTTTACTATTCATTAATTACACCATTTTTTCGTTGAATTGTGTTGAATGAGTGTTTCTTAATTATTTTTCAAAGAAATTGATTGTTTGAAATTATTTAATTTGATTTAATTTTATTTAATGATTTGTTTAGAATTTACAGTAAATATTTTTTCAATTGAAAGAATTCTACAATCAAAATAATTATTTTGTGAATATTTAATAATAGAATTGGGAAAGGAATAATTTTTTATTTCTGTGTTTTAATTAAATCTAATTTTATTTAAAAATAATTAGTTTTTGTATAAATGAGATAACTTACTTTTGATAAAATATATGATTAATGAAAGAAAAGATAAATATTTTTATAATTATATATCCTTCTGAAAGGATATATAAAGAATTTTATAGATTAATAAATCTTCATTAATCAATTAGATTAAATGTGATCTATTCATGAAAATCGCCGAAAAAAACTTTCCAAAAATATTTTTTAAAAAATACATGAAACTCAGTTTCAAAAAATTTATAATGATCTTCATTCTTTGGAATTTCTTTCACTATATTATTTTCTTATTTTTCTTCATTCTTGTCTTTATTCTTTTCTTGTTTTTTTTGAGTCTCATCCAGAAGTGTTCTTTTTTCTTTTATCATACTCATAAGATTCAGTCATTTTTTTTTTTCTTTCCTTTTTGACATTCTCTATCTTCTTTATTATAGATTCCTTCTTTTTGTTCATTTGATTATCTTCTTTTTGTTTAATTCACCTGCTTTTTTATTCTTCTTTTCCATGTTTTTTCTTTTCTCCTTGTTTAGTCTCTTTCTTTTGTTTCATTTCTCGCTTTTCTTCTTTTTCTTTAAAATCTTAATGTTCTTAATTCTTTTTTTCTTTAAATAGAATACATGAATTCTTTATATCTCCCAAGAAATGTAAAAACGATTTTTCCTTTATTCTCATTAAGAAAATTTTAGATATATTTGTTTATTTTTGATTTTCTCTCTTAATAATCATTTGACATGATAAGTATATAAGTAAGTATATCCTTCATATGACAAAATTTTTATGAACTTCTCTTACCTAAAGTATTATTAGGATTTAGATGATCTTATTCAATAAAAACCTTTCTTTTTTACTTTAGAAAATATAGATTCTTTTTTTTTTTGTGAAAAACCATCATTTTTCAAAAAGTTGTCCTTATCATTGTTTATAGTTTCTTAGGCTATTTATCTGGTTTTCTTTTATGAAATCATGAATTTTTGGGAAAAATATAACATTTTCACAAGGAAATAATTTTATTGTTTTGTTAAGCTAACTTTTTCCATTTTTTTTGAAATGAATATTTTATTAAAAAAACAACTTTTTAATTTATACATTTAGTTTTTGATTCAACAAGTGATTTTTAAATATCCATATAGATCGGTGAGGCGCGAGTTGGCCATTTCACCAGTTCGGAGACAGTGTTTTGCTTGATAAATGGAATGATTCCCTATTTCAGGGTACTTTTCGAAAGGAATTAGAGCTTTTCAGGGGTCACATTGGTCTTCTTTTTCTGTCTGTTCTCTTTTTTGAAATCAGCGGCTGGCGTTTATCATGAATATGATCATGTACGCGATTTTCACAGCGATGTTCCTGAATTATGTCGGCGTGCATGCCTTAGGTCTGCTGCAGCGTTTCGTAGCCCTGGGCTTCCTCAATGGGATTAGATCCTCTCGCTGCAGGTTTTCCATTATTTTACTTTACTTAAGTAAAATAAAAAATCTAAAATATTATAAAGTAAAAAAAGAAATTTTAAAAAAAACAAACACATTTTTTTTTATCTCTAATTGTCTTAAAATCTTTTATTGATATTTTTTTAATTTTTTCAGGTAATAAAAATAAAAAAAATTAAATATATTCTTTTTCAAAACTATTAGGTTTTTCCCTTTCAAGTATTTCAAGTTTAAATTTGGATTCTTCGTTTTAAATCAAGTATTCATGTATGGTTATAATAACTACAAGTTTCTTATTTAAAAATCCTATATAAGTGAGTAATTGAGCATTTGCTGATTTTTTTTCGTTGGTTTTATTGTTAGCTAGAAGCTTTATCAAAAATTTTCATTTTATAAATAGTATTTATTCACAATAAACTTATATATTAAATATTTAAACAAAATTAATGATTTTAAAAAAATTGTATTAATAATATATACACCAATAATATATCATTTAATTAATTTTGTTTCATTATAATTTTTCCATATCTAAATAAACCTTTTAATTTTTTTCCATTATAAAAATAAAAGCCTTGTCCATGTTGTTTATTGTTATACCAATAACCCTCATAATATTTATTAGGATTAAATTCATACTTTCCAAAACCATGTTTTTGATTATTTTTATAATATCCAATATATTTAGAACCATCTTTCCAAATAAATTCTCCTTGACCATTCATCATATTATTTTTAAATTCTCCTTTATAAATCCTTCCATCTATAAAATTTATCATTCCTTCTCCATCAAATTTCCCATTTTTAAAATCTCCAATATATGTTGTTCCATTTTTTAAAGTTAATTTACCTTTTCCATTTTTAACTCCGTTCACAAAATCTCCTTCATAAATTGAACCATCAACTAAATTTTCTTCTTTTCCCTTCCCATTTTGAATATCATTTGAAAATTCTCCATAATATTTAAATTTATCTTTGATAAGGAGTTCACCGTTTCCTTCTTCTTTCCCATTTTTTAGATTTCCTTTATAATAATTTCCATTTTCATCAATAAATATCCCATAATTATCCATAAAATCATTTTTATAAATTCCTTTATAAATTCCTCCATCTGGAATTATGTAAATTCCATAACCTTCTTTTTGGTGATTATTATTCCAATTTCCTTGATATATTGTTCCATCTTTTTTAAATTTTATTATGGGATTATTTGCAATTGTAGTAAATTCTGTTTGATGAATTGATAAATCTAATTTATTAATATTCAGAAAATTAGGTATATTTTTAATTTTTTCTTTAATTATCTCATCAATTTCTTCATTTTTAATAATTTTTCCATATTCATTTAATTTTATTTCTAAACTTTTTGTTTTTTCATTATTTATTTTTGAATTAATATAAACCAGGATTCTTCAGCATCTGTAATACTATCCAGATAGACAGAGTGTATGACTTGCCTGCAGAAATGCCAGTACAAGCAATTCTGAGGTCTAAATCAAATTCATCAATAGCGAAACGTTTCTGCCAAGGCGAAATAGAATAGTTCATTATTCAACCACTGTAAATGTAATGTCGGTGCCATTATTAGACTTGACAGCGACTTCTTTCTTGCTGACTTGGTCTGACCAATGGTCCTTGTCTCTCTTCTGAAGTATGGAAAGCAATATCTGCGCCGACTTTGCAGCACGTTCCTTCAATAGACATTTAGTAAGATCATTTCTGACTAACGCATTAGTGTCATTGAATAGTTCGGTCCAGACTATCTCATTATATGTCTCGATTGTCGTTCCAACAGTGCATTAAGACGGCACAGACGATACCATTCTTCTGTGCTGTTGGATGAGATTATCCTGAGACAGATTTCTCTGAGACCTGTGCCTTTGATCATGGCGCCATTCTGCTGAATCAGTTTCTCATCCTGCCAGAGCTCGACTTAACCTCATCTTTAACCCATTCTACTAGATTTCATTATTCCACTCCAGTTCTGAATTTCTCGAACATTTCAACGTTCTGAGGAAGCTAACTAAGACTTTAGAGCATTTCCCCTAGCAACGCCTTTATCTCCGCAAGATCATACTGTAGACTGCCCTTCTCAGGGCTCTGTTTCTCTTCTACGATTTCTTTCTTCTTTGCCATATTAAACCTCTTTATTGAATAACTAGGGTTTACGTTTCTCCCAAGATTTATATGTCGATGCGTATGCAAATTTCTTAGGAGACAGAGTTGTCTGGGTTATTCAGGAATGAGAGGGTCAGCGACTGTTCTTACGAGCTGGTCTACGCATTCGTTACAGTAAGTTGTCTTATAGCCTTTCCATTTGAAGTAGTTGGTCATGTAGCAGTCATCGATGTGAGTAGCGATAAGTGTCTTATTCCAATAGTCAAAGAAGTCATCTTTAATACCCTTACATTTGAATACAGTGTATACGCCAATGCAGCCGCCATTGCCAAGTGAAGCGACTTCACCATCACCAAGCTTAAACAGCATGAATGGAACATAGTCGTAGTGACAGCGCCAGTCATCGTCTACGAGGAAGATGTTATCTTCTGGGTAAATTCAAATGCCTTCAAAGCGACGAACTTCTTGAATGTATAAAGATTCTGTTTCATCTTTAGATAACGCAGTCCTTTAGATGAGGGACTTCGCCAAATTCGTCTGTCGAGATGAACACGAATACTTTATCTTGACGGGCTATCGATGTAATAGCGTCCTGTACTTCTTCTGGGTATTTCTTGATTCTTGACTTACATGTTGTCATTAGCGCGTAATTCGCCATACTTTCCTTCCTTTCTAGCAATTTCGTAATCTTTATATGTAATGCGTTCCATGTTGAATGGAACGATTGGTTTATCTTCTTTCTTTACTGTATCAATGACACCACAGCCACAGTCATCAGGAATGACATAAACTTTATATGGCAAACTCTGTCTAGCAGCTAAGTAAGCCTAATAGACGTCGCCGTACCATTCTTCATTCTGGTGAGACTTATTGTCCCATCTGGCTGTATACTCGGATGTTGGGCAGCAGTCATACATGATAATGACGCTACCTTTATTCAAGTGCTTCAAGTTGTTCTGAATGTCACGTCAGATTTGATTATGTTCGTGGAGACCGTCAATGAATATGATGTCAAAGTTATCTGTGCATTTCTCGAAGTAGTTGTCTGATGTAAGCTGGTATGTAGCATGTGCTTCAGGCTCTGGGTCAAAGGATATCTTGCGCTGACATTTAATCTTATTCAGATTCTCATTTCTGAAACAGCCAATCTCAAGATAAAACGTGAAACCACACGCTTATCTATGAAATGCTGTATGATCTCTGTTCTGGTCATTATTCCTCGTCTTTAAATGCCTTGACCAATCTCTTGAAGAATCCTTCTTTACGTTTATGCTTAGTAAGATATTCTTTAACCATATTATTAGCTCTGACATCTTCAATAGCAGTATGCTTCTAATTACGTCAGGTACCAAGATTTCTTTAATGAATTCGCGAGATGTCATCTTATTAAGAAATGATTCTTCGCCTTTCTTCAAGTGATGAACGACGATTTCATCATCGAGCGAGAATACGAACAGTTCTTCAATCTCGTCTTCGTTCAATCCAATTTCATAAGGCTTCATACCCTAATAGTAATTCTTGCTGCGTCAACCAAATCTTCTGCAAGCTGTGCGACTTTCTCTGTAACTTTAAATGAATTAACTATCTCCTTTATTAGCTGAATGGTGTCATCACTTCTTTAATGGACTTATCGTCGAAGGCAGCCATTTCCTTAAGTTGCTGTTCTGTAAGACAAGCCTGAGTTGATACTGTCTGCATATATCAAGCAGGGTTAACTTTTAATCAGGTACCCAGTCTTTCTTCCAAGGATTTGGCTGTAACTGCAATTCTGGGTTGAGTTCAATCCAATGCAGTCTGTTCTCGATGTCCATAAACTTCTGTTTTAATCTTAATGAACTTGCTGATTATAAACTTGATAAATAAATTATTAATTTGATTGAAATTTCATTTA
>JAEEGI010017043.1_pt1 | contig 14957 bp, 9 predicted proteins | sample 8958751 | NCBI WGS metagenome assembly JAEEGI01 (sample SAMN16246545, study PRJNA631951) | gut metagenome | biome: gut microbiome; feature: rumen; material: KS-attached | host: Bos | place: Iran: Karaj | collected 2018-10
AGGGGATGGAGTCGCAGGAGGCGGGCCAGCAGAGGCCCTTGTTCTGGCTCACGATGTTCGCGGCCGTGTACTGCGGAATCATGAAGCCGCTGTTCAGGCCGGGATTGGCGACCAGATACTTCGGGAGGCCGCGGAGGCCGTGGATGAGCTGGTAGGTGCGTCTTTCCGAGATGCTCGCCAGTTCCGACATCGCGATGGCGAGGGCGTCCATCGGAATGGCGATGGGTTCACCGTGGAAGTTGCCGGCGGAGATGACCATGTCCTCGTCCGGGAAGATGTTCGGATTGTCCGTGGCGGAGTTGATCTCGTTCTCGATCACCGACTTGACGTAGTTGATGTTGTCCTTGACGGCGCCATGGACCTGCGGTATGCAGCGGAAGCTGTACGGATCCTGGACGTGCTCCTTGGGGCGGCGGATGAGTTCGCTGCCTTCCAGGGTGGACATGAACCGTTTGCCGGTCTCGATCTGGCCGGTGTGCGGACGGATGAGATGCGTCAGCGGCAGGAACGGTTCGATGCGGCCGTCATAGGCGTCCAGGGACATCGCGGCGATGCGGTCGGCCCAGGCGGAGAGCCGCATGCTCTTGAGGAGGGACCAGACCGCATGGGCGCTCATGAACTGGGTGCCGTTCAGCAGCGCCAGACCTTCCTTGGACTGGAGGGTGATGGGCTCCCAGCCCTTCTCGGCCCATACTTCCGCGGCGGGACGGACCTTGCCCTGATACAGGACTTCGCCCATGCCGATGAGCGGAAGGCTCAGGTGGGCGAGCGGGGCGAGGTCGCCGGAAGCGCCGAGGGAACCCTGCTGGTACACGACCGGAAGGATGTCCTCGTTGAACATGTCGATGAGCCGCTGGACGGTGATGAGTTGTGCGCCGGAGTGGCCGTAGGACAGGCTCTGGGCCTTGAGGAAGAGCATCAGCTTCACAATCTGCGGGCGGACGGTCTCGCCGGCTCCGCAGGCGTGCGACATCACGAGGTTGTGCTGGAGCTGGGAAAGCTCGTCGGCCGGGATGGTGACGTTATAGAGGGATCCGAAGCCTGTCGTGATGCCGTACATGGGCTTTTCCGGGTCCTTCATCTTTTCGTCGAGGTAGCGGCGGCATTTGAGGATGGCCATCTTCGCCTCTTCCGAAAGGACGAGGGTGGCGTGGTTGTCGATGATTTCTTTCAGGCGCTCGAGGGTGATGCGCCCGGTGGAGATGGTATGGATCATAGTTCGTTCAGTGTTTTGCGGATCAGGGTTTCGTCGGCGAAGTTCGGAAGGGTGACCTTCAGCTGGGGGGTGCGGGCCATCTCGCGCTCGATGGCGAAGCGGGCGCCTTCGTTCCGGGCCCAGCTGCGGCGGGCGATGCCGTTGTTCACGTCCCAGAACAGCATTTCACGGATGTGACGGGCGCTGTCTTCGGAACCGTCGATGACCATGCCGAAACCGCCGTTGATGACTTCGCCCCAGCCCACGCCGCCACCGTTGTGGATGGACACCCACGTGGCGCCGCGGAATCCGTCGCCGATGACGTTCTGGACGGCCATGTCGGCGGTGAACTGCGAGCCGTCGTAGATGTTGGAGGTTTCGCGGAACGGGGAGTCCGTGCCCGAAACGTCATGATGGTCGCGGCCCAGGACGATGGGCGCGGTGATTTCGCCCTTGCGGATGGCCTCGTTGAAGGCGAGGGCGATCTTCGTCCGGCCTTCGCAATCGGCATAGAGGATCCGGGCCTGGGAGCCCACCACGAGGTGGTTCCGGCCGGCTTCTTCGATCCAATGGATGTTGTCGCGCATCTGGCCGGCAATTTCCTCGGGGGCGGTGGCGGCGATTTCGCCGAGCACCTTCACCGCGAGAGCGTCGGATTTCGCGAGGTCCTCCGGCTTCTCGCTCATGCACACCCATCGGAACGGGCCGAACCCGTAGTCGAAATAGAGCGGTCCCATGATGTCCTGCACGTAGGACGGATACCGGAAGGAACCATCGGCCTTGAGGACATCGGCACCGGCGCGGGAGCTCTCCAGCAGGAAGGCGTTTCCATAGTCGAAGAAGTACATCCCTTGCTCGGCGAGGCGGTTGACGGCGGCGACATGGCGGCGCAGCGAGGCCTTCACGGCCTCCTTGAAACGCTCCGGCTCCTCGGCCATCATCCGTTTGGACTCCTCGAGGCTGTATCCGACGGGATAGTAGCCGCCCGCCCAGGGGTTGTGGAGGGAAGTCTGGTCGGAACCCAGGTCCACATGCAAGCCTTCGTCAGCGAGACGTTCCCACAGGTCCACGATATTGCCCACATAGGCGAGGGATACGACCTCCTTGGCGGCCACCGCCTTGCGGATGCGGGGGATGAGTTCGTCGAGGTCCGTGTGGAGCTCGTCGACCCAGCCCTGCACGTAGCGCTTTTCGGCGGCCTTGGGGTTGATTTCGGCCGTGACGCTCACCACGCCGGCGATGTTGCCCGCCTTCGGCTGGGCGCCCGACATGCCGCCGAGGCCCGCCGTCACGAACAGCAGTCCGCCGCGGTCGTCACCGTTCATGCCTTTGGCCTTCAACTGCTTCCGTGCGGCATTCATCACCGTGATGGTGGTCCCGTGCACGATGCCCTGGGGGCCGATGTACATGTAGGAGCCGGCCGTCATCTGGCCGTACTGGCTCACGCCCAGGGCGTTGAACTTCTCCCAGTGGTCCGGCTTCGAGTAGTTCGGGATGACCATCCCGTTGGTGACGATCACCCGCGGCGCATCCTTATGGGAAGGGAACAAGCCCAGCGGGTGGCCGGAATACATGACGAGCGTCTGCTCGTCCGTCATCGTGGCCAGGTACTGCATCACGAGGCGGTACTGCGCCCAGTTCTGGAAAATGGCACCGTTTCCGCCATAGATGATGAGTTCGTGCGGATGCTGGGCCACACGAGGATCCAGGTTGTTCTGAATCATTGCCATGATGGCCGCCGCCTGCCGGCTCTTGGCCGGATACTCGTCGATGGGCCTGGCATACATCTCATAGGACGGGCGGAAACGGTACATATAGATGCGACCGTACTTGTGCAGCTCTTCGGCGAACTCCTTCGCCAGCACGGCGTGGTGCCGCTCCGGGAAATAGCGCAGCGCATTCTTCAGCGCCAGCACTTTCTCCTCGTCGGTCAGGATATCCTTTCGTTTGGGGGCGTGGTTGATCTCCGGATCATACGGCTTCACCTCCGGCAGCTCCGCCGGAATGCCCGCCAAGATTTCTTCTTGGAATTTGTTCATGGTTCAGGCTTCGATATGCTTGTTCACTTCGGCGAGCACCTGCTCCTGCAGGGCGAGGGCTTCGGCGACGATGGCGTCGGCGCGCTTCAGGAGGGGTTCGGCGGGAGCTTTGTCCGTGAGGCCGGCGGTGTTGATGCGGACGTTGAGGGCGGCGCCGCGGATGCCGGCGACGGCCGCGAGGGCCGCGACGCCCGCGTCGGAGGCCGAGGCCGGGTTGCCCTTTTGCGCCATCTCCAGCGCCAGCGGCAGTGCCTTCAGCGCGGCTTCCATCGTGCGAAGCGGTACGGAGGCGGCGTAGAGCGTGGCTTCTTCCAGGGCTGCGGCACGGGCAGCCTTCTCTTCCGGAGTGCCCTTCGGCATGGAAAAGCAGTCCATGATGCGGTTGAAGGCGGCGGTGTCTTCATCGACCAGCGCGAGGAGTTCGGCCATCAGGGCCTGGCCCTTTTCAGCGACGTCGGAGAATTCCTTCCAGCGGTCGTCCCAGCCGCGTTTGTGGGCGGAAAGGTTGGCTACCATCGTCGCGAGCGCGGCGCCGAGCGCGCCCATATAGGCCGATATGGACCCGCCTCCCGGTGCGGGGGATTCGGAGGCCGTCTCGGCGGCGAAGCCCTTGACTGTCATCCGCACGAGGCGCTCCTTCAGGGCCAGCTCCGCCTCGTCCTCCATCAGGTATTCGATGACCTTCTCCTTCGGGTTGAAGGGCTTGAGGTCGTCCAGCGACATGGACTTGACGGCGATCTTGATGATTTCCTCCTCGGAAATGCCCATGGACCGCTGCTGCTTTTCCAGATAGAACTTGCCGGCGTCGATGAGGACGCGCTTGGGCACGAGGCCCACGATTTCCACGCCGGTGACCTTGAGTCCGCGGGCCGCGGCGGCGCGGCAGACTTCCTCGTAGGCGACATGCAGGGGCACGGCGTCGATGTCGGTGATGTTCATGGACACCTGCGCGATGCCGTATTCGTCGATGTACCAGCCGATGGCCTTGCAGCCTTTCAGCGTGCCGGGAATCCAGAGCTGGTTTCCGTTTTCGTCTTTCAGCAGCTTGCCGGTGAGGGAACCGCCCTCGCGGGCCTTGCGGCCCTTCTCGCGCACGTCAAAGGCGACGGCCATCGCACGGCGGGTGGAGGTCGTATTGAGATTGTAATTCACGGCGATGAGGAAGTTGCGGGCGCCCACGTTGGTGGCTCCGGCGCGGGCGGCGGTTTCGTCATACGCGCCGCCGAAGTCCGGCTTGCAGGCCGGATCGGCCATTTTTTCGGGCAGGGCTTCGTATTCGCCCGCCCGGCAGACGGCCAGGTTCCGCCTTTCCGGCGTGAAGGCCGCGGCCTCGTAGCAATAGCAGGGGATGCCCAGTTCCTTGTACAGACGCTCCGCAAGCCCCCGGGCCAGCACGGCGCATTCTTCCAGCGTGATGCCCGACACGGGGATGAGCGGAAGCACGTCGGTGGCGCCGCTGCGCGGATGCGCACCGTGGTGGACGCGCATGTCGATCAATTCCTTGGCTTTCTCGGCGCCCTTGAAGGCGGCTTCGAGAACCGGTTCCGGCCCGCCTACGAAGGTCACGACCGTCCGGTTCGTCGCTTCTCCCGGATCCACGTCCAGCACCTTTACGCCGTCCACCGCGGCGATGGCCGCCACGATGGCGTCAATGACTCCTCGGTCACGTCCCTCGCTGTAATTGGGAACGCATTCGATGATTTTTTTCATAGAGTGGTTATCAGTTTTAATCTTTCAAAGATAAGGAATTCTTTTTAATTTTGCCTGTCCAAAACGATTCAAAGGATGAAAATCAAGGGATGGTTTCTTCTGGCCCTGCTGCTTTCGACGGGCGCCTTCGCACAGCCTTACAGCGGAGAACGGCGGTATGACGGCGAACATCGGAACGTGGTCGACGGGTATATGCTGGGCGGGTTCAATGTCGTAACTGGCTGGTTCATCGGCGAAGCCGGGACTTATACCCGTCATCTGACCGACCGCTGGAGCGTGTCCGCGGGGGAGCAGGTGCAGTTTTTCAAGCAGCTCTATTCGTTGGATGTCATGGGCACATACCGGCTTCCGGCCGGGAAGACCAACCTCTATTTCGACGGCCGTCTGCTCTTCAACCGCTATGACCGGTGGAACGTGAACGAACCGATCGTCAACCTTTCCGTATACTGGGAGACGGACTATCTGGACCTCCGTCTCGGCGAGAGCCTGGTCAGTTACCATAAGATGGGCGTGCGGGACAAATACCTGGAGCATACCGACGCTTCCTATACGGAGCCGCTGGTGATGACCTTCGGGATCGGCGTCAACATCCGCCCCCGTTCCAATCCCTGGAACCTGGGCCTTTTCTTCCGCAACTACGACCACTTCTACTATGAGAACTGGAACATCAACTGGGGCGTCCGGCTCCATGCCACGCTCAATCCGCGGATGAAGCTTTTCGGTGAATTCGACGTCCGCCCCGCCGGCAGCATCAGCCAGCTCGCCACGCGTTATGAAACCTCCCTCAAAGCCGGTCTCCATTATGTCCTGTAAGATGAAAAAGATTGCCTTCCATATCCTTCTGGCCGCCCTTCTCGCGGTCTCCTGCAACAAAGTCAGCCCCATCGGCATCCTGGTCGCCGGCACGGCGGTGGAAGACCGCGTGGCGATGTCCGACCTGTTTTATCGGAACCATTATGAAGACAGAGTCTGGCTCGTGGCGAAAGGGGATTATACCTTCCTGGTGGGGGCGGACAGCCACGTGACGACGGATCCCTCCCGCATGGACGAGATGCTGGCCATCGGCCTGAAAGACGACGACTTGTTCTATGCGCACCTGGGGGACATCGCGGACACCAAGGCGGAGTACTATGTCACCCTGGATTCCCTCCTGGATGAAGCCAAGCTGCGGTATGTGGAGAAGCATTACCGCAAAGTGGACACCTACGAGTATGTGAGCGTCGACAATCCGGAACCCAATCCCATCACGTACCTGTACGACGACATTGTATATCCCTTCTTCCCGGTGGTGGGAAACCATGACATCACGCGGAACGGATGGGCCTTGTGGTCCAATATCTTCCACTCATCCTTCTATGAGATCGACGTCATCGTGGACCTGGGCGACGACATCGCCTTCGACCACCTCATCTTCCTGGACTCCGCCAGCGGAACCCTCGGGAAGACGCAGATCGACCTGATCAACCAGGGCGTCCTGAACGGGAAGTATGACGACGGAACTTCCATGTACCGCAACACCTTCGTGTTCTCGCACACGAACATCTTCCGCCCGCAGTTCTTCGAGTTCGCATCGACCTTCACCCGCGAGGAGACATTCTTCCTGCTGGACCAGTTTGAGAAATGGAACGTCACCTGCGCTTTCTGCGGCCACGTTCACACCTGGGACGAACGCAATTACAACGGCGTCCACTATCTCACCCTGGACACGATGTGCGAAAAGAACAACCCGGAGCCGGGCGACTACCTGGTCCGCGTGCACTGCGACGCCGACGGTGAAGTCGCCTGGTCGCCGGTGCACATGGACTCCCGGATGAAATAGCTATTTCTTGAAGTACTTCCCGATGACCGGGATTTCCGAAAGCGGCAGGTCTTTTTTGACGATATAGACGAGGAAGATGCCGACCAGCACGGTGTTCACGACCAGCGCCGGCCAGAAGCCGAGGTGCGCGTTGGCCCAGAGGATGCCGACGAAGAGAACCGCGGCCAGCAGCGTGTATAGCAGCATTTCCTTCATCGGATAGTTGATGGGGTAGTATTTCTGCCCCACGAAATAGGACAGCAGCATGGCCGTTCCGTAGCCGGCGAAACCGCCCCAGGCGCAGGCCATGTAGCCGTATTTCGGGACCAGGAAGACGTTGATGGCGATGAGGACGGCGCAGCCGATGCCGGAGAAGACGGCCCCCCAGATGGTCTTGTCGGTCAGTTTGTACCAGAAAGACAGGTTGAAGTAGACGCCCATCATCATCTCCGCCGCCATCACGATGGGAACGACTTTCAGGCCGTCCCAGTAGTCGCTCTTGATGATGTAGCGCAGCACGTTGATGTAGGCCATCACGCAGAGGAAGGCCAGCAGCGTGAAGATGACGAAGTATTTCATGCCCTTCGCATAGGTCTCCTTGTTGTCCTTCTCCCGGGAATTGCCGAATACGAACGGCTCGTAGGCGTAGCGGAACGCCTGGGTGATCAGCGCCATGATCATGGCGATCTTCACGACGGCCCCGTAGATGCCCAGCTGGACGTTGGCGTCGGCGCCGGGATAGACCTTCGGGAAGAGGATTTTGTCGGCCGTCTGGTTCAGGATGCCGGCGATGCCGAGCACGAGGATGGGCCAGCTGTAGGAGAGCATCTTCTTGCAAAGCTTCCAATCGAAGCCATAGCCGATGCCACGCAGTTCCTTCGCGAAGAAGAAGGTGACGAGTCCGGTGCAGAACAGGTTGATGTAGAATACGTAGCCGACACCGACCTCTGGATTGTAGAGCTTGCCCCACAGGCCGGGATTCCCTTCGTACAGTTTGGGTAGCAGGACGAAGTAGACCAGGTTCAGGGCGATGTTCAGGCCGATGAAGAGGAGTTTCAGCGTCGCGAACTTGATCGGCCGTTTCTGGTATCGCAGGTAGGAGAACAGGATGGCCTGGAAGGCGTCCAGGGCCACCACGATGGCCAGCGACCAGACATAGGAGGGATGCTCCGAATAGCCCAGCGCCGTGGAAACGGGGCCGATGAAGGCGAGCACCAGGCCGATGAACAGGAGCGAGGTGAAACCGACCATCCGGAGGATCGAGGAATAGACCATTTTCGGGTCCTCGCCCTCCTTGTTCGCAAACCGGAAGAAGGTCGTCTCCATCCCGTACGTCAGGATGACCAGCAGGAGGGCGGTGTAGGCGTAGAGGTTCGTGATCACACCGTATCCGCCGCTGGACGCCGCGATTTTGTATGTATAGAGCGGGACGAGCAGGTAGTTCAGGAACCGTCCGATGATGCTGCTGAGTCCGTAGATGGCCGTATCCTTGGCCAGAGATTTCATGTCTGCCATAATAGAACAAAAGTAAGGAGAAATCTGCAAAAATCAAACCGCAGATTCCCGGTCAGGCCGGGAATGACGGGCCAGGCAAGATTTTTGCTGGAAGTCCGACCCGGATGAAAAGAAAAAGAAGAAGTTTCTGGTATTGGACGCTGGTCCGGTTTTCGTTCTGGTTCGTCGTGGCGAGCCTCGTATGGGTGACGCTCCTCAAGTGGGCGCCGGTGCGGGTGACACCGCTGATGATCCGGCGGTCCGTCCAGTTTGCCAAAGCGGATGATTTCCACACCCGGCAGCGCTGGAAGCCGCTGGAGGAGATCTCCCCGGAAATGGTCAAGGCTGTCATCGCCTCCGAGGACAACCGGTTCGGCGAACACGGCGGCTTCGACTGGGAGGAGATGAGGCGGATGTGGAAGGACCATTCCGAGAAGGGCAGGCGGCTCCGCGGGTGCAGCACCATTTCCCAGCAGACTGCGAAGAACGTGTTCACGTGGGGGACGCATACCTGGGTCCGGAAGGGGTTCGAATGGTACTGGACCTTCCTTATCGAAAAGATCTGGGGCAAGCGGCGCATCATGGAAGTGTATCTGAACGTGGCGGAGACGGGCCGGGGCCTCTATGGCGTCGAGTCCGCCGCCCGGGAATACTACGGTTGCCATGCCGCCGACCTGGACCGCACCCGGGCCGTCGCCGTCGCCGTCTGCCTGCCGGATCCGCTCCGGCGCGATCCCACAAAGCCCACATCCTACCTGCTTTCCCGGCAAAGACAGATCCGGGCCCTCATTCCGAAGGTGTCCTATCCGGAGTGGGTTGACTGACCGGGCGTCGGTATCGAAATCGAAAGGATTTGTTCGGAAACCCGAAGGTTTTTTCCGTTCGAATCCTTATTTTTGTGAAAACCCTATCGAAATGAAGCGATTGACCCTGATTCTGGCGCTGTGCGCCGCGACTCTTTCCCTGTCCGCCCAACCGTATAAAGACCGTTCCCTGCCGCCCGAAGAGCGGGCGAAGGATCTCGTGTCCCGTCTGACCCTGGAGGAGAAGGCCTCCCTGTCCATGCATCCGTCCGCCCCGGTGGAGGCGCTGGGCGTCAAGGCCTACAACTGGTGGAGCGAAGCCCTGCACGGGGTGGCCCGCAACGGCGCCGCCACGGTGTTCCCGCAGCCCATCGGCATGGCCGCCTCCTTTGACGAGCCGCTCCTGTACGAGGTGTTCACGGCCGTCAGCGACGAGGCGCGGGTGAAGTACCGCATCGCCAAGGAGTCGGGGCATATCGGCCAGTATCAGGGCGTCACGTTCTGGACGCCGAACATCAACATCTTCCGCGACCCGCGCTGGGGGCGGGGGATGGAAACCTACGGGGAGGATCCTTACCTGACCGGCCAGCTGGGCATGGCCGTGGTCCGCGGCCTGCAGGGGCCGTCGGATTCCCCGGTTCTGAAGGCCCATGCCTGCGCGAAGCACTATGCCGTCCACTCCGGACCGGAATGGAACCGCCACAGCTATGACGCCGAAGTATCCGAGCGCGACCTTCGTGAGACTTATCTGCCGGCCTTCAAGGACCTGGTGACCAAGGCGAAAGTGCAGGAGGTGATGACCGCCTACAACCGCTTCCGCGGCGAGCCTTGCGGTGCCAGCGACTATCTGATCAACACCATCCTGCGGGGTGAATGGGGCTATCAGGGCCTGATCACCTCCGACTGCTGGGCGGTCGAGGACTTCTATGTCCAGGGCCGGCACGGCTATTCGCCCGACGTGGCGTCGGCCGCCGCGGCCGCGGTGCACGCCGGCGTCGACACGGAGTGCGGCCAGGCCTATCGGCACATTCCGGAGGCCGTGGAGCGCGGCCTGCTGGACGAAAAGGACCTGGACCGGAACCTGGTCCGCCTGTTCACCGCCCGCTACCAGCTGGGTGAGATGGATGACATCTCCCTCTGGGACAACCTGCCGGCCTCCATCATCGAAGGACCGGAGCACCTGGCGCTGTCCCGCAAGATGGCGCAGGAGTCGATGGTGCTCCTGCAGAACAAGGGCATCCTGCCGCTGGCTCCCGACGTCCGCGTCGCGCTGGTCGGCCCGAACGGTGATGACCGCGAGATGCAGTGGGGCAACTACAATCCCGTGCCCGGACGCACCGTCACTCTTCTGGACGCCCTGAAAGAGCGGTTCCCCGACATCAAGTATGTCCGCGGCTGCGGCATCGTCGGCGCGGAGTTCGCTCCCAAGCCCGATCCGAACAACCCGCTCTCCCAGGCGCTCGGCAAGAGCCGCGAGGAGCTGGAGGCCATCGCACGTCAATATGCCATCGGCGTCCAGGATATTCTGAACTATGTCCGCCGTCAGGAACGGATGCGGACGAGCTTCCTGCCTGAACTGGATATCCAGGCCGTCCTGAAGGAACTGGAAGGCATGGACGTCGTGATTTTCGCGGGCGGCATCTCCCCGCGCTTCGAGGGGGAGGAAATGCCGGTGAACCTGCCCGGATTCAAGGGCGGCGACCGCACCGACATCCAGCTGCCGCAGGTGCAGCGCGACCTGATGAAGGCCCTGCATGACGCCGGCAAGAAGGTCATCCTGGTGAACTTCTCCGGCTGCGCCATCGGCCTTGTCCCCGAAACCGAGTCCTGCGACGCCATCCTCCAGGCCTGGTATCCGGGCGAGGAAGGCGGTCTGGCCATCACGGATGTTCTCTTCGGCGACGTGGCTCCGTCCGGCAAGCTGCCGGTCACCTTCTATCGCAGCGTCGACGACCTGCCCGATTTCGAGAACTACGACATGAAGGGACACACCTACCGCTATTTCGAGGGCAAGCCGCTCTATCCGTTCGGTTACGGCCTCTCCTATACGACGTTCCGTTATAAGAGAGCGAAGGTGAAGAACAACACCCTGATCATCCCGGTGAAGAACACCGGCAAGCGGGAGGCCACCGAAGTGGTTCAGGTGTACGTCCGCCGCAAAGATGTTCCGAACGGTCCGTCCAAAACCCTTCGCGCCTTCCGCCGCGTGACCATTCCCGCCGGCAAGACCGTGAAGGTGTGCATCCCGCTGGAGGACGAGACTTTCCTCTGGTGGTCGGAAGAGAAGCAGGACATGGTCCCGCTTCCGGGCAAGTACGAACTGCTTTACGGGGGCAATTCAGATCAAGTGAGGTCGAAGGGGTTCCGGTTCAAGAAATAGATTTCTCGGCTTCGCTCGAAATGACAAAGGTCATATTGATTACGGGCGCCAGCAGCGGCATCGGGTTCGATGCCGCTGAGGCGTTTGCGCGGCAGGGGTACCATGTGTACGCGGCGGCCCGCCGGGTGGAGCGGATGGAGCCGCTCAAGGCCCTCGGGGTGATGCCGATTCGGATGGACGTGACGGATTCCGTGTCGATGGAAGCGGGCGTCCGGGCCGTCCTGGAGGCCGAAGGCCGCATTGACGCGCTGGTGAACAACGCCGGCTACGGCTACTTCGGCGCCATTGAAAACGTTCCGCTGGAGGAGGCGCGCCGGCAGCTGGAAGTCAATGTGTTCGGCCTGGCGCGGCTGTGCCAGCTGGTTCTTCCGTCCATGCGGAAGCAGGGGAGCGGACGCATTGTCAACATCTCTTCCGTCGCCGGAAAGGCCGTCCTTTATTTCGGCGGGTGGTATCATGTGTCCAAGTATTCCGTGGAGGCGCTGAGCGACGCGCTTCGGATGGAAGTGAAACCTTTCGGCATCGACGTCGCCCTCATCGAACCCGGCGGCATCAGGACAAACTGGGGCATCATCGCCGCCGACCATCTGGCGGAATCATCGAAAGGAACTCCCTATGAAGCCGAAGGCCTCCGCGAGTCCGAGACCATGCGCAAGGCCTATTCCATGAGCCTGCTTTCCAAACCCTCGGTCGTCACCCGCGCCATCTCCAAGGCCGTGAACAGCCGTCACCCCCGCGCCCGCTACCGCATCGGTTTCGGCGCCGGCACCCTGGTCTTCCTCCACGCGCTCCTCCCCGCCCGCTGGTGGGACTCCCTCTTCCGCCTGGGCGGCAAGATCAAGTTTTAAGCACGTAGAGTCCATGCTGTGCAATCACTTGCACAGCATAATATCCAGGATCATTTTGTCCGTGGCCTGCATGCCGACGGAGCCGATGGTGCCGAGGTTGCGGACGGTTTTTTCGATGTCGTCCTCGATGATGCCGTCGGTGGAGGGGATGCAGGTGCCGCGGAGGGCGAGGACGGCGGACTGGATGGCGCTGGAGACGCCGGAGGCGACCTTCATCGCGCAGCCGACCTTGGCGCCGTCGCACACCATCCCGGTGATGTTTCCGATCATGTTCTTGATGGCGGCGCACACCTGTTCGTAGGTGCCGCCCTGCAGGTAGACGATGCCGCATGCGGATCCGGTGGAGGCCACCACGCAGCCGCACAGGGCGGACAACTTGCCCAGGAATCCCTTGATGTGGATGGCCACGAGGTTGCTCAGGATGAGCGCCCGGGCCAGGGGCTCGTCACCGATGCCGTATTTCAGGGCGTAGGCGATGATGGGCATGGAGACGGTGATGCCCTGGTTGCCGCTGCCGCTGTTGGACATCGCGGGGAGGGTGCAGCCGGCCATGCGGGCGTCCGAGGCCGCTGCGGTCAGGCCCATCGCGAAGCTCATGAGGTCGTCGCCGAACACTTCCAGCTGGTTCTCGCGGATGGCCTTGCCCACCCGGAGGCCGTAGTCCCCGTCCAGGCCTTCCTTTGCGAGGGCGAGGTTCAGCGTCCGGTCTTCCAGGATAAAGGCGATGTCCTTGTAGTCGGCCGTGCGGGCGAAGTCGTAAATCTCCCGGACGGAGAGCCCATAGTCCAGCGTGGTGCGGTCCTTGACGGCCGCGCCGGATTCGGAACTCATCAGGATGCGGTCCGCGAAACTGGTTTCCACGATTTTGTCATGGTCGTCCTCGATGACGGCATAGGCGCGGGGATGGACTTCCGCCGACGCCTGGATGCCTTCGCCCAGGGAGACGGTCGCTTTCACGTACAAAAGATGGTCCGTTTCTGCGACCGAGATGTTGACGCGCTTCGCCTTGACGAGTTCCTTCGCCCGGGTCACGGCGGCGTCTGACACCCCTTGGAGGACCTCCAGCCCGCGGTCCGGGTCGCCGCAGACGGCGCCGAGGGCGGCCGCGATGGGCAGTCCCACCATGCCGGTGCCGGGAATGCCGACCCCCATTCCGTTCTTCAGGATGTTTCCGCTCACTTCCACGGCGATGCGGAAATCGGCCGTCTGGCGCCAGAGGAGGCAGTCGCCGCAGCGGGAACAGTTTTCTGAGATGATGTCGACTGCTTTGGCGACGGCGAGCGCCACCGCGATGGGCTCGGTGCAGCCTAGGGCGGGCTTCACCTCCTTGTGGATGAGTTCGATGAGTTCGGCTTGGCGGTCGGTCATGGTGTCACGTTCTGTGGTCAAGTACAAATGTAGCCCCTTTTTGCACGAAAAACAAATAATCACTATCTTTGAGAATTGGATGAAACTTGAAAACCTGATATGATGAAGCTTCTCAGAACCGCTTTGAAGGCTGCGGCCTTCGTCCTCGCCGCATCGGCCGTTTTCGGCTGCAAGAGCACCCCGCAAGTGATACCCGCCATCGCCCCTGACGCCCGGGTGGAGGCGAAAGTGGAGCAGGTCCTCAAGGGGATGACCCTGGAGGAGAAGGCGGGCCAGATGGTCCAGCTGTCCATCGGCATCATCACCGCCCAAGGGCAGGACGACGTGGACCCGGCGAAGATGGACGTCATCTTCGGCAAGTATAAAGTGGGCTCCATCCTGAACGTGATGAACGACCGCGCCCTGGACCGGGAGAAGACGGCCGCCTTCATCGCCAAGATCCAGGAGAGCTCGATGAAGCACATCGGCATCCCTTGCATTTACGGCCTGGACATGATCCACGGAGCGAGCTATCTCACCGACGGCTCCCTGTTCCCCCAGGAGATCAACCTCGGCGCCACCTTCAACCGGGAGTTCGCCGCGCAGATGGGTCACGCGATGGCCTATGAGACCCGCGCCGCCCAGTGCCCGTGGGTGTTCTCCCCGGTGATGGACCTGGGCCGCGATCCGCGCTGGCCGCGCCAGTGGGAGAGCTTCGGCGAGGATCCGTACTTGCAGGCCGAGATGGCCCGCATCGAAACCGTCGCCATCCAGGGGGACGACCCCAACCATGTTGACCTGGAGCATGCGGCCGTAAGCATCAAGCACTTCATGGGATACGGCGTGCCGCACACCGGCAAGGACCGTACTCCCGCGTATATCGTGGACAACGACCTCCGCGAGAAGTATTTCCGCCCGTTCAAGGAATGCTTCCAGGCCGGGGCCCTGACCGCGATGGTCAACTCCGCCTCCATCAACGGCGTGCCTACCCACGCCAACAAGAAGCTTCTCACCGGCTGGGTGAAGGAGGAACTGGGCTGGGACGGCATGTTCGTTACCGACTGGGCCGACATCGACAACCTCTTCACCCGGGACCATGTGGCGGCTGACAAGCGCGAGGCCCTGGCCCTGGGCATCAACGCCGGCATCGACATGATCATGGACCCCTATGATCCCGAGTGCTGCACCGCCATCATCGACCTGGTGAAAAGCGGTGAGATTCCGATGGAGCGTATCGACGACGCCGTACGCCGCATCCTGCGCCTGAAGGTCCGCCTGGGCCTGTTCGAGAACCCGACCTGGGAGCATGAGTATCCGGAGTTCGCCTCCAAGGATTTCCCGAA
>JAEEGI010017044.1_pt1 | contig 14957 bp, 14 predicted proteins | sample 8958751 | NCBI WGS metagenome assembly JAEEGI01 (sample SAMN16246545, study PRJNA631951) | gut metagenome | biome: gut microbiome; feature: rumen; material: KS-attached | host: Bos | place: Iran: Karaj | collected 2018-10
GCGATCGGGTTTTTCGTCCACAGACGGTGGACGTTTTTGAAAGCTCCTATTTTTCCGCTCCGATAAGCCTGCTGTAGCCGTACTTAAGCAGCTGCTCGTTGAATTCCCAGATGTCATAGATCCGGTTCTTAAGAAAATATGTGACGATAATATCGTACTTGTTCGCGCTGCTGAGGGCTATGCCTGCGGCGCTGAAGAAGGGAACGGCCTCCTCGTATGTCAGCTTGAGGGCAAAGCTGAGGCCTACAACTGTCTCCATGGAGGGCTTTGCCACGCCTCCGCTCACCAGCTTGCTGAAGGCTGACTTGCTTACGCAGGCCTCCTTATAAAGCTGGGAAGGCTTGCTTACGCCCTTCTCGTTCATGTACCTGTAGAGCATGTCCACAAAGCCCTCGCTTTGCTCTTTTATCATCTGATCCAGAGATTTTTCCTCACTGCCGGCAGGCTTAAGCCCTCCCTTTATGAGGCCGTCCAGATCCCCTGCCATGGACAGAGCTATGCGCTTTGCGGCTTCTCCGTATATGACAAGATATACATCCATGTCAGTGTAGAGCTGCAGGTACTCAGTGATTGCGCTTACTGCTATCTCCAGGGCTCTGGGTATGGGAAAGCCCATATTGCCAGAGGCTATCAGAGGAAAGGCTGCGGAGCTGCAGCCCAGGCTGTCTGCCAGCTCAAGAGAGGAGCGGTAGCAGCTCCTGAGTATGGCTGCCTCGCCCCTTTTGCCGCCCACGTACCTGGGTATGCAGGTGTGTATCAAATACCTCGCCGGAATGTTATAGGCATGGGTCCAGATGGCTTCGCCGGGCTTAAGAAGGCCCCTTTTCTCCCTGCATTCGGCCTCAAGCTCCGGTCCGCCCAGGCTGTGAAGGAGCTCATCTACCCCGGAATAGCCTGTGAGCTCCGGATTGGTGGAATTGACTATGGCATCCGCCTCCACGGCGGTAATGTTTTTGTAAATAACGGTCAGGCTCATAGCTTACTCTGTTCTCGCATAAACTCTGTAAAGCTCGGTATATTCTATCTTTTTCGCCGGATAATTGGACTGCATCAGGCTTATATGATCCGCCAACGTAAAGAAGGGGCCAGAAAGCAGCTCGTCTGAGGCTGCCCGCCCTATATTCATATCCCTTGCCAGGGTGATGTGGGGCCTGAAGCGCTTTGTATCGGGCTTAAAGCCGGCAGTCCTCAGCCTCTGGATCAGTTCCTTCTGAAGCTTCATAAGCGCAGGCTCCTCGGTGAGCCCTATCCACCAGAGCTCCGCATCCCGCCGGAAGCAGCCTGTCTTATCAAAGCACAGCCTTAGCATTGGAAACTCCAGGCTGTCCAAAACAGCCTCAAGCTCCGGGACCCCTGACTCATCCACATCCCCAAGAAAAGCCAGGGTAAGATGCAGATTTTCAGGAGATGCAAAACGCCCCCGGCCCTTCTCCCTCAGCCCCTGCTGGACCTTAAGGAGCCTGTCCTTTGTTTCATCATCAAAATTGATGGAGATAAATAGCCTCATGGGGGATCCACCTATCTTTTAAGAAAGCTTTTTACGTCATCAGCCTTTGCATCCAGAAGGCTGCAGATATGATCAACCAGCCTTTCGTACGATTCCCTGGGCTCCCTGCTGTACATGGCTGAGATTTTGGTCTCCCCCATGAACTGCTCCGGGGTGGCGTATTCTGCCACGCCCCAGCCGTATTCTTTTCCATGGCGGTCCTGCAGATACTTAAAATCCGATATAAGTACAAAGCACTGGGCCTGCAGCCTGTTGATGCTGGTGTCAAAGCCCTTCCGGCCATTTTTGCCGTAGCCGCCCAGAGCCTTCAGGTCCTTGGAAAGCAGCGGACCATTGGCCTCGATCAGCTCATAAAGGTACCTGTCCTTATAGGGCGCCAGTCCGTCGTTGAAAAAGCCCTCGTAGTCGTAGCCGTCGCGGCGGAAATTGGCAAGGTCTAAGAACCAGTCCCGGCTGACGAAGGCCGCCTTCCTTTCGAAGAACTTGCCGTAGGCGCAGCCGGTCTCTCTTATGACAGGCCCCTTCCACTCCCAGACACCCTCTTCGTCATCCGAAAACCAGGCCTTCGGCGCCACATGCTCCTCTATGGAAAAGCCCTTCAGAGAATTGCAGAAATACGGCAGAAAGCCGTACTCCTCCACCGCATCCTCCAGGTCCTTTATAGTGTGGATCGTAAAATCGAATCTCATAGCTGCTGTCCTTCCGGCACAGACCCCTCTCAGAGCCCTGTATTGCCATTCTGAGCGTATTTAGCTTCTGTTTTGGATATTTTATATGTCCGTCACTTGTTTCGGGCCTTAAACGGCGAATTCAGCGAAGTATCTTCTCCAAAGGTCTTCCTTTTGCCAGTTCATCCACCAGCTTATCCAGCCAGCGTACCTTCTGCATCAGAGGATCCTCTATGCTCTCTACTGCAACTCCGCATACCTTGCCTTTTATCATATAGGCATTTGGGTTCATTGCAGGCGCATTCTCAAAAAAAGCCCCATAGCTCATCGACTGATCGACTTTATCCATTTCATAACCGGTAAGCCATTTTATGACCGTATCCAGCTCTTCTTTTGTGCGGCCTTTGCGTTCCACCTTCTGCAGCAGCAGCGGGTACAGCCTTGATACCGGCATATCAAAAACGCTTTGTTTCGGCATTATATGCTCCTTTCATCATCACATCGGTTTACTTTCCTGCGATGCGCGCTGCAAAAGCAGCCCCTGCAGCCCTTGCTTCAGCGCGATTATCTTTTTTGCCATAATTGATCTCCTTATTGATCTGATAGTTTATAAACAGGTTTTATAATATTTTACCACATATTTTGCAGAGCTGCTGCGCTTCATGCGCAGTATTCAGAACGAATCATAAGTCTGATCATATCATGCAGCAGGAGCTTGTGATTCCATCTTAATATATAAAAAACTGTTTTACTATGCTGCAGCCCGGTGGTATTATGCATATGAACTAAACCCATTATTTTCTGACAGGAGACAATCATATATGATTCTCTGGATCGTCGCGGCGGCTGCCGCTTATTTCATCAAGGGGCTTTGCGGCTTTGCAAATACCCTTGTCTTTACGTCCATACTCAGCTTTGGGGCTGCAAATGCCAATATATCGCCTATAGATCTGCTGCTGGGCTGTCCCATGAACATGATACTCACCTGGGAAAACCGCAAAAGCCTGGATCCCAAGGTCTATGTGCCTCTGGCGTTGATGGTGGTGGCAGGAAGCATCCCCGGAGCCCTGCTTCTTAAGAATGTGGATGCCAGAGCCATAAAGCTGGTATTCGGAGCCATCGTTGTGCTGCTTGGGGCGGAGATGCTTTCAAGAGAATACAGCAGGAAAAAGCTCAAGTCATCCAGGATCGTTCTGACCATAATCGGCATCACCGCCGGCGTGCTCTGCGGACTTTTCGGCGTAGGAGCCCTTCTTGCCGCTTACATCAGCAGGGTGACGGAGACCGGAGATTCCTTCAAGGCCAACATCAGCGCCGTGTTCATAGCTGACAATGCCTTCCGGATGATACTCTACAGCGTACTGGGCATCCTTACCCTTCAGACCCTCAAGACTGCCCTTCTTCTTATGCCCTTTGCCCTTGCGGGCCTTTTTGCGGGCATAAAGTGCAGTCACATGATAAACGAAAAGCTGGTACGAAAGCTCACCTCAGTGCTTTTGGTGCTGTCCGGCATATCGCTGATCATCAAAAACCTGTAAAGCCCAGGCAAGGCTCTGCTTTTCTGTCCGAGCTATTCCATTTGCAGATACTTTTTATAGATTTTTATTGTTTTTAATTCAATATGAACTGCTGTACAATTATTCCGTAGATTGCGCTGCATCCGGTCGATGGGTACCGGAGCAACAGCAAGGAGGTTTAATATGCAAACAAGAGAGAAGACCAAGCGTTTGACTGGACTGGCACTTTTTACTGCCCTGGTAGTTGTCCTTCAGATGCTTGGCAGTTTTATTCATCTGGGAACTTTTTCAGTATCCATGGTGCTGGTGCCCATAGCTGTGGGAGCGGCTCTTTTCGGACCGGCAGGCGGAGCCTGGCTTGGCTTCGTGTTCGGGCTGGCAGTTCTTATGAGCGGAGACGCGGCCTTCTTCATGAGCTTCAACTTTATCGGCACTGTCATTACCGTTCTTCTTAAGGGTGCCCTCGCGGGCTGGGCGGCTGGCCTTATCTACCGCGCCGCAGCAGGAAAGCCCGGGACGGCGGACGACAGGACTGATAAGAGCTCCGTTATCGGAGCCTTCCTCGCAGCCCTAACCGCGCCTGTGGTAAACACAGGAGTATTCGTTCTTGGCACCATACTTTTCTTCATACCCCTTATAAGCCAGATCGCAGGCGACATGAACGTCTATAAATATATATTTGTAGGCCTTATTGGAGGCAATTTCTTCTTCGAGATGGCTCTGAATCTGATACTGGTGCCGGTCATCGAGCGGCTCATACGCATACAGTCAAGAATGTAGAAAGGACCTTAAAATGATCATAGCAATCGATGTGGGAAACTCCAATATCGTTATCGGGACTCTGAAAGGCAGGAAGGTACTGACCTCTGCCAGAGTGCTTACCAAAAGGGACGCCACCGCCTATGAATATGCCATGGACGTGAAAAGCGCCCTGGAATTCAACAAGGTAAAGATCGAGGAAGCCGAAGGTGCCATAATCGCTTCGGTGGTCCCCTCCGTGACCGAAGCCCTTAGGCAGGCACTTAAGCTCATAGGAGTAAAGCGGGTGCTGGTAGTAGGAAGCGGTATAAAGACCGGTCTCAACATCAGGATAGATGATCCCGCCCAGCTGGGCGCTGACCTGGCCGTGGGCGCTGTGGCAGGCCTTGCCCTGGAGCAGGCTCCCATGATACTCATAGACATGGGTACCGCCACCACCGTCACCGCCATAGCCCCGGACAACAGCTTCATCGGCGGAGCCATAATCCCCGGCGTGGTGCTTTCCATGAACGCCCTGGCCAACGGCACCTCCCTGCTGCCAAACGTGCCGATCACGGCGCCCAAAGCAGCCATAGGCACTAACACCGTGGCCTGCATGCAGAGCGGAGCCGTCATCGGAGCGGCCTGCATGCTGGACGGCATGATAGAGCGCATGGAGGCTGAGATCGGCCAGCCCTGCAGAGTCATAGCCACAGGCGGCCTCTCCCGCTTCGTCGTGCCCCTCTGCAAGCGCCAGGACATACGCCTGGAGCCGGACCTGCTGCTGATAGGCCTCGCAGAGATCTGGGAAAAGAACAGAAAGACCAAATAGCAAATTGCTGCATGAAAAAGCTCCGGCGCCGCCGGAGCTTTTGTGTTTTTTGTTCTGTATGCCTTTTGAGCTGTCCCCCGGAAGCTGCAGCTTTAGATAAGCCGCCTCACAGGTATATTTCACCGGAAGATCCTTCATCTTTGGCCTTCGTGCCGGAAGAACCAGTCTCTTCGGTCTTCGAAGGGATCCTTCTTTCCGATCTCCCTGAGGGCGAACAGCTCCATAATATCATCTGCAAGCTCCTCCCTGGACTTTTCGTAGAGGATACTGTCCTTGCCGTCCCTGATCTCCTGCTTTGCAGTCTCCAGCTTGCTCTTGAAGACACCTATGAAGATACAACGAGCTGCTTCAGGTGAGCTACGACATACAGCATACGGATTTCAGCCTGCCGGCCCTGACCCTTCAGCCCATAGTCGAAAACGCTGTGTAGCACGGCACAGGCAGTGATTACTCCCGCCTGGAGATACTGATCCACACTGAAAAGACCGCAGACGAAAGCCTTATAACCGTCGAAGACAACGGCCCAGGCTTCACAATGCCGGCAGAAGACCTGAACAAAAACAGCCAGACCGAAGAAAGGTCTGGTGAAGCAAAAGAACCGCGCACTGCATTTTTATACCGATAAGAACCTAATCAGAAACCGTACTTTTCCCTCAACATACGGGCCTTTTCCTCAGCAATTTCCCTGTGACGGCTGTGGTTTTCGTATACATAATCCACGAGCTCAAAAAACTCATTCAATTGGTCAGGGAAGAACCAGGCGTCATCGTCACCCGCATCACCGCTGGCCTCAGCCCTGAGCAGCTCGTCATCCAGCTCCTCAGCCACAAGCTCCATCCAGTCGCTGTCATCATCCTCCTCAAAGCCCTTCACCTGTATGCCGAGGATGGAATAGTGATAACTGGTCCCTCTTTTGAGCCGCAGCGAAATGATATCGCTGATGGTAACATTTATGAACTCGGAGTAGATATACCCGGTAAGATATCTCTCTACCTGAAAATGCTCCGGAAGCCTGCTTTTTACGGTCTCAAAAATGGGATCCATGTCCAGAAAGTTGGGATCCTCCTTAAACTCACCCGCCGGTCTTATGAGCTCAAAAACAAGCTCCCGCAGGAACTGCTTCACCGCAAATCGCACATACGGACCGCCGGGCTCAAGAAACTTCCCGGCATCCTCCACATGATCGTACTTAAGCAGCGACGGAACATAAAGATCAAGCTTCTCCGTAGCCGTCTCAAACAGTTGCATTTCCTTGTCCTTATCCATGCTTTGTCCCTCCGCCGCCATTATACTATAAAAACTCTATTTTCTGTATAATAAACCCTCCTTCCGACGACCGTACAATGACGGATAACACTGAATATTCTTATTTGATGTTCCACGATGGAATTCGAACTTCTTATCAATACCCGTGCTATGGGGAGACTGCTAATCGGAAGCCAATAAACACCCCTGTTCAAGCCTGATTTTAGCTGTTTTTCGATGTTCAAAGTCTGACAGCGAATGATGGCGAAACCCTTGCAATTACGGTGTTTTGGCACTTACTTACCGTCGATTTAACGGTATCCAGCGGCTCTCCTAAGCAAACGTTATGAGTTCGATTTCAGTCTGATTGTTGAATATTGGTCCCGTCTAATCAATATTACCGGGAATCATGCTATCAAGTGCACTGGTCATTTTTTCAAATTCTTTCTTCTCCCTTGATGTCATTTTACCGGGGTACGCACCGGAGATATCGACCAGCGCCTTCTTCATTTTGTAGGCTTCCGCAGGCTGCCGCAAAATCATTTGCTCGGTTTTCATAGCCTCTCTCGCTGCCACTTCTTGAATAATCTGCTTCATATAATTCATCAGTGGACTGCGTGCAGAATAATCAGCAGGGGCGTAAAAGTTAAGTCTTCCATCGTTGTAGAGCTGATAAACTTTTGCCCGGTTATCCTTTTCCGGATCAAACACGCCGACGGAATAGCCGCCCCGACTCTTCACTAGCCGCATACACGGGATATCAGTCGCACTATCTCCGATGTATACGATGTTCTCATAGGGTATCCTTAGTTTCTCGTCAGGCATGCTGTCATTTACTCGCTCGTCATATTCCTCCATAAACCCTTTTGCAATCCTAAAAATGTACTGCGTTTTATTTGTATAATTGATCGCCTGTGCAGGCCATTCAGCGACACCGTCCGTGTTATACAGATACGATGATGCATAGATGCGTTCAAATTCAGAGGCAATTTTGCTGCCTTCAATTATCTCTTTCAAGCCAGAAGATATAATGTAATGCTCAAGTTCAATTCCCAGTTTAGCTGCAAAATCTCGTGTCCTTTTGAACCAACCATCAACACCTTTGTACAGCTTTACATCAGCCCCAATTTCTTTGAAATACTCTTTCTTAAGGGATTTTCCTTTGAATTTAGAATACTTGATCAGCTCAAACATCCAAGCAAGATTGTTGTCCATCAAGTTCCTTTTGGCTAGATCATTTGATTCGTCCCAGAATTCACCTTTATTGATTCCAAAAGACGGAATCAATGTAAATGTTTGCATATCGTCCGGCGAGAGCGTCTTGTCAAAATCGTAGCAGATAGCCATTTTGGGCTTTCGTGCTCTTATCTGTGCGTTCATATCCGCATAAATCTCGTTTTTATTGTCAATCTTTCTATCCGCCATACAACATATCCTCCAAATACTCTGAATAGCATTATATTATCGGAGCTTTGTTATCCATACTTGCCGCCCCGAAGAACATCACATCATAGATCGGCAGATACGTGATCTTGCCGTTCGTCGTGATCTCGCGGGCGTTGGACAGAACATAGGCCTTTTTCACGTGATAGTCGTCGTTCTTTACGAAGGTATTCAGCGCACTGTGAACGGTGTAGTCTTTGCCGGACTTGACCTCGATGGGGACGGCGGAGAGGCTGTCGTAATCGTCAATTAGATAATCGACCTCGCCCTTGCTGCGGTTATCGTAATAGAACAGCTTGCAGCCGTGAGCAGCCAGCTCCTGAGCCACCACGCTTTCATACACGGAGCCGAGATTGATTCCCGTCTCATCGTCCAGGATCGCACGTATATTGCTGCCGTACAAAACATCCGTCAAAAGGCCTACGTCGTTCAGATAGAGCTTGAGCAGGTTTTTGCCGACAGACTGTGTTAGGGGAAAGACGGGGGTGGTGATCGCGTTGACGTCCAGGGCGATTCCCGCCGAAATCAGATATTCAAACTCATCCTGATAGTCGGAAAAACGCTTGCCGCGCTTGTCCTCGATATCCTGAAAGACCACCCGTTTCTTCTTGCTCTCCAGATTGGAGGGGATCATATCGTAAATCCGGCGGATCTTCAGCTTCCTGCTGTTGTCCGCCTCGTACTTTGACGCGTCATCAGCATAGAACGCGCGGATATCCCGATGGATCGTCCTGACCTTTACGATATTGGTGTCTGCAATAAAGGAGTTCACGGCATCAGGCAGCCCTCCGATCAACAGATATTTCTTGAAGAGGTCCATCACCTTCCCGTGCATAGCTGCATCCAGGCTCTCACCGGCAAGGAACTTCTCTTGCATCATATCGATGGCGAACCGATTAAACCCGTTTGCCAGCAGAAACTCCTCAAAATCCAGCGGGAACATACGCTTGATCTCGATGCTCCCGATGGGAATCGAGGTGGTCTTTTTCAATGTCACACCGAGCAATGACCCGCTGGCAATATAGGTGTACCTGTCGTCCTGCTTCAAAAACTTGAGCATGGTCAGCAGGTGCGGATATGCCTGGATCTCATCAAGGAAAATCAGCGTGTTTTTCTTCTCTCCCATTCGCTCGCCGGCGATGGTGCTGACCTGGAAATAGAAGTCCTTGACGGTGCGGACCTGCTCAAACAGCCGTGGGCCGTTATAATCCTCCGCAAAGTTCAGCTCGATATAGTTCTCAAAGAGCTGCTGCCCGACGTGGCGGATAATAAAGGTCTTTCCGATCTGCCGCGCCCCGTCGATAATCAGCACCTTATTGGAATCGGATTTCAGATAGCTTTCAATATACGGCTGGATTTTTCGATATAACATTGCGCACCTCCGCACTTTTCAGCAACATCAACACACCGATTTATACACAGTTCATCTTTTCATGCACTTTGATATATACACTTTTCAATATCTATTGTACTCAAAAAATCACACAAATCAATAGCCGGTGAAAAATATATCCCGTTGTCAAGACTGCAAATCCGATTATTGCACATTGGACTCTGGGGCGGCGCCGGGCTATCATATACGCGAAGGAAACCAAAAACGATGCGTATATGAAGGAGGCGCGGTATGGAAAACAGATTTGCAGCGGTGCGGAGGCGATCTGCGCACACACATGGACGGGATCTACACGGGGATGCTGCTGACGGGGATTCTGGAGCCGCATCTCAAAGAGATCGGCGAGTCGGCGCAGGCCATGGTGGACGGGATCGCTCTGCCGCAGGCCGACCACTTCGGCAGCCAGTGGGATCGAATCGCAGAAAAGGGCTGAAAAACGGAAAATCGCACATAGTTCTTTCCAAACTTTTGAAAAAAACAGCCCGAAACGAGGGCAAAAACCGGGTGAAGGACAAAAAAGAAAAATCCAGAAACCCGCATGGTTACTGGATTTTTCATTGGCGCAGGAGGAGGGATCGTTCAGGCTTCGCGCTTTGCGCTCGCCTTCACGTGACCCCTCGAGGGTTCGAATCCCCTCTCTTTCACAAAATACGAAAAAGACGGGACGGACCCGTCTTTTTCGTATTGGCGCAGGAGGAGGGATTCGAACCCTCGTGCCGGTTACCCGGCAAACAGTTTTCGAGACTGCCTCGTTATGGCCACTTCGATACTCCTGCATATTCAGCTTGTCTGCCTGTGATCATCCGCGCCGGCGGGCAAGCCTTTTCATTATACCTGTTTCTGCCTGAAAATCAAGCACCCAAAGCTCGGCAACTACCGAAAACGCTACTGTATGAGCTCGCAGCCCTGGGGGACTGCCAGCTTTACTGCGCCGGGCATAATCTCAAACTCGGTCCGCTTGAAGATGCTCACCTCGCCGTCTATGGATACGTTTATATCGCCCACCGGCTCCAGAGTGAATTTCTTGCACTGGAAGTACTTGATGTACTTGTCAGCCTCCTTGTCCTTAAGATGGGTGCCCTGATGGTATTTGAGCAGCATCTGCAGCAGCTTGGCGCCCTGCACAGGCCTTATTATGCTCACGTCTATAAGTCCGTCGGTCAGGCTGGACCTGGGGCTGCTCTTAAAGCCACCGCCGCAGTACATGCCGTTGGCAACAGCGGCAAGGAAGAGTTCCTCCTCGTAGGTCTTGCCGTCCAGCTCATAGCGCATCTTGTAGCCCTTAGCCTTTGGCAGCACCTGGGCTACGCCCACCAGATATGCCATGCTGCCCTTGATTATCCTGCCGGACGCATTTTTGGCAGCCACCACCACATCGCAGTCCACGCCTATGTTCAGCATGTTGATGGAATAGGTGTCACCCACCCTTATGACATCGATGTTCATTGTCCTGGAAGCGAACTGGGCTCCCGGGTTCAGGAAATTCTGCTTGTTTGTAAAGTTGCGGACGAAGTCGTTGCCGCTGCCAAGGGGCACCACAGCCAGCTCAGCGTTGGAAAAGCCTATCATGCCGCAAAGAACGTCGTTGATGGTACCGTCCCCGCCGCAGGCATAAAAGCGCACAGGCTCGCCCTTTTCCGCAACCTTATGCACATAATCGTAGATCTCCTGCTTGCTCAGGCTCCTGTGGATCTCAAAGGAGTCTCCACGCTCCTGAAGGGCCTGCATGCCGTTCGGCGATATCTCCTTTACAGCATTGCCCTTTCCTGCAGCAGGATTGACGATAAAAACATGATTCATTATTTTATCCCTTCAAAAGCTCGGCTTTCCGAGCGTATTTTTCTGCCATATCCATGTCCCCGGCCTCTTTATAGAGCTCCGAAAGAGCCAGATTGCTCTCGTAATGGGACGGAGCAAGGGCGATGACCCTTCTGAAGCCCTCAATGGCCTCCGGCAGGTGACCCAGTTCCCTGTAGGCACAGCCAAGATAGTAGTGCAGAGGCCACCACTCGGCAAAGTCCGTATCGACATAGGGCTCAAGAATGGCCAAAGCTTCCCGGACTCTGCCCATAAGAAGCTGATTGATGCCCTCCTCTATCCTTATGGGATCCTTAAGGGCAGCCACCCTCTCGCGAATCTCCTCCACCGCCTCCCTGTCCTTCTCGCGGCCGGAGGCCAGAGCCAGGAACTTGTTCCAGGCGATCCCCGCCTTGGTGTACTGGGCCTGATTCAGATAGGCATAGCCCATATAGTACCAGGCCGCCGCATAGGTCGGGTCCGCCTCCACAGTATATTCGAAGTACTCGTTGGCGTCGGATTTGAGCAGCGCCACCAGCTCCTGGTAGTCGTCGCCCTCCAGGCTCAGATACCATTCCCTGCAGGCGCAGGCGTAGGTAAAGAGGCTGTCAGGAAACTGGCTGTCGAGCATCAGGGCCGCCCTGGAGTATATCATGGAGCGCCTGAAGTGCTCCTTTTTCAGCTCCTCTATGGCCTTGCCAACCAGCACGGACATCAGCGCCTCGTCAAAAAACTTCTTGAGGAAGCGCTCGTAGTACTCTGCGTACTTGAAATGGGTATCTGCGCCTATGCACATGACCATGTTGTCCGCAAGGCTTGTAAGCTGCAGGCCCTTGGACTGGGAATTCACCAGATCCGTGGCAGTAAAGGGCAGCGGAACGCCGACAAGAAAGTCCATGCCGTTGGAAACGCAGAACTCCTCCGCCAGCTCGTCATAGAGAAAATTTTTAATCTCAGAGTGAAGATAGCTCTTGAACTTATCCTCCCTCTCTGCGAATTCAGGTATCATGGCCGTTCCCGCCTACATCTTTTCCGGAGCCTTTATGCCCAGAAGGTCCAGACCGTTCCTGATGGTCTGCTTTGCGGCAGCCGTCAGCAGCAGCTTGGCCTGCTTCTCGGCCTCGTTGTCCGTAAGTATGTGCTCGTCGTGATAGAACTTGTTGAAGGCCTGGGCGATGTCCACCACGTGGCGGGTGACCACCGAAGGCTCATACTTTTCAGCCGCATCGAGGACCACATCGGGATAGCGGTACAGAAGCTTTATAAGCTCGAAGGCCGTGTCAGAGGTGAGCCAGCTGTAGTCTATGGCTTCAGGATCCAGCTTTGCAAGGTCGATGCCGCTGTTTCTGAGGACAGATGCCGCCCTTGCGTGGGTATACTGAACATAGGGGCCGGTCTCGCCGTCGAAGTTCAGGACCTCATCCCACTTGAAGGTGTAGTCCTTGTTTCGGGTGACGGACAGCTCCTGGAACATGACCGCGCCGATGCCGACGATCTTTGCGGTCTCGTCCGCGTTTTCGGTGTTCACGTTCTTTTCCATGATTATTTCTTTGGTCTTCTCAACTGCCTTGTTGAGCACATCCTCCAGGAACACCACGCGGCCCTTTCTGGTGGAAAGGGTACCCTCCTCCAGGCTCACCATGCCAAAGGGAATGTGGATGCAGTCCCTGGCCCATTCGTATCCCATCAGCTCCAGCACCTTCTTCCACTGTGCGAAGTGAAGGTTCTGCTGGGAGGCCACAACATAGAGGTTTTTGTAGAAATCGTAGGTCTTCTTGCGGTAGATGGCCGCAGCGATATCTCTTGTGATGTAAAGGGAGGAGCCGTCGCTCTTGGTGATCAGAGCCGGCGACATGCCGTACTCCTCCAGATCCACGATCTGCGCTCCCTGGGACTCCTTCAGAAGCCCCTTGTCCTTAAGCTCCTGAAGCACCGCAGGCATCTTGTCTGAGTAAAAGCTCTCGCCTGCGTAGGAATCGAAGCTGATGCCCATCATGTCGTAGACCCGGTTGAATTCCCTCAGGGATTCCTCGCGGAACCATTGCCAGAGCTTTACCTCCTCCGGCTCGCCGTGCTCCAGCCTTGCAAAAATCTCCCTGGCCTGATCCTCCAGCTCAGGATGCTCCTTGGCCTCCTCGTGGAACTTAACATAGTAGGACAGCAGGGTCTTGATGGGCTCCCTGCGCACATCCTCCTCGTTTCCCCAGAGCCTGTAGGCAACGATCATCTTGCCGAACTGGGTGCCGTAGTCGCCCAGGTGATTGATCCTGACGGTCTTGTAGCCCACCGCGTCGTAGAGCTTGTACAGAGAGTTGCCAATGACTGTAGTCCTGATGTGGCCTATGTGGAAGGGCTTGGCGATGTTGGGGGAGCTGTACTCCACGATTACAGTCTTTCCCTCGCCCTTATTGCAGAATCCGAAGCGGTCCCCTGCGCTCTTTACCTCCGAAAGGGTGATCTGAGCCAGCTCCGCCTTCGATACGAACATGTTGACATAGGCGTTGACGTTCTGGACCTTCTCAAAAACGGGACTTTCAGAGATCTCCGCTGCCACATCCGCTGCGATCATGGCAGGGTTCTTTCTAAGAGCCTTGGCCAGTCTGAAGCAGGGGAATGCGTAATCTCCCAGCGATGCATCGCCGGGGATCTCTATGAGGCTCTCTATATCCTCTGCGCTGAGTCCTGCTGCGCCCTGGGAGAGCTTGTCCACTGCCTCTGCCAGCAGCTGTGCTATTTCTTTTCTGATGTTTTTCATATCCTGTTCCCTTCTGTTTCAGTATCGGTCACTTTCCGATCAGAAAGTCTGATTTGTCTTAAGCTTAATTCTTCTTCATCTTGACGATGGTGGCGCCTTCGCCGCCTTCGCCCAAGCCTCCGGCTCTGTAGCTGTCCACGTGCCTGTGGGTCTTAAGAAGCCTTGCGATGCCGCTCTTGAGCGTCCCGGTGCCCTTGCCGTGGACTATGGTGACGGTGTCAAGCCCCGCCATGAAGGCATCATCCAGATATTTATCCACATGGGCTGTAGCCTCGTCCAGGGTCTGGCCGATGACATTAAGGCTCATGGGCACGTTCAGGGCTTTCTGGCTGTAGAGCCTGGAGAACTTGGTCTTCTCCCTCTCTTTGGCGGTGACATTTTCCTTGACCAGAGTCACATCCTTTATGTTGACCTCCAGCTTTATCTGGCCTATCTGAACGCTGAAATTGCCTCTGTCATCGGGTGCGGAGAGGATCTCGCCCTTCTGTCCCACAGACAGCACATTCACCCGCCTGCCGGGCTGTATGTCCTCCGCGGAAGGGGCGTCGTAATTGATCTCCTGGCGGGTCTTCTTCTTGGGACCGTAGCTGTCTTTTTTCTGCTTGAGGCTCTTTTTGGCTTCCTCCAGGGCTTTGTTGTATTCCTTTTCGGAGGCCTTTATCTTTTCGTCGTTTATGGTGTCCCTTGTGAGCCGCAGCTCGGCCTGCATGGCCTCGATCTCAGCTCTGGCTTCGTCCAGCAGGGCCTGGGCATCCGCCCTGGCATCCTCCATATACTTTGCCTTCTGCTCCTCGTAGCGGCGGGTAAGGGCCTCCATGCGCTCCTTCTGCTTCTGCAGCTCCTCCCTCAGAGCCTGGGCCTCGGATCTTTCGGCCTCGGCCTGCCTCTTGTCGCTTTCTATTGAGCTTAAGACATCATCAAAGGCTATGTCTCCTGTCTCCAGCAGGTTTTTTGCGGATTCTATAAGGGGCTCCGCAAGGCCCAGCTTTCTCGATATTTCAAAGGCGTTGGATTTGCCGGCTACGCCTATGGTAAGCCTGTAGGTGGGAGAAAGGGTCTCCA
>JAEEGI010017046.1_pt1 | contig 14956 bp, 16 predicted proteins | sample 8958751 | NCBI WGS metagenome assembly JAEEGI01 (sample SAMN16246545, study PRJNA631951) | gut metagenome | biome: gut microbiome; feature: rumen; material: KS-attached | host: Bos | place: Iran: Karaj | collected 2018-10
CACCACATCATGGAAGCCATCGCCTACCGCAACCTCGACCGCCCCACCTATCTCGGCAGTTCTATTTGATTTTTTAATCTTTCTCCTTTTTACGATGGAATTCGAAATGCTCTTTCAGAAATCTAGCAACACCATCATAACCAGGAAATAAAGTTGAAGCATTATAACCCATTTTCTCAATGTGAGTATAAATGTCAGATGATGCATCTTGAGGGACTGTAATTTGGTAAAGGTAAGTCCTTTCTTCAGCCTTTATTTCTCTCAAATAAGAGTCTAGTTGTTCATCCAAAGAACGTCTATCAGTTTTAGGTTCATGATTAAGTTTCATCTTCCCTTCTTTGTCGAACAATCCTGGGTATAATGACTCCCAAAATGTGAACATACCCTTTTGGGCACAGAGATTATCATTACTATGATATCTGGGCTGAATGATTCGTAATGGTATTTGCATCGGTTTAACCATTACCACATCAATGTTCAATGCCCATATCTCCATATTATATTTTGGAGGATAGATTTCACCTTTTCTCTGGGCTTTTAAAGCCTTAATTGGGTCGAACTTTTCTTTTGGATCATTGTAAACGCCTGTAGTAGCAAAATATAAAGCAATATTAATGTCATGACTCCAGTCGAGCAAACGTGTTTTGACTCCATGGTGCTGGGCAAGGGCCGCTAACTCCCAATACTCCTTTGGTATCCATCTATTTTCCAAAAACAATGTTTCTGCATCAACACCTGGATAAAATGAATTGCGGAGTGATTCAATATGAGGCATGTACATGCCACAATTATCACAAGCTCTAAAAAAATCTTGAAGCAATTTATACTCTTCTTCAACTTGTACTAACTCCGTTGAGGCAAGATATACGACTTCATTTAGAACGTCTTCGGTAGCAGATTTAATGTCTGTAATACTATCAATCACTAAATTGCCTCTAAGAGCGGTTGGGATTAATTCATATTTATCTGTAGAATGACCACGGAATATAAAATGTTCATCGAACAAATTATATAACTTTCCATTGTACGAAATGGCTTTTAAAAATTCATCTGCGTTTTCATAATGAATGGTCTTTATATATGGAGATACTTCTATATTTTTCATCTTTCGTTAACAATAAAACCGACTTTTCTAGCGATTCTTTGAACGTCGCTCTTTGCATTCAGATAATAATCTTTTTATGACTCCGTCAGTGATGTCATTTTTATAATACTTATCATTAATTCTTTTTGCTTCTTCATATTGCTGGATAGCCTCATCAAACCGGTATAGTTCTTCTAACGCATATCCTTTAGATGTATAAGATTCTATAAATTCGTCTAATTCATCACTGCCCAATTCTCTGCTTTGCTGTATTTGTTTATATAAAACGATAGCTTGATCATAATGTTTAATACTTTTGTTATATTGATGAAAAAATGTTAGATATTCTCCTCCAATAAACATGTTAGCACATATTTTTTCTTTTATATTTGTCGCATATTTCAATGAGAGTTTTGAATACTCTAAACCATTTAAATAATCTTCATCCCAAAAACATATATTAGCTACGTTTCGATATAATGCATATAGTATTTCATCTTCGTTATTCTCATCTTCTAATTCAATGGCTTTTAAGTAACACCTTTTTGCTGAAACGGGATCCTTAAGACCATCAAAATAACATATCCCCATCTTGAATAAAACTAATGGATGAGTGTCATTGCCATATGATTCATAGACGCTTTTATAATATTTTAGTGCTTCAGAATAGATTTCATTATTGTACATATCTTCTGCCATAGCAAATATCTCATCTAAGTCTTCCTCAGTATACTGTTTGCGAGCATTATGAATAACAAGGAACTCTCCATCAATTGACACTAATCCTAATCTCTGTATAACAGATTGACCCAGAAGCAAAGGAGCATTTTGAGTGGGAACAACTACAGCTAAAACATTTTCAAGTGAAAGTCCTCCAATTTCTACATTCCGGAGATTGATAACAACATTATCAATATTGCTCCCATCAGCAATTGTAGATTGAGATATGCCTTTAATATCCGATTCTTCAAGGTATCCATTTTCGAGCATCATGTCTGCATACGTTTCTGAGATGCAAACACTGGCGGCGCCCGTATCAAAGATGAATTTTAGTTTCAATCCATTAACCGAACAGGGTACCTTATAAACTCCTGCCTCTTTCTCCATATGGATTCGAACCTCAGCATTGATACTCATGCTACTGATGAGAATAAGAAATATCGCTATAATGTGTTTCATAATAAGTCATTTATGAATGAAAATAAACCTATTGAATATGCAAATTTCGCCATTATTTTTGACTTTTGCAAGAAATGCTAGTACCTTTAGTTATATCTTTTATAAAGAACCCCGTAACTCAAATATATGGTTACGGGGCGCAGTCAAAGAATTATATAAATCATTTCTCTTAGCAGAAGACTGACAGGGATGACAATTCCTGGCCAAAGCGGTGTAGGCCGGCTTCGATTCTGTCAGCTTGGGGGCGGCGGGGTTTGCTGCGACCATGCATATAGGCCCACAACTGTTTTTGATGCACGCCTGTGATGCGTTCAAGTCCTGCCAGTGACATCAATGTGCCGTAGTGTAACAATAGGCTCTGAGTGTCATAGTGCCACTCTAATTCATATTCGCCCTTAATCTCTTCGGGCCAGCGATCTTCGGGCAGATTCTTTTTGATTAATGCGATGGCATTTTCCACATCGGCTTTCACCTCGTCGATAGTATCACCAGCTCCATAGATGCCTTCGCAATTGACGCTATAGGCGCCAAAGTGATCTTGGCTCGCGCAGATGTTAATAATGATTTTCTTTTTCATAGACATGGTTATTGGTTATTGTTGGTTTTTGGTTGTTCTTAGTTCTGGCCGGTAGCGAAGGGAATTCAAATTCCCATCTGTTTCGCTATCCTCTTCCTTAACGGCTCAGGAATTTCCTTCGATCCATGGTAGGGAACAGGTACTGATAGCTGACCGTTCTTAATATAAAAGTAGTGGCTGCCCTCGGCATGATCAAACTTCCATCCAGCAGCGACAATCTTGCGGTGAAATTCTTTATATTTCATAATTGTAGTCTTGTTTATATTATTTTACCCCGCAAAGATAGAAATATTTCTATTATTCTCCAAATAAAATCATAGAAAAATTTCAATTATTCCAAAATAGAACGCAAGATTTCCATTATCAAAAATTTGTACTACCTTTGTGGTTGTGAATGGCTTTATGGTACATATTTTGGTCGTTTTGGGGTTGTATGGTTGTCTCTGAGGCTATTGCAATGGGGCAAGTTCTTTCGCTTGGATGAACTGCCTGAATTTTCACGAAATGTGCTGGAGGTGATGCGACAACCATTGGAAGACAGGATTATAAGTATTAGTAGGGCAAAATACTCGACTGAATATCCCGCCTCGTTCATGCTTGTGGCGAGCATGAATCCGTGCCCGTGCGGGTACTATGGGCACCCCAAGAAAAAGTGCGTCTGCAATGAGTATCAGCGCACCAGCTACTTGAGCACTATTTAACTGAAAAAATCATGAAATAGATTTTGTTATTAGGTAATTATCGTGTAATTTTGCGACATCATAATGTTGAAATATTAAGATAAAACGACAATAGTGTGCATGTATAGCAGAATTATTAACGTTGATAACGAGTATAATGACAGTGTGTTCCTGTGGGGTGCACGCCAGGTGGGCAAGACTACATGGCTGAATGCAAAGTATCCTGCTTGTCGCACTTATGACTTGCTACGACCATCAGAATTTGAACGGTTGTTGCGTCGACCTGAGATTTTGTCTGAGGAATTGGAGGGCTTTGGCGAAAATGATACCGTCATCATCGATGAAATCCAGAAACTGCCGCAATTGCTTGATGAAGTGCACTCGCTGATACAAAGAAAAAACATTCGATTCATCTTGAGCGGGTCGAGTGCCAGGAAATTGAAGAGATTGGGCACAAACCTATTGGGCGGTCGGGCTACTCGAGAACAGATGTTTCCTCTTGTTAGTGCCGAGATACCAGATTTTGACCTCATTCGTGCCGTGAACAATGGCATGATTCCACGCCATTACATGGTAGAGAACCCGAAGGAACGCCTGCGTGGTTACGTTGGCATCTATCTGAACGAAGAGATACGCCAGGAGGCTTTGACGCGCAACCTCCAATCATTTTCAAGATTCCTAGAAGTTGCGGCTCAGTGTGACGGTGAAATGTTGGTCTACAAGAACATTGCTCAAGACTGTGGTATTGATTACCGAACGGTGAAAGAATATTTTACTATTCTTGAGGACACCTTGTTGGGTTATCTCATTCCTGGTTTCACGTCATCACGCAAGCGCAGGGCGATTGCAGCTCCCAAGTTCTATTTGTTCGATGTTGGCCTTGCCAATTATCTCACCCATCGTGGTACATTGCACCCTGGCAGCGATGACTTTGGGCACGCATTCGAGCATTTCATCATTCAAGAAATCATAGCCTATTTGGGTTATAACCACATTGATGAACGGCTTACCTACTGGCGTACATCAGGAGGATATGAGGTCGATGCCATCATCGGCGAGGGCCGCGTAGCAATTGAAATCAAAGCAACAGACGAAGCCAAGTCGCGCCACACGCATGGCTTGAAGGCGTTCAGCGAAGACTATCCTGAAGCCCGCTTGATTATCGTATCACTAGACAAATACCGGCGCAAAATGAACGGAGTTGACGTCATCCCAGCCACTGAATTCCTGCGAGACCTGTGGCAAGGAGGTATCGTGTAAAGTCGCCCGCACTATCGCCGGCCATGAGGGGTGTGCTGATGTTCTTGACGATTATATATACATAGGTTTTGGGGATTTGGTTTTTTTAGCTACCTTTGTGGCAATATGGAACAGGACAATACAAATAGAACACTCGAGGAGCTGTGCAATGACATCAATCTTAGGGCAGAGAAACTGTTTATCAAGTTTAGCAAGGTAGAAAAGTGGGGACTGCTTCTTTTCGCTGTGCTTTTTCTAGCGCCTATAGCTATCAACTGGCATTTACATCGATCTGTCGATTGGTGGTGGGTAGGTGCCGGTTGTGCTTTGGTGGTGTTTTTCTTTGTGTTCTACATCATCAATCAAAGGTTGATTAACGGCATGAAGCGTGCCGCAAACGTCAAGCAGCACCTCAGATTAGCCAAAAGGCTGAGTAAGTGTGTCCGGTTTAGAAATTTCTTCTTTATATTCTTTCAGGGGTGCATATGTGGAATCCATCTTGTCAATAATGAGTTTGAATGGGGATGGTTTCTCTTTGGTCTCATTATCGCGGTAATCGTGACTTTGTGTATTACTGCTGCCAACCCTAAGATGCTGATAGATCCCGCTTTTAGTGAAGATCTGGATGAGCTGGAGTACAGACTCGAAGAATGAGTTGAGGGAGTGATTTGTATCACTTCTCAAATAACCGTGTTAACAAAACGTCACTAACTATAAGTGTCTGAGGGGCATCAAAATAAATAGAGACGCAAGATTTTGCGTCTCTTCTTGTGAAATAGTACCAAAATGGTTGCCTGGAGACGCAAGATTTTGCGTCTCTACAAATTCGTCAAACTATCGTCTTTTTACTTGTAGAGGAAGCGTTTGATGGTTCTCTTCGGGGTCTTCTCGAAGGGCTCGTCCATCATTTCCACTTTTGCAATCTTGCTGTAAGCGGGGAGGGACTTGTTAGCGGCTTCGCGGATTTGTCCGGGGATGGCTGCCTTGGTCTCCTCGTCCATGTCTTCGGGGAACTCGGTGTAGATGAGCGCCGTGATTTTGCCGTCGCGATCCACGACGAGACATTCATCGACATTCGGGCAGTTGGCCAGGACGGCCTCGACCTCTTCAGGATAGATATTTTGGCCCGAAGAGTTGAGGATCATCGATTTGATGCGTCCACGGATAAAGATGTTGCCCTTCTCGTCGATGATGCCCAGATCACCTGTGCGGAACCATCCGTCCTCGGTATAGGCAGCCTCGGTGGCCTCGGGGTTTTTGTAGTAGCCTATTGTCAGGTTGGGTCCCTTGGCTTGGATTTCGCCGGGGATGTGGTGCGGATCCTCGGAGTCGATGCGGACTTCATGGACGGGCTTACCGCAGGAGCCTGGCACGAATTTGGTCCACCACTCATATCCCAGCAGCGGGCAGGCTTCGGTCATTCCGTAACCCACGGTGTAGGGCAGGCGAATCTTCTTGAAGCACTGCTCGGCCTCGGGGTTGAGCGCTGCGCCGCCCATAATGAAGCATTGCACGGCCCCGCCGAAGGCCTCGATGACCTTGTTGCGCGCCTTGCGGTATATCAGTTTGTTCAGGCCGGGGATGGCCAGCAACGATTTGGCTTTTTCCAATGCCGGCTTGATGGCGTTGGCATAGATTTTCTCCATCACCAGCGGCACGGTGACCACCATATAGGGCTTGATGGCCTGCATCGCCTTGAGCAGGGTGGTGGGTGACGGCGTCTTGCCCAGGAAATAGACGGTAACACCATCCACGTTGGGATGGATGAACTCGATGGCCAATCCGTACATGTGAGCCAGTGGCAACATAGAGACAACGGTCTGGCCGGGATGGTTCGGGAAATGCGTATTGGCGAAGTCGTCGGTATCGGACATGGCGTCATAGGTGAGCATCACGCCCTTGGGGTTGCCTGTGGTTCCTGACGTGTAGTTGATGATAGCCAGGTCTTCACCATTATCACCGGGATAGGACACTTGCTCGGGATACATTCCGTTGGGATACTGCTGTGCGAACGCAGCCTTGCGGTTTTCCCACGCGTCGGCCACCGTCTTGTCCTGGTTCCAGAGCAGGTTGCCGTCCTTGACATTGATGGCAGCCTTGAGATTGGGCATTTCGTCGGGGTTCATCTTTGCCCAGATGTCATCGTCGACAAAGAGCACTACGCTGTCGGAATGATTGGTGAGGATGGAAACCGTGTTGGGATGAAAGTCGGACAGCAACGGCACCACTACACATCGATTGACATTGATGCCCCAAAAGGTCATCGCCCATCGGGCGCTATTGCGTGCGCAGATAGCGATTTTATCTCCCTTGCTGATTCCGGCAGTCTCGAAGAAGATGCGAAACCTTTCAATATTGATTGCCAGCTGTGCATAGGTAAACGAGTCTCCATTGTAGTCACACAGGGCTTTTCGGGTCCATTGCTCGCGGACCGTTTCCTCGAGATTCTTCAGATAGTGCCTCATAATATCCTAGTTTTGATAAATGTTGAACAACAATTAGGTTTGGTCTCAAGACCCAAACATTTCAGATAATTTATCCAAAAGTACAACATTTTTTTGAATTATCACCCTTTATTTATCCATACTTTACAAATTCTTGAGAAAAATGCTTGCCGCTCCCCGATGAATCAATGGCATTTTTACAGCAATGTGCGGGCAATCCAGGCACAGGCCTCGGCATCGGCCAAGGCGTGGTGATGGCGATTCAGCTGGTAGCCGCAGGCGGCTGCAACCGTGTGGAGCTGGTGGTTGTCCAGTCTGGGCAGTTGGCGACGGGCGGCACGCAGCGTGTCGAGGAATTCATAGTCGGGGTAATCCATCTGATAGACACGAAAGACGGCCTTGAGGCAGCCCTCGTCAAATGGGCTGTTGTGTGCCACCAATGGGAGGCCTTCAATCAGGGGCTCAATCTGTGCCCACACATAGGGAAAGACCTGTGCATCATCGGTATCGGTACAGGTGAGTCCATGTACCCTGCTGCACCAGTAAGTGTAATAATTGGGTTCGGGCTGGATGAGCGAGTAGAACCTGTCCACAATCTCGCCGCCACGCACAATGACCACACCAACGGAGCAAACCGATGAACGCTCGCTGTTGGCCGTCTCGAAATCTATTGCAGCAAAATCCCTCATCGCCCCAGAGCTGGTGTGTAACAGTTACAAGACGATGGTCTCGAGGTCGTTAGGGACATGGATGGTGCCCTTGAAATACTGTGAGGCCTCGGCAGTAAAAGTGGCAGCGCGGCTCTCGAGGTGGGTATCCTCGGCATGGTAGAGCAAGAGGTGTTTCACCCCCAGTTCCTGGGCAAGCATTCCGGCATCAAGGGCGGTGCTGTGGTTTTTCTCGTAGGGGTTAAACACATGGCGGTCACGGTACAGGCAGAAGGCCTCGCACATCAGCCAGTCGCAGTTGCGGGCATAGGGCTCGCTATGGATGCTGTAGGGCTCATCACCCAAGCAGACGAGGCGTTGCCCGTCGGGCAACACGGCCTGAAAACCGTATTGCTTGAACTTGGGCGAGCCGATGTCGAAGAAGGTAACCTTCATGTCATCGACCTCGACTTGCTCCCCGTCATGCACCTCACGCAGGATGACCGTATTGCCGACCGAATTAAATATCTTGCTCGGAATCATCAGTTCGCCCATCGTCTTCAAAGCGTGCCGCACCTCGTCGTTGCAGTAGATAGTGAACGGCCCCTTGTGCTTGCCCTTGTAGATCAGGGGCGAGATCTTGCGTATCATCCAAATAGCGCCCATGATGTGGTCGGTGTGGCAATGGGTCACAAACATGTGGTGGATCTTCTCAAAAGGGATTTTAGCGTCGATGAGCTGACGCAGGATGCCGTTGCCTCCACCGCCGTCCACGAGCATACCGCCCTGCGGCGAGCGCAGGTAGAAGCAAGTGTTGTAGCAGTTAACACACATGGCGTTGCCGGTGCCCAGCATGGTGACACGGGAAGTGGTTGTCGGGGTCATGGCTCTGATTTGATTTTGGGGAGTTCGATGCCGAATGTGGTGCCCTTGCCCACCTCCGACTCCTTGATATATATTTGACCGTTATGGTATTCCTCGATAATGCGCTTTACAAGGGTCAATCCCAGACCCCAGCCGCGCTTCTTGGTCGTGAAGCCCGGGTTGAACACGTTCTTGAAGTTCTTGCGAGGTATGCCCTTGCCGGTATCCTTGACCAGGATGACGGCATTGTTAGGGCTGTCCTCGACAGTGATATCCAGCTGTCCCTCGCCGTCCATGGCATCAACGGCGTTTTTGGTCAGGTTCTCCATCACCCACGCAAACAGCGTCTGGCTCAGCATCACGCCATTGTTGGTCTGGTCATTGGTGTGGATGTGCAGGCTGACGTGCTTGGGGATGCGGGCCCGCATATATTCCAAACTGCTCACGACGGCCTCGTTAATCGGGGTGAGTTCCTTGTCGGGCATGGAGCCGATCTTGGAGAAACGGTCGGCAATGGTCGATAGGCGCTTCACGTCCTTGTCCATGTCACTGACTATGCTCTGGTCCACACCCATCGACTCCAGCAGCTGCATCCATGCCATGAGTGACGAAATGGGCGTGCCCAACTGGTGTGCGGTCTCCTTTGACAGTCCCACCCACACCTTGTTCTGCTCGGCTCGCTTAATGCTCATCAGGGCGAAATAGGCGATGGCAAAAAACAGGATCAGCACAGCCAACTGGATATAGGGGAAATAGGACAGACGCCTCAACAGCGTCGAGTCCTCATAGTAGAGGTACTGCGTTGTGCTCTCGTCAATCTGGATTTCAATCTTGTTCTCTCCATTTTTGAGGTGGTGCAATTTCTTATTCAGGTATTCCAAGTTGGTCGGCGAAATCTCGAAGGCCAAGCTGTCCTCTGGCTCTGGCAAGCGAAAGTTGCGGTGCAACAGGATATTATCCTGGTCATCGACCAGCAGAACAGGGATGTTGTGGTTTGCCTCGATGATGCTTAACAAGAAGTCAACGTCGGTCGTGCTCGTCCCGATAGGGTTGCCCTGGTCATCGACCTCGCCCGTATCGCTGCCCATGGTTGCCAACTCCTGCGTCGCGTCGGCCCAGATCTGCATGCGCTCACGCTCCTGCACAGCCAGATCTTTCACCAGGTTGTTGGAAATATACAGGAACAATGCCACCAGCAACAATGATATTGCCAGAAAAACCACCTTCCAAATGCGGCGCGAGTCATATATGTTACGCAGGTTTGCCATGCGATGCAAAAGTAATACTTTTTTAGTGAATAGTTAACAGTTGACAGTTAATAGTTTCATGATTAGAGGGTACACTGATGGCTGTTGACTATAAGGTCCTTCTCAATCCAGCGGGCTACGCTGTCGGCACTGTTGGGACCGATGACCTCGCTGGCGGCGGCTTTGACCTCGGGGAAGGCATTACCCATGGCCACACTATGGTCGGCAGCCTGCATCATGGCAATGTCGTTGCGATTATCGCCGAAAACGACCACACGTCCAGCGCCCACTTCACGCGCCAGCTCTCTTATGGCTCCCGCCTTGCTGGTTCCGGCAGTGAAAATCTCCAGGTAGCCCTCGCTCTCGTCAAAAATGTCGTGATAGAGCATCACCGAGCAGGTGGGAACTGACGCCTTGAGGTCATCGGCAATGGATTTGAGCACGGCATATTTGTTCATTGAGAAGATAAGCAGGGCCTCGTCATCGCTGTGGCGGTAGTCATGGTCGTTGAGAAAGAACTTTTTCAAGGGTAGTTGCTGTCGGGCAGCGATAAACCTTTCTTCTTGGGATGAAAGCGGGCCGTAATGGTGTGTGTGCAACAGGCCGTTGCCATGGCGGCGGTAGATGAAGGGATGGGCATTGTGGCGGTCAAACACATCGGCGACAGCGTTGACCGTCATGTCGTCGATGCCTCGCGTGTGCTCATAGCTCATCGTCACGGGATTCCACATCGCTGAACCGCCGATGACGATGAATGGCAACCGTGCATTCACCTCCTGCATCAGCGGCACTACCGTAGCCGGCGTGCGGGCCGTGGCAACGGTGAACAGTCCTCCCAACTCCCCGATGACCCGATTGAGTATCTCAATCGTGCCACTGGACAACCGTGAGTCCTCGCCCAGCAAGGTCCCGTCCAAGTCGCTCACATACAGCGTTGGGCCACTATTGTGATTGGTAAACATCATGCCTGCAAAGATATAACTTTTTCAAAAAACGCAGGCCTTCCCATGCTAGAATCAGGATTTTCACTACCTTTGCCTTTATCGTACAACTATTCTAAACCTCTTAAACTATAACTATTATGAAACAGACGATGCCTGTAGAAGGAAAATTTGAATTGATGGCGTTGCCCTATGCACCCGACGCTTTGGAACCCATTATCAGTGCCAACACACTGAGTTATCACCATGGCAAGCATTTGGCTGCCTATGTGACAAACCTGAATGCCGCATTACCTGGTAGTGGCCTAGAAGGTAAATCCCTTGAGGAAGTGGTGCTTAAAGCACAAAATGGCATGCTCAACAACGCAGGCCAGATCCTTAACCATAACCTGTATTTCTCACAATTCAAGGCCCCCAAGACCGACAATGCGCCCACGGGACGCCTGGCTCAGGTCATCAACGAGCAATTCGGGTCGTTTGAGGATTTCAAGGGGATTTTTGCCAAAGCAGGCGCAACGCTTTTTGGCTCGGGATGGGTATGGCTCTGTGCCGACGCCGAGGGCAACCTCAGCATAACCCAGGAGCCTAATGCATCCAACCCCATCCTGCATGGCCTGCGCCCGCTGCTGACGATGGACGTGTGGGAGCACGCCTACTACCTCGACTACCAGAACCGCCGTCCCGACCATCTGGCCGCCTTGTGGCAGATTATCGATTGGGACGTGGTGGCAGCAAGGTATGAAGAAGAGTAAAAACGTCGATGAAAAGGGCATTTTTTGCGTTTTTAGTGCTATTGTGCCTTGCTGGCACAGCCACTGCTGGCGATAAGGTGAACGAGCGGTGGCAACAGGCTGTGCTCGCTGCCATCGACTCATTTCCCGATAGGGGAGGCTACTACACGGGTAGCCGCCCCAACGACCTGTTTGCCAAGACCACCTGGCGCGGCCTGCATGACGCCTACCAGATGTCGCCTGGTGACGAGCGCCCTCGATTTGACCCGATGCAGGCACAGCCGTCGTTCTGCTCCAGCGCGACCTATTCGGTCATCATCAAGGCCCTGCTCATTTGGGACACCAAGCACAAGATCAAACGTGAGGCGTGGGTGAACATGATGCCCCGTGTAGGTATCGCCGATGCGTTTAACCCCGATGGAGTGGGGCAGGACGACGGTGTGGGGTTCTGGGGACGCGCCAATGCAAACGGCCCCGGGCTGGGCGTGCTTGTGCGGGAACTGGGTGCAGGCTACAGTTTCACGGCTTATCGCGGTGCCAAAAGCGACCGTAACAAGGAAACGCCTGATGAGCGCTACCTCACCGACGATGAGTGGTGTGCACTAGGCATTTGGCAACGTGCAGTGCCTGGAGACCTGATGAAAATCTTCTGGAACCGCAACGAGAGCCGCGGCAGCGACAGCGGTGCCATCATCGGCTGCAACGACGACCGTAACGCCGACCAGGAGGCCGGCCACAGCGTCATCTACATGGGCTGTGAGGGCGATACGGTCACCTATTGGTCCTCGAACGGTCCTGGCAAGCATCCCGAACTGATGGGCTACAGCATGGGCCGCTGCCACAAGAATGAGATACAGCGCGTGGTGTTCACCCGCATCACGCGGCCAGAACGCTTCAATAATGCACGAAAAATGGCGCCCACCGACGTGAACGCCTATCTTAGTGACCTCAACGGCAAGCGCCACAGCACTACCGCCGAAATGCTTACTCAGTTAGGAGTGAAGAGTGAAGAGTGAACAGTTAATTCTTCAGGCCTGAGACATCTACCTTGCCACTGCCAGCAATTTCCTCGTTGTGAGAGCCCACCTTGCCGCGCAGGATGACGTTGCCTGAACCGGCAATCTCGCTCTTGACATGGTCAACGTTGAGATTGTTGAGTGTGATGTCGCCCGAGCCAGCAATCTCGTTGTTCGCTTTTTTGCACGAGAGAGCTGCCACATCGATATCGCCTGAACCGGCAATTTCACTACTTGCCTCATTGGCCTGGACTGTACCCAGGGTAATGCCGCCCGATCCGGCAATCTCCATGTACAAATTCTTGCAGTTGAGCTGAGCGAGAGTGATGTCGCCCGAGCCGGCAATCTCCAATCGAATATCGTTAACCTCCAGTGGTTTTGGTGACGACAGCGTTCCTGAGCCAGCAATTTCAAGGGCGTCAATCATGGGCGATGTGACAAAGACTTGCAAGCCGTCGAAGGTGCCGCTAGGCTCCTGCTTGCGCTGGTCGATAACCAGGTCACCATTCTTGACGTAAATAGTCATCTTGCCAAGCTGCTCGGCCGTACCCTCGACACGCACGCTGTAGTTCTTGCCCTGCTCATAAAACACATTGAACGGACCAGCCACATTCACGTCATCAAACTCATCCATTGACGTCGGTTGACCCACTTGATGCACCTGAGTGGGGGTGTCGTTGGTGTGACCGCCAAAATTCCAATCCTTTCCGTCAATTTTTACATGCAGGCATGACGACATTGTCATAACCACCAAAGCCAACAGGCTCATTACCAATACTTTCTTCATATCAAATCATTTTTAAATTGTTAGTTTCTATACTATAGACGCACAAGGGACCCAAAAAGTTTCAAAAAATCGAGTTTTTTTTAGGAGTCCACTCAAAATGCTCTCATAGAGACGCATGATTTTGCGTCTTAGGTGACTTAGGTGCATGTGATGTCTGTCATCTGCAAAACCTCATGCTACGCTTCCCGAATTATCACCCGAAGGGTGCCCTTTTAGTAACCCCGCCAATCGGCTTCCAAAGCGTAGCGAGGACTGCCGGTTGGCGGGGATATGGCAACTCCCCTTCCAGTCGCCTTCGGCGACCCCAGAGCATCAATCTTTCAGGAAGTACTTGTCGTCAATATCGCCACCAGCGTCAAGAATGATTTTTCTGTATTCCTCAGCAAAGGATGTTTGCCGGTGATGTTCTTTCTGATTGATGATATACTGCTTAACCACGGAAATCTGTTCCTTGGAGTAGGTAAAAGCGGCATAGCCTTCTCCCCAACCTGCGAAAAGCGGAAACAAAGGATTTTGCTTCATCCATCCATTAGTGGCATATTTCAAGCCCCTGACAAACTCAGATACTGCTAGGTCTGGAGGAAGTGAAACAAGGATGTGTACATGGTCAGGCATACCACCTATGCGGTACAACTTTGCACGATGGCGAGTGGTGTAGCCGTAGGCATAGGCATAAAACTCACGTTCGTGTGCCTCTTCGATAGCTGGAATACTTCGATAAGTGCGGAATACGATATGATAGACGAGGTTGGTGTAACTCATAACTCGACAAAGATAACACCAATGTTCAAATTGTGCAAACACCGCAGTTATGGGGTCACCTACGGCGACAGCCACATGTTCTCTACTCACCCCCTTGCCCTCGTTCTCCTCGCTATGCTTCGGATAACGATTGGCAAGGGGGTTACTCAAAGATCACCCTTTGGGTGAGACCTGCCATAAAACCATGACTTGATTACCCCATTGAACCAATAGAGACGCATGATTTTGCGGGTCAATGACAGGATATGGTGACGCCTCACGATGGGAGACGCAAGATTTTGCGTCTCTACTTGGAGGATGGATTGAGTCAATGACGAAGGGTGGACGCCTTTCCCTTGCGGGAGCGCCCACCCTTGCGGTGTAGATTATGTTCTGTTTAAGAACCGGCTGTCGATTACGGCATGGTCAGGGTATCAACGAAGGTACCGAAACCACCTACGCCAGGAACATAATGATACAGGATGAAGGTAACCTTCTTGCTAGCGGGATCATAGGTACCGGCATAGCCATCGGCAGTATCATTAGCATCACCTACCAGCCAAACTGCGCCATAGCTGCTGTGGATCCACGAAGGCTGTCCAGGAACAGTTACAGTGTTGTCAGCATTGATGGTGAAATCGATGTTATAACCATCCTGGAACAGACCCATCATGCGGTAGATGTTGGTGCCCTCAGCGTGGTAAACAGGAACATAGAATCCCTCTTCCCACCACTCGGGTGAGCTGTAGAAACCATTGCCCATGTTAATCCAGTTGTAG
>JAEEGI010017048.1_pt1 | contig 14956 bp, 15 predicted proteins | sample 8958751 | NCBI WGS metagenome assembly JAEEGI01 (sample SAMN16246545, study PRJNA631951) | gut metagenome | biome: gut microbiome; feature: rumen; material: KS-attached | host: Bos | place: Iran: Karaj | collected 2018-10
CAAGCTTAAACGTTGCTCTTGCTTTCGGATTAACAACATATGCTTCATTAATAACTAGAAGCTTTTTAGTTGGGGCTGTTTGTGGAGTACTAAGTTTAATGATATTTGTTCTAAAAGTAACAAATACTAAAGCTAGAAGAATTAATATGGTTTTTAGTGCTGCACTTGGTATTCTTATTGTTTTATTTGTTTATCAATTGGTATTATTTGGACCAGAAATATTTAAATTATTTAATTTTTAGGAGGAAGTTATATGAATCAAAGTGAACTATTAAATATTGCTAAAAATGCATCAAAAAATGCATTTGTGCCTATTAGTAATTATCAAGTTGGAGCTGCATTACTTGCCAAAAGTGGAACTGTATATATTGGCGTAAATGTTGAAGATGAAGCTATTCCAGCTATGAGTGTGTGTGCAGAAAGAAATGCAATACAAAATGCAATATCTCATGGTGATACGGAATTTTTAGCTATTGCTGTTGTTGGCAAAATGAAAGATAAAGATGAGTTTGATGCAACTCTTACACCATGTGGAATGTGTAGACAATATATGATTGATATGTGTAAGGATATTGATATTATTTGCTATATTGATGGCGCAGAAAAGATAGTTAAGCCTAGAGATTTATTAGCATTTACTTATGATTATGATGATAAAAAATAATATTATTTATTATTAGAGCATATAATTGTTACAGGTGATAATATGAACCATAAACAATTACTTGCTCTTTTTTTGTCTTCAGTAATAGTTTTATCTCCAACTATTATATCTATTGAAAATGATAAAGTTGTTGATGTAAAGTCTGTAAATAACGATATAGATGAAATGGCTATTGAAAGTATTATTAGAAAAAATGAAGAACTGGATATTAATGTTTATTATCCGGTTACTAAAAATGCCAAAGTAAATAATATGATTAAAGAAAAGATAGATTCTTATATTAGTAAATTAGAAGAAATTAATTCATTTGATGATTTAAAAAGATTAGATATATCTTTTGAAAAATACAAAAGTGGTGATTATATTTCATTAAAATTTAATGTTTCTTCTAGTACTGGTATTACTCATAAAACTGATGAAATTTTTACAATTGTATATTGTAATGATGAGGTTATAGATATTGATACGTTGGTTAAAAGTAATCCAAACTTAATTGAAAATCTTTATACTATTTGTAAAGAAGAATTGCTAAAAGATGAAAAGTTTAAAAAGTATTCTAATAGTGAGTGGTTAAATAGAGGACTTCTAAAAAATAAAAATACATTTTCAAATTTTATTTTTGATAATAATAATATGATTGTAATATTTAACCCATACGTTGTAGCACCATATGTTGCTGGTGCTTTTGAAATAAAAATTTCTTGTAATTTAATATAATATATATTGATAATTTACACAAATTATGTTATTGTATTATCAGGAGGGGATGTTATGTATTCTTCATCATTATATAGTAATTCAAGTTCACTAACAAAAGCCGCTTCAAGCGCTCAAACATTAGGAATTTGGATGATTATTTCTGTTATAGTAGCAATCGTTGGGGGAATTGCACTATATTTTACTTTCCTAAGTAAAAAGAACGAAGGAAAGTTCCATGGATTCTTAGGTTGGATGTATGACACACTAACTTTCAAAAACATGGCAGTTGAGATGTTATTAAAAATAACATACTTAATTGGAGCAATCTACATTACATTATTCTCTTTAGGATTAATTGCTGTTAATATTTTAGCATGCTTAGGATTATTAATATTTGGTAACCTAGCTCTAAGAGTAACTTATGAATTAGTTCTAATAAGCATAATTACATGTAGAAACACTACTGAAATTAACAGAAAAATGAAAGTTTCAGAGACTAAAACAGAAGAAGGAAGACCTGAATAAAAACTATTTATATTTTAAACTGCTATATTCCGTTATAGCAGTTTTTTTGTTATATTATTTTGGTTAAATTAATACAATATAATGAGGTGGATTGTGTGGATAAATCTTTAAAAATTTCAACAACAATTGCTTTGTTTGTTGTATTATTTTTTTGTTTTAATTATATATTTGCAAGTAGTTACATATATGAACTAATTAAAAGCAGTGATGTGAGTAGTATAGCAACAAATGCAAATCCTTCTTTTACATTTGAGTCTCAAGCGCAAGTTTTAATGGAACCTGAGACGGGAAATATAATTTATGCGAATAATGCAGAAGAAAAAATGCTTCCAGCTTCTGTTACTAAACTTATGACGTTACTTCTTCTAATGGAAAGAATTGATTCTGGCGCACTTAATTATTCAGATACAATAACTTGTAGTGAAAATGCATCACAAATGGGAGGGTCGCAAATATGGTTTGAAGAAGGTGAATCTTTAACAGTAGATGAAGCGTTAAAGGCAATTTGCATTGTTAGTGCTAATGACGTTACAGTCGCAGTTGCAGAAAAAATTGGTGGAAGTGAGGAAAACTTTGCTTCTATGATGAATGAAAAGGCTAAATCACTTGGAATGAATAATACTCATTATATGAATTCACATGGTATAGATGAAGAAGGACATTATACTTGTGCATATGATCAAGCAATACTTGCAAGAGAACTAATATCTAAGCATCCTAACATTTTAAAGTATACATCTATTTGGATGGACACTTTAAGAAACGGAGAAACTGAATTAAATAGTACTAATAAGTTGATTAGATTTTATGATGGTGCTACTGGCCTTAAAACTGGATATACTTCTCTTGCTATGTATAATTTAGTTGGAACAGCTACTAGAGGTAATACCACATTTATTTCTGTTATTATGAAGGCTCCTAGCTCAGATGTTAGACTTAAGGAGACAAAGATGTTACTTGATTATGGATTTTCAAACTTTGAAACAAAAAAGATTGCATCACAAAACAATGATTTAGATGAAATTGATGTGGATAAAAATATAAATGAAAATCTTAAAACTAAAATTAGTGGTGATGTGTATGCTTTATGCAAAAAAGGAGAAGATTCACAATATGAAACAAATATAATTTATGATGAGAATATTCGAGCTCCATTGCATGAAGGAGATGTAGTTGGAAAGTTTCAAATACTAAATAATGGAGAAATTTTCGATGAAAAAGATATAATTTGTATAAATGATGTTTTAAAGTCTAATTTTTTAGATTATCTAATTTATTTTTTTAATAATTATTTTAAAGCTCAGTAATTTTTTACTGAGCTCTTTTTACATTCATAAAACATAAGGAAAACAAACCTATTTCGATAATATTACATTTATATTTCAATTCAAAATACGACCTTAGTTTTGGTTTTTCTCGGTTGATTTTTTATAATATTATATATATAATTAAAAGAGAAATTAACTTAGAAAAATAAGTATTTTAAAATATTTTTATGGAGGTTGATAACAAATGATAGGAATGAGTCAAATCAAAAAGAAAATGATACAAGGTATTGTTATTGGTGCGAGTGCTGGTATTGTTTTAGCTATTGCTGTGGGAGTTTTTTCTTTCTTCACAATTAGATCATATAGCAATGGTACAAATAGAAATTATCTTAATAAATATACAACACCAGTAGTTGTTTTAAAGAGAGATATTGTACAAGGTGAAGTTATAACTTCAGATATGATAGATACAGTAAATGTAAATAATAGTACAGTTCCAACTGGAACAGTTAGTGCTGGTTCTATAGTTGGTCTAACTGCAAAATATAACATTGCTGCAAAAGTACCTATCACAGAGAATATGGTAAGTAGTGAAGTTGTTGCCGCAGACGTAAGGGATGTTGAAATTAATACTGTTCTTATGCCTTCAGATTTAGTAGAAGGTGATACTGTCGATGTCAGAATAATGTTCCCTAATGGTACTGACTACATTGTACTTGCACAAAAAACTATAGATAAAATTTATGATACAACTTTCTGGCTAAAATTATCTGAGGATGAAATTGAACTATTAAACAGCTCAATTGTGGATTCTTTCTTAAATAGCGGTTCTAAATTATATGCTTTAAGATATACAGATAGTGATTCTCAAGTTAAATCATCAGAAGATATTGAAAGTGAAACTAAAGGATATCTTGAAACAGTTATAGAAAAAGATTGGGAAAAGATTGTAGATATGGATGCTACAGAAGGTGCAAACAAACTATATGAGTATATCTACAAATATAAAAACTTTGCTAATGCATCAACTAAAACAACACAAAACTATCAACCAAACACATATGTTATGACTGCAATGAAATCTAACCAATATTTATTAAAAAATGCAACTTCAGAACTTGCAAGATTAAATGCTGAAACAAGATCTACTATTGAAAGTGGAATTAAGAATTATCAATCTCAAAATAGTGGAAGTTACGAGAATATAGTAACTGGAGCTCAACAATCTATTATTACACAACAAACACAAAGAGAAAATTTACTTGAAGATAAATAATAGTGATGTTTAAAAGGGGGAGATAAAATGCAAGCATTAGGAATGTACGGATATGTAGATAAATATGATTTCGTTATTTCTGTATCAAAAACATTAGGAATAATGGGAAAATCAGTACTAGTAATAGATGCTACATCAGACGAAAAATATAGGTATTTAATTCCTGCTATAGATAAAAGTCAATGCTATTTAACACAATATAGTGAAATAGATTTTGCGGTTGGTTTTTCATCATATGAACAATTACAATCTTATCTTGTTGAAAGAGGAATAGATATTCAACGATATAGCTATGTAATTATTGATGTGGAAAACTATGAAGGCTATAGAAAATTTAAAGGGTTAGAAGTTAATAAAGCATATATGTTTATCGATACAAATGTTGTATCAGTTGCAAGAAACGATGAATTGGTTCGTGTTATGCGTGGAGAAAATCCAGAAAAAGAGCTTTTATTTACTAAAGTTCTATATAGAGCGTATATGTCTAGAGCTGCTAATAACTATCTAGAAGAAAAGATAGGCAACTATGCTGTTAAATGGACAGACGAAGTTTATGAAGTAAGTATGGATGAACAAGATGTTATGATTAACATAGATTCTCAATATAGCGGAATAGTAGAAATTAAAAAACATACTAAAACTTTTGTATTATATCTATGTGAATTTGTTTCTAAGATTTTAGGAGATACAAGTTCAAAAGATATATTAAAAGAGATTAAAAGGAGGAAGAACTAATGGCTAAGATTGTATTTTGGAGTCCAGAAGAAGGTAAATCAGGATGCACTCATGTTGCTATTGCTGTTAGCTCTCTTCTAGGAATAACACATAAAACATCATCACTACTTATAGATGCAAATTCAAATGCAAAAAAAATTGCATCTTCATATACAATGTATGATGATTTAGTAAATGCAAATAGTTTTAATGATACAAACATGGGAATGAATGCTATTATGAGATTAATTAAATCTAATAAACTTTCTCCAGATATCATACAAAACTATTCAAAACCTGTACTTAAAGGAAGATTAGATATCTTGTATAGTGCAATAGCTAATACAAATACTGAAGCTAGAGAAAATCTTATAAGTATGCCTTTAATAGCAAAGAATGCAGATGAGGTTTATGATTTGGTTTTAGTTGATCTTCCTAAAACTATGACAGATGATAGTGCAATTAGAGTGTTAGAACAAGCAGATATAATAGTTTGTGTAGTTCCACAAGAAATAGAAAAACTATCTAATTTCATAAAGAAAATAGAATTTATAGATAGCATTAAAGATAAAACAAAAATATATGTAATTGGAGATTATGAACCAAACTCAAAATATAATTTGTTTAATCTAAAACTTAAATTTAAAATGCCAGATCCTTGTTTGGTGTTACCACATAACTATCTATTTGCTGATGCATGTAATGATGGAAATGTGCTAGATTTCTTATATAAAAATCTAAATGCTCAAGCAGGAGATTACAATGGTAACTTTATGATAAAAGCAACAGAAATTGTAGAGGAAATAGTTAAAATATTAAAAATAAAAGAGTAAGAGGGGTGATATGATGTCAGTTGCATTTGTATTTAATATTTTGTTAATACTATTACTACTTGCGTTTATAGCTGCGTTTTTCTACTATAGAGTAAAAAAATCTGGTGCAGATCAAATGGTAGAAGATAGTTTAACAAGAGAAAAGACAACATACAGTCTTTCTACTATGCAAAATTATATTAAGAAACAATTTGATGAAATTACAAGAATGAACTTATATGATTTGGCTCTTTCAGAAGAAGAATTTGAAAGAAGAAAAAATGTTAAATACGAATTAAAGAGAGCTTTAAAAGGAGCTGGATATGCAGATTCAAATGATAAGAAATACGTTAAATCTCTTATGTTTGATTTGCTAAAAAATGATTATAAAGTAAATAACTTTAACATTAACCATGCTATACCTTTTAACAACTTTAATGAGTTAACATCTCAAGATAAATTCGAGATCCTAATGCATATGTATAAGAAAACATATAAGGCGGAAGCTTTAACAAAAATAATTACAAAGTATGCACTAGATTATCCAAAATATGAGTTTGATGAAACAGTTCCATCATATGTAATTACTCCAAGAGAAATAGATGAGATATTTACAGATGAAGTTTCACCTGAGACTTTATCTTTTGAAGATAAACTTGAAATAGTAGTTCAAAGAATATACCAAGAATATAAAGGATACTCAGTAGTAGATGATATCAGAGATATGAATATCGATGGTGTATCTGGTGGTGTATCTGGTATTCCACCTTCATTCTTAGATCAATTAAGTGATATGGATGATTATCTACAACAAATGAATGATAGTAAAATACCGATGTCATACGATTCAGTATGGATATTCTATAAAGGTAAAGCAATGTATTTATCTTTCCTATCTTTTGGTAGTGAAGCAGAATTAAAAAGAGTATGTCAAAACATATATAAATATAATAATCCAGGACAATTATCTGAGTCAGTAGGTTATAAGATTAATGAAATGAAAGATGGTTCCAGAGTTGTTGTTTTAAGACCTAACTTCTCTGAATCATGGGCATTCTTTGTAAGAAAGTTTGCTCCACCTACATTAATATCTCCAGAACAATTGCTTATTCATGAGAATAAAGAAAATGTTATTGAATTATTAAAATATTTAATCAGAGGTGCAAGAGTTACAGCAATCACAGGTGAGCAAGGTTGTGGTAAAACTACATTGCTAATGGCAATTATGAAATTCTTATATCCTACTATTACAATTCGTGTACAAGAAACTGCATTCGAATTACATTTAAGAAAAATTTATCCATACCACAATATCTTATCTTTAAGAGAAACAGATACAATAACTGGACAAGAAGGTCTAGATGTTCAAAAGAAAACAGATGGTGGTGTTAACATCTTAGGAGAGGTTGCAACTGATCCAGTTGCTGCATGGATGATTCAAATGGCCCAAGTTGCTTCTAAGTTTACGCTATTTACACATCACGCTAAGACTTTCCCTAACTTAATAACTTCTCTTAGAAACTCATTATTAAAGATTGGAATGTTTAATAGTGAAAACGTTGCAGAAGTTCAAGTTGTTCAAGTTATTAACTTTGATATTCACTTAAAAAGAGCTGTTGATGGTACTAGATATATTGAGAGAATAACAGAATGTATCCCATTAGAGCAAACTTATACATACAATAATGATTATAGAAAAACTAAGGATACAAACCAAAAATTAGATAAATTCATGGATAATGCTGTAGAGTATTTCCAACACATGACACAAGCACAAAACTATACATATAAAAACATAGTAGAATTTGTTGATGGTAAATATGTATTTACAAATCCTATTAGTGAAGAAAACATCAAAGCAATGAGAGATAATATGTCTCAAGAGGATATTAAAGCTTTTGATGAATTCTTAGATTTAGCTTGGAGGTGATAAAGTGACAAATATAGCAATTGTTTTAGTTGTTATTTCTTTAGTAGGCCTTGCAAGCTTAGGAATTTACTATGTTATATTAAAAAGAAAATACATTAGTAGCACATTATTACAACAAAAAGATTCATTAGTTGTAAAAAACAAAGTTAATTTTAAAGATACTTTTGATAAACTATATCAAGTTCTTTATATGACTTATGTTAAAATGCCTTTAGTAAAATATTTTGCTAAAAAGGTAAGATTAAAATATGAGATGACTAATGATTATTCTGAGTATGAACTTAGAAGAAATACTGGAAGATTAATGACTTTAACAATGATTGTTGTATTCGTTGCTTTAGCAGTATTTGTAAATGTAGTAAATGACTTATATATGACTTTAATTATTCTTATTGGTTTAATTATAGTTGTAGAAAAAGTTGTAGATATAACAATTACATCTGTATCAAATAAGATACTAAGACAGATGCCAGAAGCATTCACAATCTTAAGACATGCTTTCCACGAACATGGAATGGTAGATGAAGCAATTAGTGATGTAATTGATGAGATGAGCGAAAAAGAAATAGCTCCACAACTAAAACGTATTAGAGAAGCTATAATCTCAGATACTCCTGAGGTTGAGCTTGAAAGATATTATGATACAGCACCTAATAGATTTTTAAAATTATTTGCTGGTATTTCATATTTAACATATGAACTAGGTGATAGAAAAATTGAAGATACATCAATTTATCTTAAGAACTTAAATAATATCTTAAATGAAATATATCTTGAAATATTAAAACAAGATAAATTAAAAAATACATTTAGAAGTTTAACAATAATTGCGGTTGCACCATTAATATTTGTAAAACCTATTGAATCGTGGGCATTAGGAAACTTCGCTGCCCTATCTAATTTCTATAATAGTTCAATTGGATTTATAATGCAATCTCTAATTATAGTATCAATATTTATGTCTTACATTCTTTTAAGAGTATTAAGAGAAGATGGTGAAGAAATTAAATTTGATAGAGTTTCTAAAGTAAAATGGCAAGAAAAATTATATAGCATTAACTTTATAAGAATGCTAGTTGATGCATTTAAAACAAAACAAAATACAACTAAGTACAAAAAAGAGACAAATCTTATTAAAGATACAAACTCTTATTTGACAATAGAGTGGTTGTATGTTAATAAATTAACATATGCATTTGTAGCTTTTGTTTTAGTATTGTTATTAGTTTTAAATATTAACATTATAACTAAGAATGCTGCTTATACAAGGTTAAGTAATGAATTCTTATCTTTAGGAAAATTAAGCGATGCAGATCAAGCTGCGGCACAAGAAGTAGCAGACTTTGATGCTCAATATATAAATGCATATAAAAATAAAAATGTATCAAGAGAAGAACTGGCCGAGAGTCTTACAGATAAAGCTACTGGTACAGTAGATACTGATGCGGTAGATAGAATCTATGATAAGATTATCACTATAAACGGTTCATATGTTAAATGGTGGCATATTATAGTTGCTTTAGTAATAGCTTATGCAGCTTATCATATTCCAAATATCATTCTTGCAATAAGGAATAATGTAAGAAAGATGGATAAAGATAACGAAATAATGCAATTCCAATCAATTATACTTATGCTAATGCACATTGACAGAGTAGATGTACAAACAATACTTGAGTGGTTATGTAGATTCTCATATGCATTTAGAGAACCTATAGCTACTTGCTTGAATAACTATGAAGCTGGTGCAGAACAAGCTCTAGAAGAGTTAAAAGATAATGTACCAAATAAAGATTTCCAAAGAATTGTTGATCAGCTACAATCAGCTGTTACAAGAATTCCTGTTAAGGCTGCTTTTGATGAGCTGGAAACAGAAAGATCTTTCTTCTATGAAAAGAGAAAAGATGCAAATGAAAACTTAATTAAAAGAAAAGCTTCAATTGGTCAAGTTCTAGCTTTCACACCAATGGTTTTATTAATTGGTGGATATCTAGTAGCTCCACTTTTAATTGTAAGTATGTTACAAATGGTTAATTACTTTAGCCAAATGAGTTTTTAGTTTAAATCATCTAAAAGATGTTTTAATAAATTGTGTAAAGGAGGAATAAAAATGGATAATGCACAAAAAGCAATAATGATAGGTGTTGGACTTTTCATTACATTATTAATTATTGCTGCAGTAATGGCACTTGTTAATTTAGCAACAGGGTTAATCGGTGAAGGAACAAATAAGGTTATTAGTTTAAATGATGCATTAGTTAATTCATTATATAGAGATTATGATGATGTTGACGTTAAAGGTGCTCAAGTTATAGCTGCTGCTGATCAATACTACAAAGATATGATCATTGAAGTACAAGCTACTTCAGGCGGAAATATCCTAGAATTAGGTGTTGCTAAAGGAAACGGAACTAACACAATAGATAAACCTATTCAATTTGCTGGAGATGAATCAGCTACTAAAGTTAGTTCTTTAAGATCATCAAGTTCTGAAAACTATGTACCAAACTCAGCTACATATCATGCAGAACTTATTAAAACTTCATCTGGAGATGCAGTTTTAGGAATACTATTTAAAAGAAAATAATTAATTTTATATTGGAATAATTTCAAGGTATATAATTCAAAAAATTATATACCTTGAACATTATATAGGGATATTTTAAAGATATTTGTTATAAAAATTTTTAAAATGTTTCTAGAAGAAAGGAGGTAGGTGCAATGGAAGAGGATAATCTTTATACTGCTATAATAATTGGTGTATCAGTATTTATTGGTATACTAACTGTTTCAGCAATTATTATTTTCTTTAATTCAAGTTTAGACTTGGTTAGAAATGTTGGCGGCGGTTATGACTATAGTAGAGTTTATCGTGGTGACATTGAATCTACACTTCTTATGAGTAATACTGGAAACTATATTAAAGGCACTAGCGTTAGAAATTTAATTAATTATTATGTACAAGACGTAAATGTTGAAATGATATTAACTAATATTAAGTACATAGATTCATCTGGGAATATTCAAAGTTATCCAGATATAACTATTCATTCTAAAGATAATAATTTAAGAAAATATAATTTTGATAGAGCATCTAGATATCTAATGGATAATCAAGATTTTGTTATAACTGTTGATGAATTAGATAGTGATGTTGGTTCAATGATAATAACAATAAGGGGAGTATAATATGGATGGGGTTTTACAAAAAGTAGTAGCAATACTAATATCTGTCATCATCTTTTTTATATTACCTGTATATATTGCTTATGAAAAAGAGGATGACATTTCTTATGCTTTAGCACTAAAAATTACTACAGATTTTGTGGATAGTGTTGAAGCTAAAGGATATATTTCAAATGAAATGTATAATGATTTTGTAGCAAAGCTTTCTACTACAAGAAATAGTTATGATATTTATATGGAACATACAGCTAAGGTATATAATCCTGTTATTTATTCTTATACAGATGATTTAACTACTATTCGTGCTAAATTTGATTATAATCTTTATAAATCTCAATATGAATCAGGAACAATTACTGTGGATTCTGGTTCGTTAGCAGGAACATATAACAATTTAGTACTAGCTTATGATTTAGCAGAAAAGAAATACACTGAAGAACAAATATTAGATGTAATTAGTTCTAAAGATAGAGCTCTTTCTGTTAATACATCACTTGATAGTTATAAGTTAATGGATTATAGAAATTTACCAGCTTTAAATAGTATATATATGCCAAATAGTGTAACTCAAGTATATACTATGAATAAAGGTGATGAATTTAATATTATTGTTAAGAATAAAAACACTACAGCTGCATCATTAATATTTAATTTAGTAACTTTTGGTGCTGCTAGAACACATAATACAAAGATATATGTTAATTATGGTGGTTCAATTAAAGCAGAAACTTATAGAGATAAAACAATTGTTGAAGATAGTACAAACTATAATCCAGATGATGCACCACCAGATAGTGGAAGCAACACATTAATTAATTCATATATTACTACTGGAATGGTAATGCTACTTAATGGTGAATATAATAATGGAGCTACACATTCAAACTCAACAGATGTTTGGACAGATATTAGTGGCAATGGCAATAATGCTACACTTTCAGGTTTTGATTTTAATGATGAATCTGGATGGATATATAATGGATTACACTTTACTGGAAAAGAATATGTTTCATTAAACGATTTTGATAGTGATGAATTTACTATTGAAGTTGTATGCAAATTTGATAGTGTTACAGATGTAGATAGTACTACTCAATCTGTATTAAGTTCTATCAATGATGGTGGAGCAGGACTTATGTTTAATACTTTAACTAACGAATCAATACTAAAGAGAGGAAAAGCTTCTTTTGATGTTTATACAACTGAAGGCTTATCTGATGTTACAGTTAGTGATTCAATTATTCAAGCAAATAAAGTATATTCACTTTCTGGTTCACTAGGTAAAATGGAACTACAACTTGGAGCAGATAATTTTGTTTATGAAACATCTGCACAATTATTTGGAATAAATGGTAAATACGAAGGTATACCTTATGATAACAATATGGTAAAACCTGCAACTGGTACAACCTTTGTTCTAGGTGGAAATCCACTTGCTGGTGCAGGTGCAGAAACTACATTTAAAGGAACAATTTATTGTGTAAGAGTATATAATAGAGCACTTACAGAAGAAGAATTGAAAGAAAACTTTAAAGTAGATCAACAGAGATATGGAATAAAATAGAAAGGAGGAGTAGATGTGGGAGATAATGTTAATAGAGCCTTAACACTTGGTGTTGGTATTTTTGTTACATTAATTCTTGTATCAGGAATAATAACAATATTTACTCAAATGAGAGATATTTATGGAAATGTTAATAAATCTAACACATCATTACTATCTTCTTTTGATGAGTTTTCACAATATAACTATACAGAAAAAACAGGTCTTGATGTTATTAATTGTGCAAATAAATATTATAAAAAAGATTTAGTTGTTGTTATATATAAAGGACAAATCGTTAATACAGACTCTGGACTTTCATATATAAATCAAGAAAGAGATTCAGGCGCTCTTGCATATGATGAGTTATATTTAGCTACTGTTGAAGAGATAGAGTATAATGGAGTACCCAAAACAACAATTACATTTACTAAAAAATAATTTAAAATTTAAAATAATGAATAATTAATTAGGAGGTGAGAATATGGATAGTGTAAATGAAGCTTTGTATATTGGTATATATACATTTATATTTGTTATAGCTTTGTCTTTAACAATTTTCCTATTCTCATCTTTAATGTCTTATACAGACCGTGTGTATGAATATATGCATGACTTATCTAATGATGGCGTTAATATTTCTTTGCAAGCAGATAGACATTTGATATTATCTAGCCAAGAAGTTGTGTCATATTATTATAACTATATTAAGAAAGACAGATTATCTGAAAATATAGTAGATAATTCAGTTGTTTTAAGCATTAATCTTAATACAAAAAATGAATCCCCAATCTATTTAGAAAGAACAGATTTATCATATAAAGACTTAATGCAAAAACTTGGAAATAATACACAATATATATTAACTGTAGGAAGAAATTCAAATGAGAATGTGACTTATTTAAATATTATAAAAGCTACAGACGAAGAACTACAGGAGGAATGGTAATATGAAAGATACACTTAGTATGATTGTTGCAACCATATTCTTAGTTATATTATTACTGTTACTTCCTTTGTATAATTACTTTGAAAGACAAGATGATATTTCATATAATGTTGCTCTTAAAGCTGTTACCACATTTGTAGATGAGGTAACAAATAATGGTTACATTGATCAAACATCTTATGATAATTTCATTAATAGACTTGGACAAACAGCTAATTCATATGATGTTCAAGTTGAAGTACAAAAACGATTATTAACAAATGATCCAAATGGTAGTGGAGATACTTATATAGAACAATATGAATCATATTTTAATAAAGATATATTTAATGAAGAAACTGGAAGAACAAGCAATATTATAGATAGAGATAATAGCTTAAAAAATGATGTGTTTTTCTTGGATGAAGGAGACAAGGTATATGTTAATGTAAAGAACACAAATACTACTATGGCTTCTTCAATACTTAGTATAATTTCTCCAGGAGCTACTAAGCAAAAGGTAAATATTAGCTATGGAGCAATAGTTAAGAACAATACATGGAAAAATGCTGAAGTTGCTCAACTTTTCCAAAGCGATATTTTAGTTAAAGTTGAACTACAAGATCCAGCAGAACCAAATGTTAATGGAAATCCAGAATACAATTTTAGTATTGCATCAAATAGAATTTTAAAATTTAAAGTTAAAATATTAAATGATGATGATACAAATATAGCAAGTAAAATAACAGATAATATACGTTTGGTAGGAGAGCTTCCAAACTGTTATATTTCTCCATCATCAATTACTACTGGTAGTGATGAGGGTGAATACATAGTAGAATTTGTTCTAGATGAAACAAAATCTAATACATATTTTTCAAATTATGAGTATAATACATTTAGATGTTTCTTACCAGCAAATATTATACAAGGTAAGTTTTCTAAAAACTCTAGTGCAAATTCTCAAAATTTAGATATAAAAATTAATTCTTCAGTTACAATACCTGAGCTATAAGAGGAGGTGAAAAGGTGAAAAGTACAGATTTTGCTTTAGTGTTCATAGCAATAATACTTCCATTTATGATAGTACTATATATTAATATAACATTTACTATCAAAGCAGAAGAAATGGAAATGTATTACGAAAAAGTTATTAATTCAGCTTTAGATGATGCGGCTTATCAAATGAAACAAGTAGAGAGCCAAGACAAAAAGATAGACTATGGATATTCAGATTCTATGAACAAGAAAATCAATGTTAATGCAAAAGTTGGTGTAGATTCTTTCTTTGATTCACTTTATACAACTTTTGGTATTAAAGGAAATGAATATGCAGAATCGTATTTAGACCTTTTTGTCCCTGCAGTAGCTGTAATTGAATATGATGGTGTAAGAGTCTCTAAAAATGAAT
>JAEEGI010017053.1_pt1 | contig 14952 bp, 10 predicted proteins | sample 8958751 | NCBI WGS metagenome assembly JAEEGI01 (sample SAMN16246545, study PRJNA631951) | gut metagenome | biome: gut microbiome; feature: rumen; material: KS-attached | host: Bos | place: Iran: Karaj | collected 2018-10
CGTGTTCCAGCTGCGCTTCGGCGAGGAACTGAAGTATCGTGAGATAGCTGCCGAGCTGGGCATCAGCGAGGTGGCGGTGTACAAGCATCTTGTCGCTGCGATTACGCGAATCAAAAACCATTTCAACCCTTAACGACATGGAGACGAACGACAAATTAATGACGCTGCTGCGGCTGATGGACGAGCCGGAAGCAATGACCGAAGCACAGTTGCAGGAACTGCTCTCGGACGAAGAAGTGCGAAAGGCCTACGACGTGATGGCCGACTGTAAGAAAGTGTATCAGAGGGAAAAGCGGCATACCCCCACACTTCCCAGCCGTCACGGGCAAATTGCTCAAAGGCGAGGGTGGATATACCGTATAGCCGCTGTCTTCCTTGGTGTCGTCTTCTTCAGTGGGCTGGTGTACGCTACCCTCCGCTTTCTGAGTTCTAGCTCTGCGCCGGAAGATGCTACTGGGCCGACGGCTGTTGAAACAAGCGAAACCCCTACGGGGGCTGTTGGTGGGGCGTCCGTCCGTTTCGACGACGTGCGACTCGACAGCATCCTCACCGTCGTCTCGGCCCACTATGGCAAGGCAGTCAGCTTCCGCAACGAGGAGGCCAAAGGCATGAAGTTCATCATGACATGGGATCCTGACAGGCCGCTCTCCGACTTCATCGACGGTCTGAACCTGTTCGACGGACTTAGCCTGACCTTGCAGCGCGATACCATCTATATAGAGACCACCGAAGATAAAGAGAGTATATGAAACGGCTACTCTTATTCCTTCTTTTATACCTGTCGTTTAGCGGCGCACGGGCACAGGTCAGCCACGATTTCCACAACACCGTGCTCACCGAGGCCCTGCGCACTATTGAGCTGGGGCAGCAGGAGTACACCGTCACCATCCTCTCCGACGGTCTTGACAGGCTGCAGACCTCGGCTAAGGTGAGAAACCTCACTGTGCCCGAAGCTGTGAGGACGGTTTGCAAGAAGCTGCCCGTCAAGGTGAAGCAGAGAGGACGCCTTATCACCGTTCAGGCCAGGCGGGGCTGGCGGCCTGCCGCGGAAGAGGTAAGCCTCGTGGGACCGGTGGAAGACGGCTTCCTGAAGATGCCGCTGCCCGACGCACGGGTGTCGGTATTCACGACGGACAGCACGGTGGTTGTAGACTCGGCGTCTATGGTGCGTTTCTACAATGGCAGCGAGCGCCTCGTGATGGCACAGTTCGTCGCGCTGGTGCCACCGGGCCGTGAGTACTTGGTGCGTGCTCGGCTGAAGGGCTACGACGATGTGTGGCAGCGGGTGAACGTTGCGGCCACGGAGAGAGAGGACGTACACGTGCCTACGCTGAAGATGCACAAGATGAGGAACATCAACCTGAAGGAGGTGGTGGTGACGGCTACCAAGGTAAAGTTCTTCTGGCGAGGCGACACACTGGTCTACGATGCCACGGCCTTCAACCTGCCCGAAGGCTCGATGCTCGACGACCTGATACGCCAGCTGCCGGGTGTGACGATGAACGACCAGGGCGAGATATTCGTCAACGGACGCAAGGTGGACGAACTGCTGCTTGGCTCGCGCTCGTTTTTCGGCGGCAACAAAAAGGTGCTGATGGAGAATCTGCCCTATTACACGGTGAAGAACCTGAAGGTCTATGAGAAGCAGACAGACAGGAGTGCGGCCTTAGGCTATGACGTGGAGCCGCGAAGCTATGTCATGGACGTGAACCTGAAAAACGAATACAGTCAGGGCTATATCGGCAATGTGGAAGGGGCCGCCGGCACTCACGACCGGTGGTTAGGGCGCGGCTTCCTCCTCGGCTTCACCGATCGGCTGCGACTGACCTTGGTGGGCAATGCCAACAACGTGAACGAGCAGCGCCACATAGGGCAGTCGGGCCAGTGGAGTCCAGCCCGCCAGCCTCAGTCGCTGACCACGACGCGCAGCGTGGGGGCGGAAATCAACTACCACTCCTCAGGCGACATCATAAAAGAGACGCTGCGGGCTGACTACGCATCCTCCGCCGACGATCAGACCATGAGCCAGCGCCGGGAACGGTTTCTCGAAGGCCTCAAGCCTACGTCGCTTTCGGAATCGTTCCACCACACGGGCAACCGGAAGCTGACGCTGAACAACGCCTTCACGCTGACCAAGCCGATGTATCTGTATGCCGTTGCCCATTTCGACTACGCCAAACGTGACGGCTCGTTCAACACAGCCTTCGACGAATGGAACGACTCGCTGACTGTTTCGCAGCGCACCGTAGGAATGAGCGAGGGCAAAGCCTGGAGCGGCTATGTAGAGGTACAGGGTTCGTTCAACATCAACAAAGAGAAGAAACAAAACATTTCGTTCTACGCCAAGGCAGAGCACGACAACGACGAAACCCAACAAGCCCACCGCTACACCCAGACAGTGTGCTCGACGGTTCCCCCGTCGAGTGCCCAGCACAACACCAACGACCTCTTCAACCGCAGCACATGGGGCGTGGCACATGTGGGCAGTGCCAAAGAGATAGCCAAGGACTTCTACGTCAACCTCACCGACTTCTTCGACATCCGCAGTCAGCACAACCGCGATTACCTCTACCACCCCGATTCGCTCCTGCTCCCTTCGCAGATAGATGCCCTTACGGCCATCACCGACCCAAGGAACTCCTACGACAGCCGAGGCTTTGACTGGACCAACAACCTCGTCGTCATGCTAGTGAAGAAAGCCTACTATACGCACCCTGACTTTCACATGAAGGTGGACTATGCGCCGTGGCAGCTCTATTTGCGCCTGCCCGTGCAATATGAGCGGCTTCACTATAAGCGTGGTGTGCTCGACACGTTGGCCCGCCAGACCGTGTTTGTGCCAAACTTCAGCTTTGACTACCGCAACGTGTGGAAAGGCGGACTGCGCGACGTTAGGTTCCATACCGAATTTCATCAGGAGCGCACCCTCTTGATGGATCGCATCAACATCTACGATAATAGCCAGCCGCTCATCGTGAAGTTAGGCAACCCCGACCTGAAACCCTCGGCTGTCACCAAAGTCAGTGCCGAGTTCTACGACCACGCGGGGCGGAACAAAGCGATGTATCACCTCTCTGCATCCTTCAACTACCACCACCGCGACGTGGCGCAGTCGTTGACCTACAACCCTGCCACTGGCGTCTATACCTACAAACCGATGAACGTCAGTGGAGCCTGTGGAGCCTTAGTCATGTTCAGCACTCACCAAAATATCGGCGAGAAGCGCTACTGGACATGGCACGCCAGCGCAGGTGTCCTGTGGGATCACTCCAAGGACCACGCTATGCTGGAGGGCTATACGGAGAGCCACGTCAACACCGTGAACACCCTCGGACTCAACAGTGGCGCCAACATCCGATTCAACCGCAAAAGCCTCAACATCCGTGCCGTAGGCTATATTAACTGGCGGCGCAGTGAGGGCAACATGATGAATCTATCTACCCTCAGCGCCCTCGAATACCACTATGGCTTAGAAGGCTACTACACGCTGTCGCCAACCAAGACTTCGTTTTCAGCCGATGGCACTATGTACAGCCGTCGCGGCTATGGCAGCAGCGACCTGAACACCGACGACTTCGTGCTGAACGCCTCGGTGAGCCAGCCCTTCTTCAAGGGCAAGCTCATCGCCCGCGTCGAGGCCTTCGACCTGCTGCACCAGCTGTCCTCCACACAGTACGACATCAACGCCCAGGGACGCATCGTAACCTGGTATCGCTCCCTGCCGCACTACGTCATGGCGCATCTGGTGTATCACTTCAATAAGAACCCGAAGAAGAAATAACATGAAGAGGATAATCATCATCATAGCCTTGTTCTGGGTAGCGCAGATTGTCGTAGCACAGAATGTCATCCCACTTATCTCTGCCTTGAAAGCCATAGAACAGAGCCAGTTGGAATATACTATCAATATCGAGAGCAACGGCCTCGACAGCCTGTACACTGCGGAAATGACTGACGGCCTCAATGCCGTGAATGCCGTCCGTAAGGTGTGCAAGGGTTTGCCCGTGAAAGTGAAGGTGCATGGTAAGCGCATCTATGTGCAGTACGAAAGAGGAAAGGCCGTGCGCAAGCTGACACTAAAAGGCGAGGTGCAGGACATCCGCGCCCACAAGCCCCTTATCGGGGCAAACGTGGTGTTGCTCAGTGCTGACAGTACAGTCATCGCACAGAAGGAAGCTCGTCATCACTGGTATGCTGAAGAATATGACTGGGAGACCAGCGAGTTCTCTTTCGAGGTGCCGGCAATGCCCGCCAAGTATATCTTCCGCATCAGCCATGTCGGTTTCAAGACAACATACGTGGACTATAAGCTGGAGCGCATCGGCAGGCGCGAGCACGAGCGGGGACTGCCACCGTTCTACTTGGCACCGCAGTCCACCGTGCTGCAGGAGGTGGTGGTTACGGCCTCGAAGGTGAAGTTCTACTACCGTGGTGACACCTTAATATATAATGCCGATGCCTTCATCCTGGCCGAGGGGTCGATGCTCGACGCCCTCATCGGCCAGCTGCCGGGCGTGGAGCTGAAGCGCGACGGGCGCATTTACCACAACGGCAAGTTCGTCGACGACCTGCTGCTCAACGGCAAGCAGTTCTTCAGCCACGACCGCAAGCTGATGCTCGAGAACCTGCCTGCCTACACCGTGAAAGACATCGCCATCTATAACAAGCAGACCGACGAGAACGAATGGCTGGGCATCAAGGACGAGCACTCGCAGCGCTATGTCATCGACGTGCGGTTGAAGAAGGAATACATGATAGGATGGATAGCCAATGCGGAAGTAGGTGGCGGCACTGACAGTCGTTATTTAGGACGTCTCTTCGCCCTACGCCATTCCGACTTCTCGCAGGTGGGCATCATTGCCAATGCCAACAACCTGGACGACGACAGCCGACCTGGAGACAACGACAGCTGGCAGCGCAGCGCGTCCAACAACCTGCGCCGCACGGAGAGGGCCGACATCTACTTCAACGTCAGCGACCGCAACAAGCGGTGGGAGTTTCATGCCGATGCCGCCGTCAACCACCAGCACACGGAGGGCGAGACGCGCACCGTGCGACAGAACTACCTGCCGACGGGCGACACCTACGACCACAGCTTCAGCAGCCGCCGCAACGACGACCTGCGGCTCACTACCTATCAGGATTTCTACCGCAACCACAAGAACGTGCGCTGGCACATCAGCCCCAACCTGAAGTACCACCGTTTCGACCATAGCTCCGACCTGGCATCGGCCACCTTCAACGCGCCCGTCGCCGACGTCAGCCGCCAGCTGCTCGACCAGCTCTACAACCCCACGTCGTCACGCCTCAACCTGCGCGACACGCTGGTCAACCGCATCCTGCGGCAGGGCGTCGGCAACGGTCATTCGCTGGAGGGCACGTTCGGCGGTGGCGCCACCATCAAGATTCCGCACTCAAATGAGAACCTGCGCCTCGGGGCCTACATCACCTACAACGACCGCAACGAGCACCTCATCAACCGCCAGCACGTCCAGTATGCTGCGATGTCGTTGCAGCCCCCCACCTACAACCACCAGTACACCGACAACCACCCCGACCGCAGCGTAAACTCAAGCCTCACCGTGGGCTACAACATCCCCTTGGGCAAAGGCTGGCGCTCGCTCTTCACCACCTACGAGTTTGCCCACGACTGGCGCCACCGCCGCTCGTCGCTCTATCTCCTCGACCGGCTCGACCGCCAGCCCGGCAGCATCGACGACCTGCCCTCCGTCAGCGAATACCAGCAGGTGATGGACAGCCGCAACAGCTTCGACAGCCGCTCCACCGAAGACCGCCATAAGCTGGACGTCAACCTCGGCTACGCGTTCGATGAAAAGAGCTACGGAAAGATATGGACGCTCCTTAACGGCAATGTCAGCGTGCGCAGCCAACATCTCGACTATCAGCGTGGCCGCATCGACACCACCCTCTGCCGCACTGCCTTCACCATCTCTATGGCCGACTGGACTTATCTCGACCTCAAAGGCGGCCATCAGATTGGCTTGACCCTAGGCGTGCAGACGAACTTGCCCGACTTGGAGCAACGCATCGACATGCGCGACGATACCGACCCAATGAACATCCGGCTGGGTAACCCCAACCTGCGCACAGCCGTCACCCCTGAGTTCAAAATCAATGGCGTCTACAGAAAGAAGCTCTCCTATCACTACCTGGAATGGGGCTACCAGCGCACCTACAACGCCATTGCCATGGGCTACGTCTACGACCCGCAGACTGGCGTGCGCACCTACCGCCCGGAGAACGTCGATGGCAACTGGACCACCGACGGCGGCTACACCTTCCACTGCAGCCTCGACTCCACAAAGAAGCTGAACCTCGACATCCCCTTCCACGTAACCTTCGCCCAAAGCGTCGACCTGATAGGGATAGTTGGAGGGGATTTGAAATCCCCAACCCCAGAAGTAACTGCTCCCTCCCTCACAGGGAGGGCGGGGGGAGAGTCTATAGTCCGCCGCCTTGCCCTCTCTCTCACCCCCACCTTCAAGGCCGACATCGGTCATCACCACCTCGAACTCACCTGTCAGCCCACATGGGAGCGCCTCACCGGCACACGCCCCGACTTTCAAGACTTCCACGCCTTCACCTGTCGCACCTCCCTCGCCGCCATCCTGAAGCTGCCGTGGAAGCTCGACCTCAGCACCGACCTCGGCCTCTACAGCCGCACCGGCTATGCTGACGAGAACCTGAACACCAGCGACCTCGTCTGGAATGCCCGCCTCTCGCGACCCTTCTTCAAGGGCAATCTCCTCGTTGTCGTCGACGGCTTCGACCTCCTTGGTCAGCTCAGCAACGTCACCCGCACCCTCAACGCCCAGGGGCGCACTGAGACCTACACCAACGTCATGCCCCGCTATACATTGTTCCATATCATCTACCGGCTGAACAAGCAGCCGAAGAGTAAAGTTCTTGGGCAGAGCCAAGCGGCAAAGCCGAGCGAGTAAAAAGTAGTAGACCCGGGTAAGGCTGGAGGCCGCAGCGATGCGCCCTCCAGCTATTTCGAAAGGCACCAAAAGTCCTTCAGACAGCATGTAAACTGAGTTTACAAATCACTTGAAAACTGTTTGTAAACCGAAAAATGCTGTTTCTATCGCCCTTTTCCTCTACCTTTGCAGCATATTAACCCCATAAAACATTTATCAACATGCAAAAGATTATTGTGACAATGATGGCCTTTGCGCTGACGGTGCCGACGCAGGTGCAGGCGCAAGAAGACGGACTTGCCGACTTGAAGGCAGCGATGATTGCGGCCAAGGTTCATCAGGTGTGTATCGACACGGCTAACCTCGTGGTGGCCTACGACTACGAATGCCGGACGCAGGATGCCGACGGCAAGGCAGTGACCGACCGCATGAAGCTGTGCCTACTGGTAGGACGGCACTGCACGCGCAGTTTCCCCTACCGTAAGTTCCGCAAGGAAAGGGAATGGGCTGAAGGCAAAAAACAGTCGGCCGCCGATTTCCTGCAAATGAACAAGCGGGAATACATGGAGGGCTACGACTTCTTCTCCGACGAACTGCCACTGTTAAGGGCAGAGTCGTTCTGCTTCATGCCCCAAGTGTGGACGGACTATCCCGAGGGCCAGGTGACGGTGCGCGACGCCATTCCTCCCAGCATCTATGAGACGCAGGAGAAGCGGAAGAACATCAAGTGGACGCTCAATGATGACACGCTGACGGTTGCTGGCTACCTGTGCAAGACGGCCGTATGTCAGCTGCACGGAAGGAAGTGGACGGTGCGCTATGCAGAGGACATCGCCACGACGGCTGGGCCGTGGAAGCTCTGCGGACTGCCCGGCCTGATTGTAGAAGCCGTGAGCGACGACGGCATCCACCGCTTCACGCTCACCGAACTGCAGCACGCCACTGCCCCCATCTTCTACGAAACCAACGCCATCACCGTGAAGACCTCGGAAGACAAGCTTATCAAGAACCGCAACAAGACCTTTGGCAACAGGCTCTATCCCAAGGATTCGCACTATTACATCGCCAACCTCCAATCCGTCGACGTCGTTTACGTCGACGAGGGTTCGATCATCAATGGCACGTACGTGAGCAACAAGGCGCATGTGTACATGCCGCTGGAAAAGGAGTAATCAAGGATGGGCGTGTTCAACAAAAAAATCTGTTAAATAAACACGAATTTGTTTGGTAATATCAAAATATATGCGTATCTTTGCAGCGGAATCAAAAGAATACATTGTTAATAAACACCTAAAAGCAGTTTGAAAGATGGAGAAACTTACAAGCAAAGAAGAGGAAGTGATGGAGCTGATCTGGCAGCTTGGCCAGTGTGCACCGAAGGACGTCGCGTCGCTCTATCCCGAGCCGCAGCCCAGCGCGAATGCCATTGCGCAGGTGTTTCAGGCCTTAGAGAAGAAAGGCTATCTGGCACACGAGCCTAAGGGGCGCGGTTTCGTCTATCGGCCCATCGTCGACAAGCAGGCCTACGGGCGGGGACGACTGACGAGCGTCGTCAACCGCTTCTTCAGCGACTCGTACATGAGTGTGGTGTCGGCCTTGATTCAGGAGGAGAAGGTCACCGAGGCCGACTTGTTGCAGTACTTGGCTGACCTGAAACGTAGGGAGGGCTGACGTATGGCTGCATTCATTATCTACGCCATCCGGTGGGCACTGACGCTGACGCTGCTCTACTCGCTCTACAGGCTCCTGCTGCGGCGCGAGACGTTCCACCGTCTGAACCGCGCCGTGCTGCTGGCCATCCTCATGATGAGCCCGCTGCTGCCGCTCGTGCCGCTGCATACCGACAGGCCGACGGCCTTGGATGCGATGTTTACAAGGATTGAAGGTACAATCATTGAGGGGCCGCTGATGAGCCAGCCGTATGAGAATGTGGCTGGAAATGCACTCACTGCTCAAGAAAAAGAAGAGGCGACATCCGACCGCTGCATGCGCTACGGTGCATACATATATATAATAGGTATAGTCATCGCCGTCGCTACTTACCTCTTCCGGGTGCTGGCGCTGGTGCGTGTCATTCGCCGTAGCCGCCGCATCACTCACGAGTTGGTTCCCGATGGTGTTCATCTGATGCTGGACATGAGAATCACACAACCCAGCAGCTGGATGCGCTGGATATTCATAGGGCCTATAGACCTGAAACAGAACGCGGAGACCGTGCTCCGGCACGAACTGGCTCACGTAAGGATGAAACATTCGTGGGACGTGGTGCTCTGCGACCTCACCTGCCGTCTGCTCTGGTGCCTGCCCTTCGCCTGGATGCTGCGGCAAGACCTGATGGATGTGCACGAGTTCCAGGCTGACGAGGCCGTACTGCAGGGCGGCGTGAAGCTGGAGGACTATGAGCATCTGCTGGTGCGCAAGGCCGTACGGACGCAGGCGCTGCCCATCATGAACACCCTGCGCCGCGGAGCCGTGAAAAAGCGTTTCGCCATGATGCACAGCAGGCGGTCGTCGCGGTGGTCACGGCTTAAACTGCTGTATCTCGTCCCTGCCCTCGCCGCCTGCCTATGGGTGTCGGCACAGGCTGAGGAATATAAGGAGAAAACGGTGGCCATAGAGACAGAGCCCGAGGTTGTCATGGAGGCAGACCAGATGCCTCAGTTCCCCGGTGGCGATGCGGCCTTCAAGCAGTATATGGCCCACCACTTGCGCTATCCGAAGGCTGCAGCCGAGAACGGTGTGAATGGGACGGTCAAGGTGCAATTCATTGTCGAGACTGACGGGCGCATCACCCATGTGCAAGCCTTTGACTCTTCTTCGGAAGAGACTGATGCAGTGGCCTACTCATACGGAGCAACGGACAAGCATCCGACGCAGGATGAAATAGATGAGGGACGCCGGGCCCTGCGTGAAGCGGCAGAAGAGCTCATTCGCGGCATGCCGCCTTTTGAGCCTGGCCGACAGAATGGGAAGCCTGTCCGCGTGCAGCTGACGACATCTCTCAATTACATGTAGAATAACACTCACATATTAATGGTTTTATAATCCATCTTAACGGTGGACAGCCCTTATTATGCCCTAATAAAAGTGAAAAGTGAAAAGTATATAATAGCAAAAGCCATGCGAAAGATTATTGTGACCATGATGGCCCTTGTGCTAACGATAGCAGCACAGGCCCAGAGAGACACGATTGGCGTGTCGAAGTTTACGGCGATTTATCGCTATGAGTGTAAAACCACTGATGCCGACGGACAGCCGGTGACAGACTCTATGTATATTGCAGTGCAGACTTCGGGAGGCATCATGAAGAGTTTCCCTTACGAAGAGTACGAAAGACAGAAGAAGGGTGGCTCACGCATCGCTGACGGTTATCTGGCTGCTCAGATGCACATGGGTACCATCTTCACGAACTACCCCGAAGGAAGAATCACAACGCAAGAGATGCTCTATCCGTATCGCTACATGACGGACGAGCCATTGGAAAAGCAGAACTGGAAACTGACGGATGCACAGGACACCATTTGCGACTATGCCAGCCTGTCTGCCACAGCCAAGTATCACGGCCTGACGTGGAACGTGTACTACACGGAGGATATACCAGCCAGCATCGGGCCTTGGAAGTTGGGAGGCTTGCCTGGTCTCATCACGAAGGCCACCGACGGCAAGGGCATACATACCTTTACGCTCTACGGTTTCCATCAGGAGGAAACGCCAATCATATTCACCCAGTACGTCACTTGGATTGTCCCTGACGGACGGGGCAAGTTCGCCAGCCAGCGCGTGGACTATCAAAAGAAAAGCGCCACGGAATTTCTCGCCTACAAGAAGAAGGTACTGGGCAACCGCCGCTACCTGAAAGATCCCACCTACTACGCCCCCGACCCTATGACGGCCTTCGGCTATGTGGAGAATAGTTTCAGCTCATCCGGCGATAATATTAGGAGTGTTGCTGGGGTAGTTTTAATTTCCAATCCCCATCAATATCAGCCGCTGGAAATGGAATAGCTTCCGACGTACAGTAGATTGCTAAGAAAAGCTTTAAGTAAAGTTAGTAAAGTGAAGACCTATAGGTATTTGCTCCGTTTCGTCGGGAGATGCGATGGAGTTTCTTTCTGAAACTTTTACTACCATCATACAAAGAAGGTATAGCCCCATAAAACAATTAGAGCAATGAAAACGAAACTCTCATTAATCCTTGCATTCGTTGCCAACACAATGTCGGCACAGATGCTTATACGAGACAACGAAAAGCTTGATACTTTGTGCCAGACGAAGTTTACGGCAATGTATCAGTATTCCATCAACACATCCGACGCAGAAGGAAAGCCTGTCACCGACTCCATCCGTCTGGCCTTGCAGGTAGGCGATGGCGTGTGGAAGACATGGACTTACGAACGCTATCTGTTTCAGCAGCAAAGAGACACGGAGATAGGCGAAGACCACTTCTGGTTCATGCATAATGAGGCGCTGATGCATATCGCCACAACTACGGTTGGCTATCCGGAAGGTAAGACCATTACGCTCGAATCGATTCCGCCACTTCAGTATGAGGTAACTGAAGATACAGAAACGCCAACATGGGACATGGTGGAAGGAAGCGATTCTGTTTGCGGCTATCTGTGCCAAAAAGCGAATGGCAAGTTTCGTGGCAAGACATGGAATGTACTCTATGCCGAGGACATTCCTACCGTTGCCGGCCCTTGGAAATTGCAGGGATTACCAGGTTTGATAACATACGCAGCAGATGATGAGGGTATTCATACGTTCAAGCTGATTGGCATTTATCAGGAAGCAGTACCCATCACATATTCTGCAGGCTCGGTGGTCTCGGAGTTCGTCATACAAGAGCGACGTATGAGAAATACTGTGGTACCATTCGAGAAAACAACAAGAGAGAAAATGCAGAAACAGAAGAATACCGTGTTTGGCAATCGCTTATACCTTACTAATCCTATGTTTTATATGACTGGGCCAAAAACAATCTTTCATACTTACGGAAAAAGTGAAAACGAAAACTATCAGTTTGTAGGAGGATTGTATGTGCCGGATAGGGCTCATAAATACCAACCGTTAGAGGTGAAATGACAGGTTTTTGTGACATAAAGAGACAAACATCCCGCTCAGCCAGGAGGGGGAGCGGGATGTGTAATTCAAAAGACATCGGAATGGGTTCCTGTGTCAAGCAGAAGGAGTGTCAACTCTGTGTCATTTTGCTTCCAGAGCAGCAGCCAGTTTGGTTCGATGTGACATTCCCAAATGCCTGCATATTTGCCAGACAGAATATGAGGCCGGTACTTAGCGGGGAGTGTTCCAGTCTCGGCCAACAGGCTTACCACAGTCTCAAAGTTAGCGATGTTCAGCCCATGACGCTTGCAGAGCTTATAGGACTTCTTGAAACGACTGGAGTAGTTAATCGTGTATTTCATGCGTCCAACTGCGCCATTAAGTCTTCTACGCTCTTGGCCTCATACACACGCCCGGCTTCTACGTCTTCTAAAGCCTGCTGTAAGCCGCTCTTGCGCGGTTTCCTGATAGTCCAACCCATCTTGCGTGACAGACTACGGGCGAAGCGCACCTCGCTGCGAGGCACCTCCAAATAGATTCGTTCGGTTGCAACAGTTTCCATATCAGTGCTTATTTGAGTTTTACGAGTGCAAAGGTACAAAAATAATTATATATTCAGTTCAAAACGGAATAATTTATGAAGAATTCATGGTTGATTCGTGGCAATTTGTGTAAAAAAACAACAAAGCGACTCCTATACATTATATTATATATGGTGCTGACAGTGTCGGTATCAGCACAAAGGCTACGGGTAGGCGAGCAAAACTCGGGAATGGTAAAGGTGACAGGACGGGTGATTGACCTGCAGAACCGACAGAGCAGCGAGAGCCATACAAGCTTGCTTGTGTATGGCCGAGTCGTGACGGAGGAAGGCAAAGCCAACAAGCCAGTGAGCGATGTGATTGTGAAACTGGTGAGCGGCAGCAAGACGCTGGCGTTTACCAGCACGAATGTGAAAGGCGAGTATGCGTTGGAGGTCAAGAGTGCGCCCAGCGGAGAGGTGACGCTGCAGTTCACCCACATCAGCTATGAGAAGGAAAGCCTCCCCCTTCCCCCTCCGAAAGGAGGGGGTAAGCCCATAGTGAAGGACATGGTTCTGACACCCAAAGCCATTTCGCTGAAGGAGGTGACGGTAAAGCCCGACCCGCTGCGGCAGAGGGGTGACACGCTTTCATACAACCTCGCATCATTTCTCAGGAAAGGTGATGTGACGCTCGAAGACGGATTGAAGAATCTGCCAGGCATCAGCGTCTCGGATAATGGTGCCATCAGCTATATGGGCAAGGACATTTCGAACTTCTATATCGGCGGTCTCGACATGCTTGGAGGCCGCTACAATCTTGCCACGAAGAATATCCCGGCAGAGTACGCCACTCAGGTGGACATCATGAAACACCACAAGCATCGCAAGATAGATGCTGACGAGGAAAGCGATGCCGTGGCAATCAATGTGAAACTGAACAAAAAGGCACAGTTTAAGCCATTTGGACAACCGGAGTTTGGTGTAGGCATGAGAGAAGACAAGGTCTTGTATGCAGCAGGTGCTACCGGCATGATGTTTACCGATAATTTCCAGTTGCTTGCTTCTGCGAAATATAGCAACAGCGGCAACTTTGGTCTCTACGATATGGTCAATCACTCTGGTGGCGACAGCTTCGGCTCGCTGGCTACCGACAAGCTCCCTGCATGGGGACAGGCAGGCAGCGGCGTGGGCGAATCGGTCTATCGCACAAATGGCTATGGTAGCCTCAATGCCATACAGAAGATTGACAGCGTGCGACAGGTCAGGGTCAATGCAGATTACACCTACGAGCGCATGAACAGCAGCGCCAGTTCGGAGGCGTTCTACTTTGCAGGAGGTGATAACATCAATATCTCTGAGTCGGTCAGTCCGCTTGCCAAGGCTCATCGCCCCATGTTCAGCGTGAAGTTTGAGAACAATGCCAGCAATCATTATTTCTCTGATACTTTCAGCGCAAAGGCACAATTCTTTGCTGTGCAAAGCGACGTAGTCGAGCGTCTCAGGAATGAAAGTCCCACCCAAGTTCTCCCCCTATCGGTGGGAGGTAGAGGGGGGCCTGATGCCATGTTAAACAGTCAACACAGAGATGCTACTTCAATCAATCTGCGCAACAACTTTTGGGGAACCATACGCATGGCTGGGAAGAAACTGTCGTTTACAAGCAATGTCGATTTCATCCGCACGCCTGAGGTGTTGATGCTGATGAACGATATTTCGCAGAGTGGTCAGAGCACCCAGCTCAACACGCGCCATAGCACGTCACTACAGGTGAAACTGGGAAGCAAATGGAAGATAGACATGCCTGTCGACCTCACGGCCAACTACAACTTCATTGAGACGAAGCTCGTAAAGCCAGGCTTCGCTGACCAAAGCCAGCGGATGAGCGGATGGAAGCTCGTGCCAAGCGTTAATCCTTCCACTTCATGGACATCGGCAGACAGGAAGTTCTATTCATCGATGGGACTCAACATAAAGATTTTGAATCTGAGTTATCTTTCCAGGTACAATAATCAACGCACTACAATGTCTGAGGTGTTTGCTGAGCCATATATCTCTCTCCGCTACACTTTCAGCGCGACTTCTGAACTGCACTTCAGCAGCGGTTTCAACAACGCTGCCGGCGACATCATGGATCTTCTCACCACACCTGTCCAAACGGATTATCGCAGCACTTCCGCAGCATCGGGAGTGATTGCCAAGAGCCAGTCGTGGAGCACCGACCTTCGATACACCAAGCAAGTGCCATTCAGCTATTTCACCTTTGGGGCCAATGCCAGTTACAGTCAGGGCAAGCGCAATGTGCTCTTGTCCCGCACAGTGAGCCAGACAGCTACGGAGAGTACATCTGTCTTCCGTGACAGTCATTCGCAGTCGGCAAGTGGAGGCGTCAATGCGTCGAAGAACATACTGTCCCTTTTCACGAAG
>JAEEGI010017057.1_pt1 | contig 14951 bp, 16 predicted proteins | sample 8958751 | NCBI WGS metagenome assembly JAEEGI01 (sample SAMN16246545, study PRJNA631951) | gut metagenome | biome: gut microbiome; feature: rumen; material: KS-attached | host: Bos | place: Iran: Karaj | collected 2018-10
CCCAGCATGGACCGGATGTCCTTGGCGGAGCCGGGGTAGAAGGTGCCGGCGACGGCGGCTTTTCTCACTTTCTGGGTTTCGGGATAGATGGACATGGGAGCGGGGGTTTGGGGGTGCGGTGACAGGAGTGCCGCGGCGGCGGCAAGAAGCAGGGCGATCATGGCTCAAATCCCAGGTCGACGTAGTTGAATAGGCTGGCGACGACGTTGGCGCTGAACCGGTGGGCAATCGGCACGATCCGGTCCCAGTCGGTCGCCGTCAGCTGCAGGGCAGTCGCTTCAGGGCTGGGGGTTGCTGGAGTTGGGACTGCATTCCCCGGAAGGGTTCTATCCTGCAGTCCCAACTCCAGTGAGCCCCAGCCCGTTGTGAGGGCGTAAACGACCCCGGCGTTGAAGTTGTCGCCGGCGCCGATGGTGGAGACGACGGGCGTGTCCTGGGGGACCGGATAGCGCCGGCGGACGCCCGGAGAAAACACCTCCGTCTCCCGAGCCCCCTTCGTGCAAATGAAATGCGGGCAAATCGGGGCGATATGGGCGGCATAAACGGCCGAAGCGTCCTCCGTGCCATACAAGGCCTCGATGTCCTCTGAAGAGCCCCTTACGACGTCGCTGAGGGCGATGTTCTCCTCGATCTGCGGCAAGGAGTCGGCGGCATTGTGGTTTTTGCGGAAATTGATGTCATAATAGACGACGGCGCCGGCTGCCCGGGCCTGCCGGATCAAGGCGCGCGTCTCCTCCCGCGTCTCGGGATTGATGGCGAAGAAGGAGCCGAAAAGAACGATGTCCCCGGGTTGGAAATCCAGCTCCGGCGCCTTGAACGCCGGCAGACTCTTGTCCCGGAAGAACTCGTAATGGGCGTTGCTCTTCTCATCCAACAAGGCCAGCGACACGGTGCTCTGGCCGGGGGAACGGACCAGCGCCCCGTCCGAGACACAGTTCTCCTTCATGAAAGCCGTGACGATGTCCGCGACCGGGTCGTCGCCGGTCTGCGTAACCATGCGCAGGGCCACTTCCGGGAACTTGCGCCCGAGGGTGCGGCCCAAGGAAATCATGGCATTGAAAGTGGACCCGCCGGGGACGGCGGCCTGGGGCTGCCCGCCCCGGAAGACGATGTCGAGTACGGTCTCGCCTATGCCTGTGATGCTCATATTCAGTCGAAATGGTTATAGATGACGGTGGGACGCTCCGCACGGATGCTCATCGAAGGGAACCAGATGTCGTCGGCGGTCAGGCCGCAGGCCTCGATGGCGTCCAGGGCGTATTCGAGCCGTCCGAAGTTGGAATCCACGTTATTGGTGCCGAAGGTGAACTTGATGCCGCGCGCCTTGGCCGCCCGGATGATGTCGAAGGATGGGATGCAGTAGCGCGGGTTGATCTCCAGGGCGATGTGGTACCGTTCCAGCACGTCCAGGACCCGGTCCACGCGCTCCGGCGTCCAGAGGGTGTCGTATTCGGCCTGCAGGACGCCCGGCAGGAAGGTCGGATTGGCGTAGATGTCGGCCGGCTCGTTGGTCAGGATCAGCACGGTCTGGTCCACGAGGTGATCCATGTACTTCTGCTTGGAGATGCCGTCGAGATGGACCTCCTCTGGGCGGTAGATTCGGCTGTTGCGGCCTTTGTGGTCGATGATGGTCATCGCGTCCGTGAAGAGGTATTCGAAGATGCCCAGGGCGTCCTTGGAGAAGGTCTGCGTCCATTTGCGGCCTTCGCCCTGCACGCCGAAGAGGAAGGGCTCGCCGCTGATCTCGTCGTGGTAGGCATAGACCTCGGCGTCGTCCGCGAGCATGCGGCCCACGCCGCCTTCGCCGGCATTCGGTGCCACGCCGTAGTTGATGCCGTAGTTCATCGACATCGCGTGGGCCATCTCCTGCGTCAGGTCGCCCTTGAGGTGGACGTGGTAGTCGATGACGGGGAAGTCCGCCTGCTGGAGACGGATGATGCGGTCCGCCTGCTCATCGACGGGAGGAAGGGTGTCGGCGGGATTTCGCAGGCCCTCGGGCAGGGGAGTGAGGGTCAGGTTGCGCAGCTCGACCGTGCCCTTGACGCCCCGGAAGCCGATGCGGCCGGGGGCGATGCGTTCCTTCTCGTGACCGGGCGCACGCCAGGGCTTATCCGGCTCAGTATAGCAGACGACGTTCACGCCGTTAATCCTTACACCGACGTTCTTGCCGCGCACGGCGACGTTGAAGTCGAACCATTCGCCGTCCTGTGCGAGGGAACGGTATAGGTTGCGCACGTGCAGGAGGCTGCCGGTCTTGACGCTGCCGTCGATGGGACCGTTGTGGAGGAGGATAGCATAACCGGAAGGAGATGGCCGGTCCGAGCCGGCCATGACGGCGCTGTCTTCAGCCTTGTCATTCCCGGCTTGACCGGGAATCTCTCCATCGAGACACAGCCCGATCAGCGCCTCAGCTCCTTCGGAGCAGCAGGCCTGGCCGTTGATTTCAAAGTCGGTATAGGCCTGCCGGGACGTCCAGCCCTTGCCTTCGGAAAGCGTCAGGCTCGACGGGACCTGCATGCAAGCCCCCGTAAGCAAGAGGCATGCGAAAAGGATTGGCCAGGGGCTTTTCATCATTCGACGAAAGGCTTCAGGAGACGGGACAGGATGTTGCGGACATCCGATGCGCTAGTCGGGTCGGAATAGAAGAGTGAATTCTCGCAGGCCATATCCAGGATGCTGCCCGTTTCGGCATCGATGACCGCGTAGTAAATCTTATTGTTGTACGGTTCCGTGCGCGGGATATACGTGGGTTCGGACTTTTTCTCGGCGATCTTATCGGCAATCTTCTCGACCATGCGTACGGCGGCACGCTCCATCTCCTCGAGCCGCCGTCCTTCCTCGGACTGGATGTGCCCGTAGGAATAGAAGACGATGCCGTAGCGGTGCCCGCTCTTTGAGATGGTCCTGATGAGATGATCCGGGACGCGAAGACGTCCGGCGCGGGATACATTGATGTCGGTGAAGGTGTCGAGCCAATCCGCGACAGCGGCGTCGGAACCCTGATAATTCATGCGGATTGTACGGGTGAAAGGATAACGCTCAGACTCGATGACATTCTTCAGGAGGAAGGCCGCATCTTCGGACAGGCCGGCATCATACCGGGGCTGGTTGCGCTCGTTATAATAGAGTACCTGGGAATAGGGCTCGATCAGCGCGTATTCTCCGATCATTTTGGGATTGAAACTGGAAGAATAGCGGGCGGGACCGCAGGAGCTGACGACCAGCAACGCAGCCACGAAGAGGAAGGAAAGTGTGTGTTTCATCGTATTGTGTTCCATTTACTGCAAACTTACTGTTTTTTCTGCGTTTTTCCGTAAGTTTGCGAAGGAATATGGAAAAGTGTGTCGCATATGAGCGCTGCGGCGCCTGCGCTATGCTCGAGACGCCCTATGCCGAGCAACTGGCCCGGAAACGGGATGCGGTCGCGCGGGCTTTCCGGGCGGAGGGTTTGCGCGTGCAGGTGCAGGACGTGTGCGGGATGGAGGAGCCCTTCCATTACCGCAACAAGGTCATCGCCGCCGTTTCGATGGGGGGCTCCCGGGTCGTCTGTGGCTTGTATGAGGAGTCCTCGCACCGCGTCGTCCCGATGGCCGGATGCCTTCTGCAGGACGAGCGGCTCAATGCGGTGCTCGCGACCCTGGAATCGCAGTTGAATTCCCTGAAAATCAAGCCTTTCGGCTATGGCGGAACGCTGAAGCACGTCCTGCTGCGCCTCGGCGCTAGTACGGGTGAGGTCCTTCTGGTGCTGGTCACTTCTGAAGAGTTGATGCACGGGCGCAAGGAGTTGCTCGCCCGTCTGCGGGCCGCCCACCCGGAGATCAAGACCGCCGTGCAGAACATCCAGCCACGCCAGACCAGCGTGGTGCTGGGCCCGCGGGAGAAGGTGCTTTACGGCCCGGGTTTTATCTATGATGAATTGCTGGGCCGCCGTTACAAGATCAGCGCGCGTTCTTTCTATCAGGTGAACCCGGTGCAGACGGAACGGCTCTATGCGAAGGCCCTTTCGTTGGCTGCGCTCCAGCCGGGGGAGACCCTGATGGACGCCTACTGCGGCATCGGGACGATCGGCCTGTCGGCGGCTTCGGGCGCTTCAGTGGCGGGTTTTTCGGCGGCCGAGGTGCAAAAAGAGGGTGATTTGCACCCCGGGGCGGAAAAATCGGGCGCAGAGGTGCAAAATGGGGTGTATTTGCACCCCGGGGCAAGAAAAACGGGCGCTGAGGTGCAAAATGGGGTGTATTTGCACCCCGGGGCGGAAAAGTCGGGCGCGGAGGTGCAAATAGGGGCTGATTTGCACCCCGGGGCGGGGAATAAGAGCCCGGAGGTGCGGGTGATCGGGGTGGAAATCAATGGGGATGCGGTGCGGGATGCTGTGGCCAATGCCCGGGCGAACGGGATCCGCAATGCGCGGTTCTACTGCGACGACGTCAGCGCGTTCATGCGGGACTTCGATGCGCCGGTGAATGTCCTGATGCTCGATCCGCCGCGGGCCGGGTGCGACGAGCCCTTCCTCCGGTCGGTCCTGCGGCTCAGCCCCGAGCGCATCGTCTATGTCAGCTGCAACCCCGAGACGCAGGCCCGCGACGTGGCCTTCCTTACCCGCGGCGGCCGCTACCGCATCGCCTCCGATGCGTGCCCCGTCGACATGTTCCCCCACACGGGGCATATCGAAAACGTGCTCGCGATCCGGCGGGGCTGATTCACCTAATACACATACCGCACGGCATGCCAGACCGCGAAGAATTCCTCGACGGTGAGGTAGCCGTCCACCGTGAAGAGGACGTCGCGCTGGAAGCTGCTCGTGCCCTCGTAGACTTTGCCGTCACGGACCGTGGCCAGTATGTCGCTGGTGAAGGAGGACGTGCCCTTGTAGATCTTGCCGTCGCGGAGGGTGAAGAGGATGTTGCGCTGGAAGTCGCTGGTGCCTTGATAGACCTTCCCGTCCCGCACCGTGCAGACTATGTCGCTGGTGAAGGTGCTCGTCCCTTTGTACACACGCACCTCTGCCGCAGCCGTCCGCGTGACGAACGGCAGCAGGAGAAGCAGGGCGGTGAACAATGTCTTCACGCTAGAACTGGAAGCTCTCGATCTTCAGCAGGCCGTTCTGCTGGATGACGCCGACATGTTCGGCGAATTCCGGCGTAGCCGAATGCTTGTCCAGGGCGGCCTGGTCGCGCCAGGTCTCGCAGATCATGAAGATGTCCTTTCGCGTGGCGCTGCAAAATACGTCGTACGCTACGCAGCCCTCGTGCTGCAAGGACTTGGCAGTCAGGGCCTTGGCGGCCTCCAGGGCGCACTCGAACGCGCCTTCGCCGGCGTTGGCTTGGAAGAAACAGTTGATACGGATCATGGTAGTATGTTTTTTCAAATATACGTAAAATCGAAGGGGAAGTGTCTATCCCATCCGAGGTTCCCCCAAGGGCTTGTCCCAATAGATGGCGGCATCATGCCGGGCGGCGAGGGCATCAATCTCTTCACGGAGCGTGTCCAGCAAGGCGGCTTCGCGTTTCCGGGAGCGGCGGCCGGGCGCCCGGTAGAGTTCTTTCTCGAAATAAGCATCGTACGAGACGGCGAAGTCCTCCGCGTCCCGGTGGGGGAAGAAGGAGACGGCGCCCCGGTAGGAAATGGTCCCGGCCTCGGAATCCGAAATCAGCAAGACCAGCGCCCCGCGCCGCTCCACGCCATTGAACGCTCCCTGCGCCTCGAAATATTGTGAATAGTCATTGATTTCCATTGCCCACAAAGATTTATCCAAATATACGAAGATTTTATGATTATATTTGTGAGAAAGGAGACAGGTTATGGCGAAGATTTATGTGGCGTCGAGCTGGCGCAATCCGTATTTCCCTGAGGTCGTGGAGCGGCTCCGGGGGGCTGGGCATGAGGTGTATGATTTCCGGCATCCGCCGCACGGGGGCAATGGCTTCCGCTGGACAGATGTGGATCCGAATTGCGCGGAGTGGACATTCGCCGACTATGCGGCGGGGTTGAAGGACCCGAAGGCGGAGCGGCAGTTCGCCGCGGACCTGGAGGCGCTGGAATGGGCCGACACCTGTGTGCTGGTGCTGCCTTGCGGACGGTCGGCACACACGGAGGCCGGCTGGATGAAGGGCGCAGGCCGCAAGACCGTGGTTTACATCCCGGAAATGATGGAAGCCGAGCTGATGTACAAGCTCTTCGATGGCGTGGTGGATACGCTGGACGGGCTGCTGGCGGCGCTGGCTTGAGGGGATCCGCAAGACGCCTGGTTTGAATATAAAGATGCAATTGATATGATGAAGTTTATGTCGTTGATTACAAGTTTGTTGTCGTTGTTCTCCTGCGCCAAGGGCGGTGCCTGGAAGGACTTGGATGTGGATGCATTCGCCGCTGCTGCGGCTCAGGCGGGGGCCGTGGTGCTGGATGTGCGTACACCGGAGGAATATGCCGCCGGACATCTGGCTGGGGCGGTCAACATCAATTGGTTTGCCGACGGTTTCCTCGGACAGGTGGAGGCTGCTTTTCCGAAGGAGACGCCCCTGGCTCTTTATTGCCGGAGCGGTAGGCGGAGTGCGGCGGCGGCCGACTGCCTGACGAAGGCCGGCTACACCTGCGTATGCAATCTCCTGGGCGGTTATCTCGCCTGGAAAGAGGCGGGGAAGACGGTCAGCCGCTACGAGACCGAGGCGTTTGTGACGCCTAGCGGGCTGCCGGTCGAGATTACGCTTATCAAGCATGGGTCTTTGGCGATCCGCTTTGCCGGCCATTGGATCCAGGTCGATCCGGTCTGCGGCTACGGCAAGCCCACCGACTATGCGGCCGAGTTCCCGAAGGCGGACCTGATCCTTGTAACGCATGAGCATGGTGATCACCTGGATGCGGAAGCGCTGAAGGCGCTGACGGGCGAGAAGACGCGCCTGCTCCTTAATGCGGTCAGCGCCGCGAAACTCTCTGGCGTCGAGGGTGTTCCGGCCCCGGAGGTGATGGCGGGCGGCGACAAGCGCATCCTCGTCTTTGAAGAGCGTCCCGAGAGCAGCGTGCTGCCGGGCGACGTGATCGTCGAGGCCGTGCCCGCCTACAACACTACGCCGGGACGGGAGAAGTTCCACCCCAAGGGGAACGGCAACGGCTACGTCCTCACCCTGGACGGCCTGCGGATCTACATCGCCGGCGACACCGAGGACATCCCCGAGATGGCTGAGCTGAAGGACATCGACGTCGCGTTCCTGCCTTGTAATCAGCCCTATACGATGACGCCTGACCAGTGCGTGCACGCGGCCCAGATGGTCCGCCCGAAGGTCCTGATCCCGTACCATTTCGGCGAAACGGACATCACCGCGCTCCCGGACCGCCTGCCCGGCATGAAAGTGCTCCTGCGACAGATGCAGTAGACGGAGGGCTCTCTTAGTTCTGCCCCATCTGGCGGAGGGTGGGGATGGTGAGCGGGAGGGCGAGGAGGAAGGCGCAGGCGTCAGAGACGGTCTGGGCGATTTCGAGGCCGAGGAAGCCGAGGGCCCAGCGTCCCAGGAACAGGGCGGGGATGAAGAAGAGGCCCTGGCGCGCCGTGGCCATCAGGACGGCAGGGACGGTCTTGCGGATGTTCTGGAGGTACATATTCGACATGACGACCATTCCCGTGAGGGGGAAAGACAGGCACTGGTAGCGCAGGATCTCGGTGCCCATCCGGACCACTTCCGCGTCATCGGCGCGGAAGACGCGCACGATCCCCGGCGCGAAAATAAAGCCCAGGACGGCCAGGATGAGGCAGTAGAGCGTGGAAACCCGCAGGCTGTGCCGGAAAGCGGCGCGTACGCGGTCGTAAAGCCCTGCGCCGTAGTTGAACCCGCACACGGGCTGGAAGCCCTGGCCATATCCGATCATTGCGGCGCAGGCCAGCATCGCGATGCGGCTCACGATGGAGAAGGCGGCCACGGCCTCGTCCCCATAGCCGGCGGCGGTCTGGTTGAGGCAGATGGCAGCAATGCTCATCAGGCCCTGGCGTGCCAGGGAGGGGAGCCCGCCGGCATTGATTTCGGCGTATGCCTGCCAGGACGGCCGGAAATGGCGGAAGCGGATGCGGATGCCGCCGTTGCGCCCGCAGAGGGCGAGCATGATGAAGAAACTCACGCACTGGGACACGGCGGTCGCGATGCCCGCGCCCTTGATGCCCAGGCCGAAGCCGAAGATCAGCAGCGGGTCCAGGCCGATGTTGAGGACGGCGCCCGAGGCGATGCCGATCATCGAGAGCATCGCGTTGCCCTGCTGGCGCATCTGGTTGTTCATCGAGAAGCAGCTCATGATGAACGGCGTCCCCAGCAGGATGTAGCGGAAATAGTCTTTCGCGTAGGGGAGGATGGTCGGGGTCGAGCCAAAGAACTTCAGGACCGGCTCCATGCCGATGAAGCCCAGGATGGCGATCAGCGTGCCGGTGAGGAAGGAAGAGAAGAACCCCACGGCCGCCATTGTCGCGGCTTCGCCGGTCTGGCGCCGGCCGAGCGCGCGGGAAATGAAGTTGCCGGACCCCTGTCCGAAATAGAAGGCGAGGGCCTGGATCAGCGACATGTAGGAGAATACGATGCCGAGGGCTGCGACGGACTGCGTGTTGAGCTGGCCGATGAAGAAGGTGTCCGCCAGGTTGTAGATGCCGGACACCAGCATGCTGACGATCGAAGGGATGGCCAGCGAGGTGACCAGCCGCCCGACCGGCGCCGTCGTCATCCGGATGAATTTCTCTTGCTGCAGGTCCTCTTTCATCCGTCTAGTAGGGGAGCGCGGGCAGGTGCTTCCTTACGATGTCCAGGACGCGGTCACAGTTCGCCTTGTTGTTGCCGGCGATGAGCAGGGAAGGCTGGGTGAGGGACGGGGCCCCGCCGTCGAGGGTGCAGACCGCGCCGCCGGCTTCCTCGAGGATGAGGCCGGCCGCCGCATAGTCCCAGGGCATCAGGCGCATCTCGAAATAGAGCTCCGCGAAGCCGCGGGCCATCAGGCACAGCTCCACGGCGGCGCTGCCGGTACGGCGGAAGTCATTGCATTCCATGTAGATATCGAAGATGATGTCGCTGCAGGTGCGTGCGAATTCCTTCCGATAGGTGGACATCGCCGTGAAGAGGATGCCTTCCTTGAAGGAACGCGTCGAGGCGTGGATGGGTTTGCCGTTGCAGCAGGCGCCCCGGCCCTTTTCGGCGGTGTAAAGTTCGTCCCGCCAGGGACTGTAGACGACGCCGGCGACGGGGGTGCCCTGGTGGACGAGGGCCACGCTGATGCAGCAGTTCTCGCTGCCGCGGGCGTAGTTGGCCGTCCCGTCGATGGGATCGATGATCCAGACGTATTCGTGCTTGAGGTCCGTCAAGTCTTCCTCTTCGCAGAGGAATCCGCTGCCGGGGAGAACTTGCGCGAGTTTATCTGTCAAGTAGTCCTGCACCGCCAAGTCGGAACTGGTCACGATGTTTTCGACCGAGCCCTTTTCATGGATCGCGAATCCCTCCCGGACCATCAGGCGCGAGGCTTCCCGGACGATGGCGGAGACTTTTTCTATGAGGTTGTCGGTGGTCATCTGCATTCGTTTTTTGCTGCGCAAAGATACGGTTATAATTCCATTTTCCGAACGGGGAATCGGTTCTTCGACGGCAGCCGGCGCCCTTTCGGGTCCGCGGCGAGCGCAAAAGTGGCCGAAAGTGTGGCCGCCGATGACCTCGGGGACGGTGGTGGGCACGAAAATGGGCGAAAGTGTAGCCGCCGGTGACCCCGGGGACGGTGGTGGACAAAGAAAAAGCCGCTTCAACAATGTGAAGCGGCTCCTCTGTTATTTCGGTTGGGATTACTTTTCAAACTCAATTACATCAGCCGAAACGGTGGTTTTAACTTTGATAACAATCCCCAGAATAATACGCTGTGTATTGACTACGGCGACATTTACAAGAGCCTGATTGTCTTTTAAGTCCGCCTTTTGTTTTGCATCAGCAATGGCTTTCCCGGCATCGTTCCCTCCGGCAAATCCCAAAATATAGGTGCTGGTAGCAACTCCTTCAACAGATTTTACATAATGAAAGTTAGCGGAAGATACGGCTGTTCCAGTATCAATGGCATTGAGGGAAGATAATGTCGCACACCCGGTAGCAGCAAAGCATAAAGCAACTGCGATGAGAATAGGAATGATTTTTTTCATAAGGCATTAAGATTAATGTTTCAAATATACACATTTTTACCGGATTTCTTCCATAGGGATTGTCTATGACTTCCGTAGAACGTATTACTGCAGCACCCTGGAGGAGGCTCTCCGCCGCGCCAAACGGCCGGGAAGCAGCCCGGCTGCCACTACGGCGGCATCACCCTCCCTTCCGGCCGGAAGGCCTTCGCGATCTACCGCGACGGCAAAGTCGTGGAGAAGTACACCGCCTGATATCACCTTTCGCAGAATCGCTGCCAGCGCGTAAGCTCCTCTTCCAGCGCTTCGCCGAAGCCGGCTTCCGGGCGGAAGGGGACGGCGCGGACGGTGCCGCCCTGGGCCGTCCAGTTGCCGGCCACTTCGCCGTCTTGGAGGATGACATTCCAGAAGGTGCCGGAGTTGTCGTGGGCGTGGTGACGGAAGTCGGGATGGAGGGAGACATGCCGGCTCTTGTAGCCGATCAGGTATTCGTCGTAGGCGGGGAGGAGGTGGATGCGCCCACTGCGGAATCCGCGTGTGCGACTGTCCTGGTGGAGGTAGAAGGTGTGGCCTTTCCAGCGCTCCTGGATCAGTTCGCCGGAGATCGCCCCGATCCCTTGGCGGCAGTCGCTGATGTTGAGGCCGCTCCACCAGACGAAGTCGCCGAGGGTGGCGGGGCCGTGGCTGCGGAAGTACTTGCGCGCCAGCAGGGCGAGGGCCTCGTCCCGGGGCGGCAGGGGAATGGCGGGGATGCGTTCGGAAGTGAGCGCGAGCGTGCGTTTGCGGGGATGCAGGACGCCGGAGCAGAGGAGACCGGAGAGCTCCGCAAGGCGGATATGATAAGAGAGCCGGTGGTCGTCCATGGCGATGCCGCGCTCAGCCAGGGCGCGGGCGAGGTGCTCTTTCTGGACGTCGGCGCGGCCGGAGATGATTTCGGCGAACAGCTTGCTGATGCGGGCCTGCTCGTCGGCGGGGATGTCGATGCCGTTGCTGTGCATCCAGCCTTTGAGGCCGCTCAGCGCCTTGCGGCGGCAGAGGGCGAGCATCCAGGCGTAGTCTTCGGCCGCCACGAGCTGCCAGGTTGTGCGGAAGAGGTGTGTGCGGATGATGCGCCCGCTGTCGAAGTCCCGGGCGAATGCCTTGGCGGACGGTCTTTTGGTGCGCATGGCGACCGCCCAGCGCATCATGCTGTATTCCTGGCCCTGCATCGCGCCCATCCACGCCACGACATCGTGCGGCGAGGTGAACTGCGGGCAGATCAGCTGCTGGTTCAATAGGCGGGCGGAGATGGGGTTCATGGGAGAGCCTGTCGTTTCATTCCATACGAATTTAGGCTTTTTTGTGTAAATTTGCACCCGGAAACTTTTAAACCTTAAAATAAAGCGTATGAAAAAGATTTTTTCCACAATCCTGACTGCATCCCTGATGCTGTTCGGCATCCAGGCTTTCGCCCAGTCGTCCGTCAACGCGGGTTACTTGAATTCTACCCAGAGTTTCGCAAACTCGGAGAGTATCAATTCCAATGGTGCCTATGTCGGCCTTTCTTACAACCTCCCGCTCGCCGGCGGTCTCAGCGTGGCTCCCGGTGTGTACTATTCTTTCATCGCCAACAAGAGCGGTGCGTCCGCCACAGTCCTTGGCATCTCTGCTTCTGCCAGTTCCACCTTCAGGGAGCATGCAATCAACGTCCCCCTGTATCTGAACTATGGCATCGACCTCGCCCGTGATGCCAAGTTCATGATCTATGCCGGCCCGACCGCGCAGTACGGTCTTGCTTCCACCACGAAGCTTGCCGGTGGCGTAGGTGAATACACCGGTGACAAGACGTACAACAACTACGACAACACCAGCTATACCCGTTTCAATGTGTATCTCGGTGGCGGTGTCTGCTTCCAGGCGGCTAAATTCCTGGTCAACGTGGGTTATGACTATGGCATGATGAACCTGTACAAGGGAGATAATGCCGCCCAGACCCACCGCTCCAACATCAAGATTGGCGTCGGCTATCTTTTCTAGGATTTTTTACAGATTATTCGCATCCGCAGCAGAGCCGGTCGAACCGCTTGCTGCGGATGTTTTCGTTGCGGCGCGGCTGCGGCTGACCAGGATGACGCCGCCGACGATGAGGACCGTCGCAGCGACTTTCTGCCAGGACAGGGTGTCCAGACCGGTCCAGATGCTCACGATGGCCGCGATGATGGGCTGGAGGTAGGTGTACATGCTGACCAGCGTCGGGCGGATGCGTTTCTGGCCGTAGGGGATCAGGAAATAAGCCACGAAGGTGGCGAAGACGATCAGGTAGGCGATTTCCCAGCGCACGTCGGCGGGGATGGCCGCGAAGTCAGTGTGTATCAGCCCCCTGGTTGAGAAGGGAAGTGAGATCAGCAGGGCGAAGAGAAACATCCATTTCATGAAGGCCACCACGCTGTACAGCGAGATCAGGGGGCGGAAGAGGCCCAGGTAGAGGGCGAAGCTGAGACTGTTGAGCAGCAGAAGCGCGATGCCCATCGGGGCCGTCGTTTCCGCGCCGCCGCCGTGGACGGAGTTGAAGATCAGGTACAATACGCCCGCGAAACTTAAGGCGACTCCGCCGGCTTTCTTGAAGGTGATCGGTTCTTTCTGGAAGAAGAAGGCGAAGAACATCGTGAAGATAGGGCCGAGGGTGCTCATGATGGCCGTGTCGATCGAGGTCGTCATCGTGATGGCCATCAGGAAGGTCAGCTGCGGCACGAAAAGGCCGGCGAGGGACGCCGCGGCGATCTTGGGGAGGTCGGCTTTGGCGACTTTTTCCTTGGGCAGGAAAAGCGAGATCAGCCAGAAAAGGAGGCTTGCGCCGACCGCGCGCAGGGTGAAGAGCACGATGGGAGAGATCACTTCCGAATTGGCGATGTCCTTGCAGAAGACGATGTTGAGCCCGAAGATGGCATAGGCGGCCGCCACCGAGAGATGGCCGCCCAGTTTTTCCGTTTTTACACCTGTCAGATCCTTGCTCATTTCCGGGGGCAAAGGTAATCAATTCCTACCAATAAATAGGGATTTCGTATGTGCCGGCTTTTCATTACTTTTGTGACGTGAATGAGATCCGTTCCATATTGGTCGCGTTGCTGATCCCCCTGGCGGGGACCATGCTGGGGTCCGCCTTCGTGTTTTTCATGAAGAAGGAGATCCCGGCGCGTCTGCAGAAGGCCCTGCTGGGCTTTGCCTCGGGCGTGATGGTCGCGGCATCGGTATGGTCCCTGCTGATCCCTTCGATCGAGATGGGCGGCGGGAAGGTCGGCCCGGCCGTCATCGGGCTGCTGGCTGGATTCGCTTTCCTGCTGCTGATCGACTATGTCACGCCGCACATCCACGCTTCCGGTGAGGCGGAAGGCCCGAAGAGCCGGCTTTCACGTACGGCAAAACTGGCCCTGGCAGTCACGATCCATAATTTCCCGGAGGGGATGGCCGTGGGCGTGGCGATTGCCGGCGCGCTGAATTCCGGTTTTACGATGGCCGGGGCGCTGGCCCTGTCGCTGGGTATCGCGATCCAGAATATCCCGGAAGGCGCGATCATTTCGATGCCGCTGCGGGCCGCAGGTAACAGCCGGACCCGCGCTTTCGGGGTCGGCAGCCTGAGCGGGATTGTCGAGCCGGTGGGCGGCGCGCTGGTGCTGCTGCTGGCCTCGGCCGTGACGCCCGCGATGCCGTATCTGCTTTCTTTCGCGGCCGGCGCCATGCTTTATGTCGTCATCGAGGAATTGATCCCTGAGACTTCCCAGGGCGCGCATTCCAACATCGGGACCATCGGATTCGCACTCGGATTCGCACTGATGATGGTCCTGGATGTCGTGATGGGCTGACGAATCCCTTTGTTTTAAAGAGTTAGATTGAGTTGTGCTCCGGTGCGTGGGTGCCGGAAGGAGAGGGTGTCGGCACGGAGCTGGAGGGTGTCGCTTTGAGTGTGGCCGCCGTAGAGCCGGTCGCCGAGGATGGGACGGCCGAGGCCGTCGGGGTGGGCGGCATGGACACGCAGCTGGTGCGTACGGCCGGTGTGGGGGATGAAACGCACTTCGAGGGCGCCGTCGGGATGGGCGGCGAGGACTTCGTATTCCGTGACGGCGTGTTTGCCTTCTTGGGCGTCGACTTTCTGGCGGGGCCGGTCGTACCAGTCCGGTGCGATCGGGAGGTCGATCCAGCCGTGGGCGCCGGGGGAGAGGTCGCGGGCGCTTTTTGGGCCGTCGGGTGCGGGCTGGGGTGCGATGAGCGTCGCCCGGTAGGTTTTGCGGACTTTGCGGCCGGCGAACTGGGCCTGGACCGCGGCCTGGTCTTCCGGCGTCTTGGCATAGACCATCAGGCCGGAGGTGTCCATGTCCAGACGATGGCAGGGGTAAAGAGGGCCGTGGTCCTGCTCCAGGAGCGATTGCGCGGAAACGGGGTTTTGGCGCCCGGGCACGGAGAGGAGGCCGGAGGGCTTGTCAATCACCAGCAGCGCCTCGTCCTCGTAGACGACAGGGATCGGTGTGCAGAATGGGCCGTTTTGCACACCGGGGGTGTAATCCAGGGCGCGTGGTGTGCGAATCGGGCTGTTTTGCACACCGTCCTGCCGGGCAGAGACCGCGAATGGGGTGAAGCCGGCCAGCGGGTCGGGGTCGACCTCCAGGCCTTCTAGCATGAAGCGCAGGAGGGGACCGCACTTGCCGGTACAGGAAGGGTAGAAACTGCCGTGGCGGCGAATCTCTCCGATGGGGGAGGCTCCGTACCAGAATTCACCCATCGCAATGGGTTTCAGATTGTTAAGGTAGGCGAATTGAAGTAATTTGGGGGCGGCGCATTCGCCGGTGCCGCCGGGAGG
>JAEEGI010017060.1_pt1 | contig 14950 bp, 10 predicted proteins | sample 8958751 | NCBI WGS metagenome assembly JAEEGI01 (sample SAMN16246545, study PRJNA631951) | gut metagenome | biome: gut microbiome; feature: rumen; material: KS-attached | host: Bos | place: Iran: Karaj | collected 2018-10
TGAGGCTGTCATCGTGCAGGTTTGCCCAGCTTCAATTATTCCACCACCTATCACTATACCGCCTTCTTCAGGTTCGGCAGTCACGGTGACCGTACCTCCACACAATCCAAAAAAATTGCTGAAACCGCCCCAGACCATAGAAGAATATGCATCTTCAAATCCACAAGGAACATAAACGGAGGTACTATAGTTCCAGATCCCGAAAACGGCGAATGCACCATTACCCAATGTAGGAGGTGTTGAGGGAAGACTTATTATAGAAGTAAAGTGCTTGCAATTAGCAAACGCACTATTGCCTATTGTTGTCACGGATTGAGGGATAACCAATTCACCTATAAAACCAGTGCAATTACAGAAAGCATAATCGCCTATAGTAATCACGGAATTGGGGATGGCTATTGAAGTCAATTCGCTACAATGATAGAATGCATAGCCCCCAAGAGAAGTCAATCCAGTAAAATATCGCAACTCATCAAAAGATGTAATTGGAGAGTTATCCCTAAACACTTGACCTAAATCAGTCACAGCGGCAGCCTCATCATAACTCAATTCTCCATCTCCATTTGTATCCCAGTTGGCCACACAGATTGCTTTCACGTTGGTATCAGCAAAAGTAATATTGTTACTATAAGGTGCCATAAAGGAGATATCATCCAAGCCATAGTCATCGCCTTGTCCCCCTTCTCCAGTATAATGATCATAGATTTCAATAAGGGCTTGGGTAGCCGTACCGCTTTCCCAAGTATGGGTCCACTCCTGCCACTCATTGTTTTGTGGAAGCTGGTTTTCGCCACCGACTGCCACACCATTGATTTTCAGCTGCAAAGTGGCTGGATTTAAGTTAATACCGAAATACGACCGGGCCAAATTCACCACCATACACGAAAAATCATAATTGGTATTTGGCGTAACATTAACCGTTTGCTTCCAGACCACTTTAGTAGGATTGGTGGTGCCTCCATAGCCATTCACCATCATGAATTTGCCTGAGCCACCATGTCCCTGAACCGAAGGCCAACCTAAATAACCTCCACCGTGTCCGTTGGTTGTGTTGTCAATACCATAATGGCCGAATTCAACCACGTATGGGCCATTCACCCGCTGATAATCCGTATACGATGGAGTGGTAATTTGGCCATAAATATTATAGGATTCGAAATCGCCATTGACGATAAGGTTTTGGGCATACTCTTTCGTCATCCCTACTACATTCAGCAATAGGACAAGCAGGACAGTACGCAACGACCTTTTCCAATGTAAATGATTTACTTTCATAATGTATAGGTTTTAATTATTTGATTTATTCTTGTTTTCCTTTTTTTCTCTCGGGCGAGACATAAAAAACATGGATTTTACTCTAAGTCGTCTATAGAGGCCTACCACAGCCCACTCTTGCAACCATACAAGTAAAGTCCATGTGAAAACACATGAACATCAACTTACTTGCTTACAAGAGTTTAGAAGTGGTAGTTCTATAGATAAAGCATGGAGTTAAACTATTCTGTTTTTAATATTCCGCTTTCCGACAATGCGCTCAATGCGCTGTATTCATTCGATAATTGTTTGGTTAGACTTTGGATTGTTTGTCGGGGCAAAGATAATGAAATTCTCGTTTGAGGAAACATATCTTGCGAAAATCTATCAACAACAATAAAAATAAGATGACACTACCATAACTCATAAGGTTGCAAATGGTGACAGTCCTACAAGACGAAACAAAAAAAGCCTCAGGTTTCCCCGAGGCTCGATAGATTGATTATTGTAAAATCTTTATTCTTCGTCCAAAGCCTTGGCTTCGTCATTCATCTTGAGCTGCACATACATGGTCTTCAAGACATTCTTAACTTCAGGCGTAGGCTGGGCTTCGTAGGCTTGCTTCACGTAGGGAAGACCTGTGCGGAGCAGTTCTTCGGCATCACCGATGAGTTTGTTGTACTGTTCAACCTCAGCCTTCGAGAAACCAGTGATTTCGTTGGCTTGAGCCTTCAGCTTGTTCGACATCGTGATGTACAAAGCACCAAGGTTGTAGATGGCATCGTAATAGTCAGGTTTGATCTTGATGGCATCCTCATAATACTTGACCGCCTTGTCAGAATCAAACACGTCAGCATTGTTCTCGTCGCCATAGATGGTACCAAGCACGAAGAGCAGTTGGGCATTGTCAGGATCGAGTTCGTGAAGCTTGTTGAGGTCTTCGATGGCTTCAGCACCCTTGCCTTCCTTCAGGTAAGCATTGACCTTTTCAAGAATCAGGTTAGCATCGCCAGGGTTCTTCTCCAAGCCAGCGTTAATCATTGCCATGGCCTTTTCGCCATCGCCCAAACCGTTGTAGCAGGCAGCGAGGTGTCTGTAGATGTCCACATTGTCCACGCCGTTGTTCTTGAGTTCCAAGAAGTAGCTCAAAGCCGTATTATAATCTTCAGCTCTCAAAGCCGAAGTGGCGGCAAGGTTCAGCATGTCGTTGGCATCGGGGCTACCTAATGACTTGGCGATGTCGTAAGCCTTCTTGAACATGGGAGCAGCTTCGGCAAAATTACCTGCGTTGTAGTCGTCGGCACCTTTAGTATAATAGGTGTTCATGACCGATCCAACACGTTGGTAGATTTCCTGCTTGTTTTCCTCAAGGAATTCGGGATTCTTCATGCAGTTCATCAGCGATTCGTAAACGACTTCCAAAGCGTTGGGAGCCTTGGCCTGCAGTGCCTCGTCACCCGATTGGATGATGTTCTGGTAGATGGCAGCGCGATACAGCCAAGCCTGTGACTGGTCGTTGGGCTTCATACCCAGGAACTGTTCGTGGTTGACGCATTTCTCAATGGAAACCATGGCCTTTTCGTATTGGCCATTCTTGTTGTACATGTAGGCGTCGGTTCTGTCTTTCTTTTGGGCCATCATCACGTTGGCGGTGAGCAGGACGGCCAGCAAAATCATTACTTTTTTCATGTTTTCAATTATTTAAAGTTTGACAATTTCGTTTATTATTTCTCGTCTATGCAATTATTGTTCCAAAGTGGTTTCTTCATTTGGGGTCGGCCCTTCGACAGGCTCAACGGCCTCAGGTGATTCGGGAGTCAGCGTTTCGACTGGCTCAATGACCTCTGCATCTTCAGGTTCGTCTTCATGCTCAACTTTGGTGACAGCAGCGATTTCGTCAGTACCGCGCAAGTCAATGAGCTTCACGCCTTGGGTGGCGCGACCCATCACGCGCAACTTGCTGACTGCCATACGGATGACAATGCCCGACTTGTTGATAATCATCAGGTCTTCATCATCAGTCACACCCTTGATGGCGATGAGGTCGCCAGTCTTGTCAGTGATGTTCAAGGTCTTCACACCCTTCGCGCCACGGTTGGTGATGCGGTAGTCCTCAATGTCGGAACGCTTGCCAAAGCCCTTCTCGGAGACCACCAAGACAGTCTGTTGCGGGTCGTTGATGCACACCATGCCGATGACCTCGTCTTCGGGAGAGCCAAGGGTAATGGCTTTCACGCCAGTGGCGGTACGACCCATCGGACGGACGGTCTGCTCGTTGAAGCGGACGGCCTTGCCCGAACGGACGGCCATCAGCACCTCGTCGTTACCGCTGGTGAGACAAGCCTCCAGGAGTTGGTCGTCCTCGCGGATGTTTACGGCGATAATACCGTTTTGGCGGATGTTCTTATAGGCAGCCAAGTTGGTCTTCTTGATGATACCCTTCTTGGTGCAAAGAATAATATAGTTGTTTTCGAGGTAGTCCTCATCGCTCATGCTCTTCACGTTAAGGTAGGCCATCACCTTGTTGTCCTTATCAAGCGGCAACAGGTTCTGGATGGCACGACCTTTGCTGTTCTTGCCCTCTTCAGGAATCTCGAAGGCTCTGAGTTTGTAGCACTTGCCCTGTTCAGTGAAGAAGAGCAGGTGGTTATGGTTGGTGGCCGTGAAGATGTGTTCGATGAAGTCGGTATCGCGGGTGGCAGAACCCTTCGAGCCCTTGCCGCCTCGACTCTGCACGCGGTATTCGGTCAGCGGCGTGCGCTTGATGTAACCGAGGTGCGAGATGGTGATGACCACAGCGTCGTCGGCGATGATGTCCTCCATGCGGAACTCACCAGCGGCGGGCACAATCTGGGTGCGACGAGCGTCGCCATATTTTTCCTTGATAACTAACAGTTCGTCCTTGATAATCTGGAATTGTAATTCCTCATTTTGTAGAATTTCGTGGAAATGCTTGATGCGTTCATGGATTTCCTCCAACTCGTCCATGATCTTCTTGATTTCAAGGCCGGCCAACTGACCGAGGCGGTAAGCCACGATGGCACTAGCTTGCGAATCGTCGAAACCAAATTTGTCCATGATGGCCTGCTTGGCTTCAGGCGTGCCGCCCTTACAGGCACGGATGGTGGCGATGATTTCGTCCACGATGTCGATGGCGCGGGCCAGACCTTCCAAGATATGGGCACGGTCTTCGGCCTTTTTCAGCTCGTAGCGCGTGCGGCGTAGAATGATTTCATGACGGTGAGCCACGAAATGCTCTATCAACTGCTTGAGGTTCAAGGTATAAGGACGACCATTCACCAAAGCCACGTTATTCACGTTGAATGAACTTTGGAGCGGGGTCATCAGGAAAAGCTTGTTCAGCACCACATCGGGGTTGGCATCGCGCTTCAATTCATAGACCACGCGGATACCTTTTCTATCTGACTCGTCTCGGATGTCGGCCAGGCCTTCCAGCTTCTTCTCATTGACAAGGTCGGCGGTCTTCTTAATCATCTCAGCCTTGTTGACCTGATAAGGTATCGAAGTGGCAATGATACGCTCGTGGCCGTTGTGCTCCTCGAAGTGAGTCTCACCACGGAGGACAATACGTCCCCTACCTGTCTCAAACGCTTCACGCACACCTTCGTAGCCGTAAATCACACCAGCAGTCGGAAAATCAGGAGCCTTGATGTGTTGCATCAATTCTTGCGTAGTGATTTCGCGGTTATCGATATAAGCGATGATGCCGTCAACGCATTCGCTAAGGTTATGAGGTGCCATGTTGGTGGCCATACCCACAGCGATACCGTTGGTGCCATTCACCAGCAAGGTAGGAATCTGCGTAGGCAGCACGGTAGGCTCTTGCAATGAGTCGTCGAAGTTGTTCTGGAAATCGACGGTGTCCTTGTCGAGGTCGTCGAGCATCTCTTCGGCGATCTTTTGGAGGCGTGCTTCGGTGTAACGCATGGCGGCGGGGCTGTCGCCGTCGACGGAGCCAAAGTTACCTTGGCCATCCACCAAAGGATAACGCAGTGACCACGGTTGGGCCATACGCACCATGGCATCGTAGACGGATGAATCGCCGTGCGGGTGGTACTTACCGAGCACCTCACCGACGATACGAGCCGATTTCTTGTAGCCGCTGCGTGAGGTGACGCCCAGTTCCTTCATGCCGTAGAGCACACGACGGTGCACTGGTTTGAGGCCATCGCGCACATCAGGCAAGGCACGCGAGATGATGACGGACATCGAATAGTCGATGTAAGCCGACTTCATCTGGTTCTCAAGGTTGACCTTGATGATTTTTTCTCCAGTGTTCTCAGGAATATTTTCTTCTTGATTCTCAGGAGTATTGATATTGTTTTCGTCCATTTTCGGGTGTTAGTTTTCGCTTTTATTAATAAGGGTGCAAAAATAGGAAAAAAACTGATAGGTTTTTCAAAAAAATGCGTTTTTGCATTACCATAACGCTGCCACACGCGGAATACTTGACAACCACTTGGTTATCTTGCTGTCATTTCGGGCGGTCTGCATATTGTATCGGGTTTGAATGTTCATCAACATATCGGCAGAAACGCCCAAAGCCGCCTCAAACATCAACGCCATAGTGGGCGACAAAGGCCTTTTGCCGTTCAACAATTCATTCAGAACCGAATAGGACATGCCCACTTGTTTCGCGAAACTGCGTTGCGAAATCTTTCGGGCTTCCAACTCCTCTTTGAGAATATCACCTGGATGTGTGGGATAAAATGAATAACCTAAATTGGCCATAATAATTTAACTTTGAATGAGATGCAAAAATACGAAATTATCCTTAATGTTCACAAATTTTGCGAACATTTTTCCAAACTCGAAAAAACCAAACAACAATATTTTTGCGTTCTTGACAATTAGGGTGGCGCGGCGCGGTTTTTGTTTGTACCTTTGCGCTCCGAAAGAATCGGACAAGGTAAATTGATGGATTTTTATTAAAGTATTGAAAACAAAAGAATTGTAATTATATGGATGCAAAATTCTCTCCCCGCGTTCGTGCCATTTTGTCACTTAGTCATCAAGAGGCGCAACGTTTGGGGAATGCATACGTCGGATTGGAGCACCTTTTTCTGGGTATGTTGAAAGAAGGAGGCAGTGCTGCCATCCGCATTTTGGAGAACCTCAACCTGAACATCGAAGTCTTTTCAAAGAAATTGGAAGCCTCAGTGCGCACCGCCAACAGCAACCAAAATCCAGTTTTGGCATTGCCTTTGACCAAGCAGGCTGAGCGCGTGCTGAAGTTCACCTATATCATCGCCAAGGAGTTCCATTCGGAGATTGTCCGTTCGGAACACCTCATGCTGGCCATTTTGCACGAAAAGAACAATATCATCTCGCAAAACCTTGAGTTTGAAGGCATCAACTACGATAATTTCAAGCAGGAACTGTTGCGTTATACATCCGAAAACGCTGACCCACAGGAATCCGCTGAAGAATCGCAGGGCTATGCCTCCAACATTTTTGAGGATGACGACGAAGATGACGACCTGATGAACGACATCCGGCCGCAACAAGAGAAACCCAAGAAGACGAGCAACATCAAGAGCAAGACGCCTGTGTTGGACAACTTTGGCCGCGACCTCACCAAGGCCGCCGAGGAAAACCGCCTCGACCCCATCGTGGGCCGCGAGCGCGAACTGGAACGCATCGCCCAGATTCTCAGCCGCCGCAAGAAGAACAACCCGATTTTGATTGGCGAGCCTGGCGTGGGCAAGTCAGCCATAGCAGAGGGGTTAGCCATCCGCATTGTGCAACACCGTGTGCCGCGCACCTTATTTAATAAACGCGTCGTCATGCTCGACATCGGCTCCATCGTAGCTGGCACCAAATACCGCGGCCAGTTTGAGGAACGCATCAAGGCCATCCTCAACGAGTTGGAGAACAACCGCGACATTATCCTCTTCGTCGACGAAATTCACACTTTGGTCGGCGCAGGCAACGCCAACGGCTCATTGGATGCTAGCAACATGTTCAAGCCTGCCTTGGCGCGTGGCGAGTTGCAATGCATCGGTTCCACCACCTTGGACGAATACCGCCAATACATCGAAAAAGACGGTGCCTTGGAACGCCGCTTCCAAAAGATCCTCGTCGAGCCCACCACGCCCGCCGAGACTATCGAGATTTTGAACAACATCAAACCCAGATACGAGGACCATCATTTGGTGAACTACACATCAGAGGCCATTGAAGCTTGCGTGAAGCTCACCGACCGTTACCTCAGCGACCGTCACCTACCCGACAAGGCCATCGATGCCTTGGACGAGGCTGGTGCACGTGTTCACATTAAGAACATTGACGTGCCGAGTGAAATCACTGAGCTGGAAGGTCGTCTTGAAGTCGTGCGCAAGGACAAGAAAGCCGCCATCGCCGAGCAGAAGTTCGAGGAGGCTGGCATGTACCGCAACGAGGAAGTCAAGATTCTTGACCGCCTCGAAGCCGCCAAGAAAGCTTGGGAAGACAACACTGTCGCACACCGCCAAATGGTCACGGAACAGAATGTAGCCGAGGTGGTAGCCATGATGACTGGCGTGCCTGTACAACGCATCGCCAAGAACGAAGGCGACCGCTTGATGCACATGGAAACCGAGTTGGCGGGCACCGTCATCGGTCAAGACGAAGCCATCAAGAAGGTGACCCGCGCCATCCGCCGCAACCGTGCCGGACTGAAAGACCCGAACAAGCCCATCGGCTCGTTCATCTTCCTCGGCCCGACAGGTGTGGGTAAAACATACTTAGCCAAGGTGTTAGCCAAGTTCCTCTTTGACAGTGAAGACGCCCTCATCCGCATCGACATGAGCGAATACATGGAGAAGTTCGCCGTGTCGCGCCTCGTGGGAGCGCCTCCAGGCTATGTGGGTTACGAAGAAGGCGGACAGCTCACTGAAAAAGTACGCCGCAAGCCCTACTCCATCGTGCTTTTGGATGAAATAGAGAAGGCTCACCCCGATGTGTTCAACTTATTGCTGCAAGTTTTAGACGACGGCCAACTGACCGACAGCCTCGGTCGCAAGGTCGACTTCAAGAACACCATCATCATTATGACCTCCAACATCGGCTCGCGCCAACTGAAGGACTTCGGTCAGGGTGTCGGTTTTGGCACGCAAGCCAAACTCAACGCGAAGAACGAGTATTCTCAGAGCGTCATTGACAATGCTTTGAAACGCACCTTCGCCCCTGAGTTCCTCAACCGTGTCGATGATGTGGTGATGTTCAACGCCTTGGATAAGAAGGACATCCAGAAGATTATCGGCATTGAAATCCGTCAGGTGGTGAAGCGTGTTGAAGAGATGGGCTACAAGATTGAAATCACTGAAAAGGCCATGGACTTCCTCGCCGAGAAAGGTTGGGACGAACAGTATGGTGCACGTCCGCTGAAACGCGCTGTCCAGAAATATGTGGAAGACGTTTTGGCTGAGGCCATCATTTCCGCTAACCTCCACATCGGCGACACCATCAGCATCGACCTCGACGAAAAAGGCGAAGAAACCATCGTCAATGTCATCCCAAGCGAGAAAAAAATCCTTGAAGAAGCCCCTGTTGCATGAACTACGACTTCAAGAAACATATCAGCAGCAAAATCTTTAAGGTGATTGCCTATGCCAGCGCGGAGTTGGGCTACAAGAGCTATGTCATCGGCGGCTATGTGCGTGACATCCTGTTGCGCCGTCCCTCAAACGACATTGACGTGGTGACGGTGGGCAGCGGCATCACCTTGGCTAAAAAGGTCGCTTCTCTCCTACCCGGCCACAAAGAAGCCCAATACTACGGTGCTTTCGGCACGGCCATGATTCACTTCGACGGCATTGAGGTAGAGTTTGTGGGCGCAAGGAAAGAATCCTACGACCGCAACAGCCGCAAGCCTGTGGTGGAAAACGGCACTTTGGAGGACGACATCAGCCGCCGCGACTTCACCATCAACGCCATGGCCCTCAGCCTCAATGCCGAGGACTTCGGCACCCTCATCGACCTCTACGGTGGCATGGATGACATGGAAGAATTGCTGTTGAGGACGCCGCTCGACCCCGACATCACCTATTCCGATGACCCCTTGCGCATGATGCGTGCCATCAGGTTTGCTTCGCAACTCAAGTTCTACATCGAGCCCGAGTCGTTTGAGGCCATCAAACGCAATGCCCACCGTATCAAAATCGTCTCGATGGAGCGTGTCACGGAAGAGCTGAATAAGATCATCCTCTCGCCGAAGCCCTCCATTGGCTTCAAGCTGTTGGACGAGAGCGGTTTGTTGAAACTCATCTTCCCACAACTCTGCCTGCTAAAAGGTGTGGAAGTCGTGCAAGGTCGAGGGCATAAGGACAACTTCCTGCATACCTTACAGGTTCTCGACCAGGTGGCAGAGAAGAGCAATGACCTTTGGTTGCGCTGGGCTGCATTGCTGCATGACATCGCCAAGCCACAGACGAAGCGTTGGGAAGACGGCACGGGCTGGACCTTCCACGGGCACGAGTTCAAAGGCTCCAAGATGGTGCCCAAGATCTTCGCCGCAATGAAGTTGCCCTTGAACGAGAAGATGAAATATGTGGAGAAACTCGTGTTGCTCCACCTCCGCCCTATCGTCTTGGCCGAGGACATCGTCACCGACAGCGCCGTGAGAAGGTTGCTTTTCGATGCAAGAGATGACATCGACGACCTCATGTTGCTCTGTCATGCCGACATCACCTCGAAGAACGAAGAGAAGATTAAGAAATATCACCACAACTTCGAGATTGTGCAGGAAAAACTGAAGGAGATCGAAGCCAAGGACCACCTGCGCAACTGGCAGCCGCCCATTGATGGCATAGCCATCATGAAGACCTTCGGCATTCCTGAAGGGCGAGAAGTCGGCGTCATCAAGAATGCCATTCGCGAAGCCATCTTGGACGGTGTCATTGGGAACAACTTCGCTGAGGCATACGCCTTTATGAAAGAAGAAGGCCAGAAACTCGGTCTCAGCGTGGTGAAGGAAATCCAAGAGCCGATTGTTGTTGCTAACAATGGACCGGTGCCAAACAAAGTGTGAATGATGAATGTAGAATGCAGAATGCAGAATGTAGAATGCAGAATGATGAATGAGGTATGAGGTATGAGGTGTGAGGTATGCAGAATGATGAATGTAGAATGTAGAATGCTGAATATAGAATGCAGAATGCTGAATGTAGAATGTAGAATGTAGAATGCAGAATTGGGGAAAAGTCAGCGTCGCTTCGCGCCAATTCTTCATTCTTAATTCTTAATTCATAATTACGGAAGTTCATGGATAAGAAAACCCTCATCGTCATCGCCGGCCCCACTGCCTCGGGCAAGACTGCTTTCGCCATAGAACTGGCCAAGTCCTTGAACACCGTCATCCTCTCTGCCGATAGCCGACAGTTCTACAAAGAGATGAGCATCGGTACGGCTGCACCTACCGAGGAAGAACTGAGTCAAGTAAAGCATTACTTCGTGCACCACATTAGCATCGAGGACAAATATGACGTCGCCGACTATGAGCGGGATGCCATGCAATTGTTGGACGAGCTCTTCAAAACCCATGATGCCGTCATCATGACGGGTGGCTCCGGCCTATTCATCGATGCGGTCTGCAATGGCATCGACGCCATGCCCGATGTTCAGCCCGAAATCAGGGAAAAAGTGCAAAAAATCTATGATGAAGGCGGTCTGAGAGCCTTGCAAGATGAAGTCCAGCGCCTCGACCCAGAGTATTATGCCACCGTCGACCAACAGAACCCTCGCCGCCTGCAAAGGGCTTTGGAGGTCTGTTACCAAACGGGACAGCCTTTTTCCTCCTTCCGCAGCGGCAACACCGTCCAACGTGACTTCGAGATCAAAAAATACGCCCTGCTTTGGGACCGTCAAGCCCTCATCGAGCGCATCGACAAGCGTGTCGACATGATGATGGAACAAGGGCTGTTAGACGAAGCCAAAGCCTTGTATCCCAAACGGCATTTGAATGCCCTGAACACCGTTGGCTACAAGGAGCTCTTTGTCTATTTCGATGGGCAATGCACCCTTGAAGAAGCCGTAGAGCAAATCAAGATCCACACGCGACAATATGCCAAGCGGCAGATGACATGGTTGAGGAAGGATAAGAGTTACACATGGATCACGCCTGACGAGTTGTGCTGCGACAGCCCGTGTCGAAGACACGACCTCCTATTTACCCTACACCTCTAGTTCGGGCGGATTTGTAATCCGACCGTCTATAATATTAGGATTTGTAATCCGTAAAACACCTCATCGCTTCAATTCACTTCGCAACAATTACCTTAAGCAGACCTTCCATCCCCGCATAGTTTCGGGCGGAACTATACATATATTCCTCTGCCCGCGCTACAATCTCTTGCCTCACAGGATTCTGATGAATATAGTCAAGCTTCTGTCTATAAAAATCATAGGAGTAAATGTTTTCCACATGATTGTCTTCCTGCCAAAACTTGAAATTCGTTATCTTCTTATCGTTGGCTGCACGGAACTGAAAGCGGTTCATCAGCCATTCTTGCCTACTTTCCTGTTCATTTTCTTGGATTGCCTTGACAATGCCTTTGCTTGTGAATTTCTTGAAATCGCGCAATACGTCACCAATCGTGTTTCCTCCGTTCACGCCTACAGTCAAATGCAGATGATTTGTCATCAGAACCCATGCGTATAGGTCAAGGCTTTTGTTTGCCTGGCAATACTCCAATGATTCCAAAATGATATGTTTGTATAGTGGACGGGTAAAGACATCCATCCAATCAATTACGGTTGAAGTGGTGAAGTACAATTCTTGTGTCAATAATGTTGATGACATAGTTCTGTGTTTTTTTAGCATTGCAAATGCTTATATTAGATTCGGGCGGATTGCAAATCCGCCCGAACGGGGGGCCGACCGCCTGTGAACTTACCCTTGTTATTTGTTCCGTTTGTATTGTTATCAGATGATTCATGTTTCGGAAGTTGTGGTACATCCCTACGGGATGTAGGTTAACCCTTGGTTTTGGCTTTTACCGAACGTGCATCCCGATGGGATGCCTTGCAACTGCGTTCGACAAATCCCGTAGGGAAATCGAAGATTCGACGTAGTCAATTACGTTCGGTAAAACATAATAACACCAACCTTTTGCATCCCGTAGGGATGCACGAAACTTGTATCAAATAATCTCCGAAATCTGTTGCTTGATGTCACTTAAAAAAGCCATGCACTCCATTGGCGAATGTTGCTCGATGGGATAGGCGAGAATGCGGAGCATAATGTCGGTGAGGCGCGGATGGGCGTTCCTTTCCGAGCGCACCTTCTCCTCCTCCACCTTCTTTTTCGATGCTTCGGTCAAAGGCTGGCTGTGTTTCCAGTCCTCGAAAGCCTTCCAAAGCGATTCGATTTCCACATCGGGCGCAAACGCCTCGGCAGGCAATGTTATCTCGATACTCTTGTCACCCGAAGGCAACACCACAGCCCCTTCAGGCGTGTAACGGTCTATGCTCGTTAGTGGGAAACCCACAAAACGATGTCCTCGCCGCCCTTCAGCAAACGATGTGTAACCTTCAGTTCAGTGAAATAACGCTGGCAAATCCATGCACTCCATTCGTAGGCACGATAGAAAGTGCCTTCGCGAAACAAATGCATTTTTCCACACTGCTCCAAAAAGCCACGTTCCTTTTCTCGTTCTAATATTTCTTTCAGTTGTGACATAATACTCATTTTTTAAAGTTTGCGAAAAAGTTACCGGACGGGGGCTTCCCTGCACGCTACCGCGTGCGCCCCCGCCCGATAACTTTTTCGCCCCTTGCCCGTCTTGCCCGTAACGGAACAAAGGTTAGTTCTGAGACCCAACGCGCACTGCTCGGACAGATTGCCCATAGTAGCGGCCGCTGCTGTACAAATCGAAAATGCCCGAAAAGAAGCAGAAGTCCCACGCGCCGTTCGGGTAGTCCGTGTAGAGCGAACTCGACCAGTAGTAGCCGCCGCTACCTGCGATGTCCAGCCCGCTATTGAGGCGGTAGCCAGCGGCAGGCAGGAAGAGACTGTTGCCGTTCGAGGCGGTGAAGAGTCGTCCGTTCACGCCGTTCTGGGTCGTCCAAGTAACGGTTGTGTTGTTGTAAAGCTCCTGCCATTCCTCCTTGGTGGGCATACGCCAATCGCTGCCCCAATTGGCTGTGGCAGCATCGTCCTCGGGCAACAGGGTGGTCAGGTTGTCGGTGAAGCCGTTGTAACCACCGTAAAAGTTGTTGCAGTATTTGGTCAGCGTGTATTCGCTGCCCATGCAGTACTGGTAGGTGCTCCAGTTGTAGGTGGCCTTCGGCTGGGTCTCGCCCCAAGCAAAGTAATCGCCGTAGTCCTCGGGGCTGTCGGCACCCACGTTGCAGGTGGCCCACAAAGTGCCGCTTGGCAAGCCAAGGTCGACATAAGTGTGGAAAGCTTCAGTGGTGAAGCTCACCTCGTTGCCGTAAGCCAAACCATAGTCAGAAACCGCATAGGCACGCACATAATAGGTCGTGTTCGGGTTCAGGCTTTCAAGTGTGCTGCTGAAACTGCCTATTCCCGTTTCCTCGGTGGTGTGGCTGCCGTCGATGTCGGGGTTTGGCTCGGTGCCCCAGCAAACGCCACGTAGGAACACATGGGTGCCCTCGGGCACAGTCACCGTGCCGCCCACTACGGCACTTTCGGCGGTGATGCTGGTCGGCTCACCTGTCGTCACCATGGTTTGCGAGGCAGGAGCGCTCAACTCCACGATGACTGCTTCTGTCCTGTTGGAATAGTACATGTAGCCCCATCCAGGTTGCAATTCATCAATTCCTCCGAACCATCCAAATCCTGTTGCATATTCGGAATACCCCCAAAAGGATTGGATCACATCGTCATTCATGGGTTCGAAATCCACAAATGCATTTTCCAAATCTATAGACTCAGCATACGGATAGCCTATCCAGTTCCAGCCCGGACGCAATAAGATTGTAACTTCCTGGGCCTTCAAGCCCGTGCTTGCCGACATTATGGCGAACAAGCTCACTAAAATGATAAAAACTTTCTTCATAACTGATAATTTTTTGGATTAATCATTTAGGGTTCAAAAATACAAAAAAACAATGTTTACAACGAATAATCCCTCAAAAAAAGCTAAAGCTCCCTGCGGAAGGCACGGAGCACGATGTGATAGTAAGATTGTCGCTTATTTACGGTAAGCGAATAATGCGTTCCTCGTTCGGGCGGATTGCAAATCCGCCCGAACGAGGACAAAGGTTAGTTCTGCAACCCCACACGCACTGCTCGGACAGATTGCCCAAAGTAACGATAGCTGTCGAAAAAATTGACCACACCAATAATGAATTCTCTCGCGTGATACGGATAATCGTAGAGCGAACTCGACCAGTAGCAACCATTGCTGCCCGAATCGTAAAGATAGTTTCCTTTTCGATATCCTGCGGTAGGCAAGAAGATGCCGTTACCGTTAGATGCGGTATAAAGCTTTCCTCTCACCCCGTTCAAGGTTGCCCATGTGGAGGCGGTGTTGTTAGATAGTTCATTCCATTCCGTCATGGTAGGCATGCGCCAGTCTGCGCCCCAGTTGGCTGTAGCCGCATCATCCTCAGGGAGCAATGTGGTCAGCTTGTCGGTGAAACCGTTGTAACCACACCATGACATGTTACAGTATTTGGTAAGAGTTGAGAGGCTGCCCTTACAGTACAGATATGTGCTCCAGCTGTATGT
>JAEEGI010017062.1_pt1 | contig 14949 bp, 8 predicted proteins | sample 8958751 | NCBI WGS metagenome assembly JAEEGI01 (sample SAMN16246545, study PRJNA631951) | gut metagenome | biome: gut microbiome; feature: rumen; material: KS-attached | host: Bos | place: Iran: Karaj | collected 2018-10
GCGAATGGTACTGAGACGGTGGGAGCTGTCACTGGCACGCTCGCTACAGCAAAAACTGAAGTCTATGTAGCGTTGCGCAACACCTCTACCTCTCAGCAGACCTATTCCTTCTACATTCAGGACAATACTGGCAATTGGTACACAGGTACGAAAAAGGCCACTCTTGCCAATGGCAAAAACTATACGGCAAGCGTAACATTGACGAAGTTGCCCACCCTTAACGGTAGTTCCGAAGTAGGCACTGTCGGTGTCATTGGCGGCTTGCCAGCCATCGTCGTTGACTTGGACGAAACTATTGGGAAAAAAGCCGTAGCCCTCATGAATACAGGTGCCCTCTGTCCAGAACATTATGGCAAATACTACACCTTTGCCAATCAGTCATCAGATCTCAAAGATGACTGGGTTGTTCCCACCCAGGCTGAGTTGAATGCTTTAGTCCTTAAAACGAATGCATGGGTAACTCAGAATGGGGTAGCAGGTCGTCAATATACTATTGTAACTGGTAAAACTCTCTTCTTTCCAGCCGCAGGATACTATAACAATTTTGCTCAAGATTGGACCGATGTTACCACTCTTGGCTATTATTGGAGTTTAACGTCTGCTGACACTAATTATGGTTATTGTTATAGCTTCAGTTCTGGTAGTAACAATACCAACAGCCATGATAAAGCAGACGGCTTCACCGTCCGTCCTTTCCACGCATTGCCTACGGAATGAGACCGATGGTTCTGCTATATCTGCGGGACTTTAAATTTTCGAAGCGTAAACAAATCAAACACAGAGATACAAAGGAACAGAGAAATGATTCACCTCTGTAACTTTGTGTCTTTGTGTTTGATATAAATATTGCAAAGAGCGACAGGAAGAGCGGGGACGGGGGATGTTCGAAAAAAAGTGTTGTTCGTTTGGTTTTCTGCTCACTTCTTCGTACCTTTGTCAATGAATAAAACTACGAAGATATGAATAAGAACGAAAAATTTGTGATTGCTATCAACCGCGAAGTAGGTAGCGGTGGACGCACGGTAGGTCGTAAACTGGCCGAGAAATTAGGAGTGAAGTACTACGATAAAGCCATTGTAGAGGGACTGACGCAGAAGTTCGGACTCTCTGTGGAGCGTATTGAGGAAATCAAAGCCCAGAAGAAGTCATGGTGGGCCGACCTTAACACCTATTATAACACATTGGTAAACAGTGCCAGTCAGCCCTTTGAGGTTGATGTGCTGCTCGACAACCAGTCGATGTACGACACCGAGAAACACATCTACCAGGAATTGGCTGCCCACGAATCGTGCGTTGTTGCCGGTCGTACAGGCTTTATGGTATTCCGTGAGTGGCCTAACCATCTGAATATCTTCATCCAGGCCTCTATGGAGCACCGCATCCAGCGCATCATGCGCCGTAAGAACGTGACCGAGCAGGAAGCCCGCAACATCATTGCCAAGTTGGACGTCGATCGTGAGACCTATATCCAGAAATACGAGGACACCTCACGCTATGACACCCGCAACTATCAGCTGGTCATCTCGATGGACGATCTCAGCGAAGACGATGCCGTCAATGTCATCATGGCATACATCAACAACAAAGGCTAATCCTCTGCTGCGGCGGGCTGGAAGTTTTGATTCTGCTGAGGCTGTTGCTGGGAATCGTTGTCTTGTTGCAGTTCCTCGCGTTCAATAGGTCGCTTCTGGTTGTTCATGTTACCGAAGTTCCATGTCACCTGGATGTTGACCATGGGGTCGCGCCAGTTCTTCTGATAACGCCAGAAGGTGTCGCTCTCGGTATAGTTCTGCCATTTGCGGGTGTTGAAGACATCGCGCCAGTTGAAGGCTACCGACATCTGCTTATTGAAGAAGTTCTTGCGGATACCGAGGTCGAGCGAGGCATTGGCCTTGCGATGACCTTGGGTGATGACACCACGTGAGCGGTAGTTGCCCGTCAGCTGCAGCGATATGTCGTAGGGCAGGATGAGTGATGCCAGCATGCGGGCGTCCCAAGAGAAACTCTTGTCGCTCACGCCAGTCACCGTCTGTCCGTCGATGACATAGGAGAAGCCGTCGAGCTTGTTGTAATAGCCATTGACGGTGGTGGTGAGGTCGAGGATGCGGAAGAACTTGTTCTTGCCGATAATCTCCACACCGAGGCTCTGACGCTTGGTGAGGTTCATCGTGGTGGAATACATCATACCGTCGTCGGCATTCTGGTAGCGGATGCGCTGCATCACGTCGGTTGTCGGACGATAATAGGTGGAGATGCTGAGGGTATGCTCCGCCCATGTCTTGAGGAAATTGAGCGAGATGGCATGGGTGTATTCCGGTGTCAGCTCAGGATTACCGAACGATACCATAGAGGCATCGCTGGTGTTGCGGAAGGAGTTGAGCTGTCCGCCCCAGGGACGGCGTAGGCGGTAGGTATAGTTCAGTTGCAGCTGTGCCGACTCGGTGAGTTCGTAGTTCAGGAAGAGTGAGGGGAAGAGCTTGAAGAAATTCTTCTTGTAAGGTTCCTCCTTAGCGGCAATGCCGTGTTCCTGGTCATAGTTGTAGCTCTCGGTATTCACTTTCCAGTATTCACCGCGCAGACCAGCCATGATGCCCACCTTGCCTACCTTGGCATTGAGGGTGGCATAGAGCGCATGGGTGTCCATCGAATAGATGAAGCGGTTGTAGTAGCGCGCATCCTCCACCATACCGGTTCCCTCCCAGTTGTCGGCGAGCCATGATTCCTGTGGTGTGTTCTCGTGTGAGAAACGACCGTTATAACCTGCCTCTAACTTGAAATCTTTCGTTATCTGGTTTTCGTAGTCGAGCTTAGCCTCCCATGAGCGGTTGCGAACGTGCATGGGGCGGTACTGATAATCATACACCGTGGGTTGCGCCTGAGTCGCAATATACGAAGTACTGTCGCGATAGACATTATCGTTATCACTCATCCAGCGGTTGTATTCCACGTTGGCAGTCAACTTATGGGTGTCGCTCCAACGGTGTTCGTAGCCTAATTCGGCATGATACATGTGCATATCGCCATCGCCGTTGTTGGCACGGAACATACGATAGGTGTCCTCGGCAGCTCCGATAGTACCGTAGTGATAGGGTGTAGTGCTGCGGTTGTGGTTCTTGCCGTGCATCATCATGCCTCCGATGGAGAGATCGTCCTTCTTGGTGAAATGCCAGGTCAGTCCGAGACGTGTAAAAAGGTTGTTGCCCCTGTTCTTGCTTTCGCTATTGTAGCGCTGATACTGGTTGGTCTGCTTATAGTGCTGGTCGCTCTCGCTGCCTCCCTGGTTCTTGCGGTGACGGAAGCCGATGTTGGCAAAAGCGTCGAGTACGCCGCTGGAGTAGTTGATATTACCGCTGGTGTTCCATCCGCCATAGATGTTGGCACCGGCACGCAGCGAACCGTAATAGCCGGCTTTGCGGTCGCGCTTCAGCACGATATTGATGATACCGGCAGAACCCTCGGGCGAGAATTTGGCAGAGGGATTGTCGATGACCTCGATGCGCTCGATGCTCTCGGCAGGTATCTGTTGCAGTATCTCGGCACGGTTGTCTGAAGTCAGTCCGCTGGCCTTACCGTTGATCCATACCTCGACACTCGAATTGCCGCGCAGGGATATCTCGCCATCGGTGGTCACCTCGACACTGGGAATATTCTCCAGCAAGTCGCTGGCAGAGCCGCCTGCTGCCGCCAGAATCTGATCGACGGAGAATACCTTGCGGTCAACCTCCAGTTTCATCTGTGAGCGTTGTCCCGTGACCTGTACTTCGCCAAGCACCTTGGCATCCTCTGAGATATAGAGTGCGTTATAGTGCTGTTGGCGGTTCTGGGGGGTGAGGGTAAACTGGCGGGTCAGTGTCTTATAGCCTACAAAGGTTACCTGCAGTCGGTAGGTACCGTCTTGCAACCCCGTGATATAAAAGTGACCGTCAACATCGGTAATGGCTCCCTTCACCAGTTTGCCAGCCGGTGTCTCGACCACTACGTTTACAAACTCCATCGATTCGTCGGTCTGCTTATCAAGTACTTTTCCTCTGACCGAACCCTGAGCAAGTACCACGATGGTACTCATTAATAGTAATAAGGTAGATACACAAATTCTTTTCATACTGAATACTATGACGCACCATGCCCCTAAAAGTTTAATTCTTCAGTTTTTTTTGTTATTTCAACGAAAAATAAGTACTTTTGCAGTCCAAATAATAAGTCATGAACGGAATTATAAGGTTTCTGAAGGATTGGACATTGCCTGTGTCGATAGCTGTCGGCACGGTGAGCTATCTGACCTTTAACTATGTGCCAGCACTGGATGAGGCTGGCGACTGGCTGGGATCAGTCTTCGACGTACTCTTCCCCATCTCCGTGTTCATGACCCTGTTTGTCACGTTCTGTAAGGTTGATTTCCACGAGATGCGCCCTCATTGCTGGCATGCCGGCATCTTGGTAGCCCAGCTCCTGCTGATAACGGTGACGGTGGCATTGGCCTGGAGTTCAGATAACTCTAAACTCTTCTACGAAGCCCTGCTTACCTGTATCATCGGACCCTCAGCCTCGGCTGCCCCAGTGGTAGTGGGCAAGTTAGGGGGTAATATCTCGACGATGACCACCTACACCCTTATTTCGTCATTGGCATCAGCGCTGCTCATCCCCTTGGTGTTCCCGATGTTGGAACCGGCAGCCGGTATCACTTTCATGGCGGCTTTCCTGATTATTCTGGAGAAGGTGTCGTATGTGTTATTGCTTCCCTTGGTGTTAGGTTGGATGATGCAGCACTATCTGAAGCGGTTGTGTGCGTGGATAGTCTCCATGCCTGACCTGAGTTTCTATTGCTGGGCCTTCTCCCTCTCGATAACCACCGGTATCACCGTCAAGAACATCGTACACAGCACGGCACCCATCATGCTGCTGGGACTGATAGCAGTAGCTACCTTCGTGCTCTGCTGGATTCAGTTCGGCATCGGCAGGGGCATCGGCAGACTGCTGGGCGAGGAAGTGAACAGCGGTCAGGCCCTGTTTCAGAAGAACACGGCTTTGAGCATCTGGGTGGCGTATATGTATCTGAATCCCGTCTCGTCCATCGGTGCAGGCTGCTATGTGCTGTGGCAGAACATCATTAACTCTTTTGAACTATGGCAATACAGGAAAACATCAAAGTAATCGCTTTCGACGCCGACGACACCCTCTGGGACTGTCAGTCGTGGTTTGACGATGTGGAACGGCGCTGTCAGGAACTGCTGAAGCCCTGGGCAACGCCACGGGAGGTGAGTGAGGGACTGTTTGCCACCGAGCAACGTAACCTGTCGCTGACGGGTTACGGTACGAAAGCATTTACGCTGTCGCTGATTGAGAATGCCGTGCGCGTCAGCCGGGGACAACTCTCTGGCGACGACGTGATGCAATTGATTGACATGGGTAAGGAACTGCTGCGTTTTCCCACCACGCCACTGCCAGAGGTGAGAGAGACGCTGGAGCAGCTCTCACAGTCGCGCCGCTACCGGTTGGTGGTGTTCACGAAGGGTGAACTGATGGATCAGGAGGATAAGTTGCGACGCTCGGGACTGGAAGAATTCTTCTCGTACATGGAAACAGTGTCGAACAAGACCGAGACAGAATACCGCCAACTCTGTGAGAACCTTGATGTAGCACCGGAACAGACGCTGATGGTGGGCAACTCCTTCCGCAGCGATATCGTGCCGGCATTGAACTCAGGGGCATGGGCTATTCATATACCATACCACGTGGTATGGGCTTTGGAGCAGTCGGAGGAATATCCTCACGACCGCCTCATAAAAATAGCCCGTTTCAGCGAGATATTATCTCACCTTTAGTCTTTAGGGTTGCTTACCGATGTAAGCCAGAATACCACCGTCAACATACAGGATGTGACCGTTGACGGCATCAGAAGCATGTGATGCCAGGAATACGGCAGGACCTCCGAGTTCTTCGGGGTTGAGCCAGCGACCGGCTGGGGTTTTTGCACAAATGAAGGAGTCGAACGGGTGACGGCTGCCGTCGGGCTGACGCTCACGCAGCGGTGCGGTCTGTGGGGTAGCGATGTAGCCCGGACCGATGGCGTTGCACTGGATGTTGTACTCACCATACTCCGAACAGATGTTACGCGTCAGCATCTTCAGACCGCCTTTGGCAGCAGCATAGGCGCTGACTGTCTCACGACCCAGTTCCGACATCATCGAACAGATGTTGATAATCTTACCTTCGCGGCGCTCCATCATCTCAGGAACAACGGCGGCAGCACAGATGTACGGACCAACCAAGTCGATGTCGATGACCTGCTGGAACTCCGAGCGTTTCATCTCGTGCATCGGAATGCGCTTGATGATGCCGGCATTATTCACGAGGATGTCAATCTGACCGACCTCCTGGTGAATCTTGTCAACCAGCGCCTTGACGGCTACTTCGTCGGTCACGTCGCAGACATATCCCTTGACATTGGTGATGCCAGCCTCGCGATAGCTGGCAAGCGCCTTCTGCAAGGCCTCTTCACCGCGCACGTTGAAAATAATGGTTTTGGCACCAGCCTCAACAAAAGCCTGTGCGATACTGAAACCGATACCGTAGGCAGCACCGGTAATCCAGGCATTCTTGCCCTCTAATGAAAAAATGTTTGTCATAAAAATAACTTTTTAGTTGTTATAGTAAATTAATAATCAAGTATGAGCGACTGACGAGGACGCAGTTTCAAATCTTGCGAGAGGTCGAAATAGTGTCCGGTAAGGATGTCTTTGGCACGTTTCGTGTCACCGATGACCTCTGCATAGCGCTTCACCTGCATGGTGGCTTCCTTGCTGGTGCCGTTGAGGATGGTGAGCGCTGTACGTCCCTTATACTGGCGGGCTATGACATAGATGCCGCCGTAAGGAATGAACTGAGTCTGCTTGCCCTTGGTGATGACTTCATTGCCCAGTCGCCAGTGCAGCAGTCGGCTGGTCCAACGGAACATATCCTGTTCGGCCTTGGTGCGCCCTTCTTTCGTAAAAGCGTTATGTGTATCACCGGGGAATCCGCCGGGGAAGTCCTTACGCACATGACCGTCGGTTACCTCCTTGGTGCCGTTCATCAATATCTCCGTTCCATAATAGATCTGTGGAATGCGGTTGACGGTCAGCAGCAGGGCGAGTGCCTGCTTGAGGGCGAGAGAGTCCTGTCCGTTTCCCAGGAAGCGGTCGGTATCGTGATTGTCGATGAAGGCCATGACCGATGATGGGTTGGGGTAGAGGAAGTCGTAAACGAACGAGTTGTAGATGCGGTTAAGACCATTCCACCAGGCATCCGTCTCTTCATGTTTGGCAAGATTCAGCTTGTCGAAGAACGAGAAGTCCATGACGGTCTTCAGGTAGCTGTTCTCCTCGCTGACCTTGCTGTCTTTCTGCCATGCTGCGGTATAGGCGGGTTCGGTAACCCACGTCTCTCCGACAGTATTGAAATTGGGATATTCGTCGTCGAGCACCTTCATCCAGCGGGCCATCCCCTTGGCATCGGCATAGGGATAGGTGTCCATACGGATGCCGTCGATACCTACTGTCTCAATCCACCAGATGGAGTTCTGGATAAGGTAGGTCATGACATGGGGGTTGCGTTGGTTCAGGTCGGGCATGGTAGGAACAAACCATCCGTCAACGGTCTCGCGGAGGTCAACCTTTGAAGCGTACGGATCCTTGACAGGAGTGAGTTTATAGCTGGTCTGAAGATAGGCGCTATTGGTTCTTGCCCGTTCGCTGTCAGTCTTTTGCTCGCTCAACCATTCTGGAGTGTTAAACCAGTCCTTGCTGGGCATATCTGTCACCCAAGGATGTTCGAAGCCGCAATGGTTGAAAATCATATCCATCACAATTTTCAGTCCTTTGGCATGTGCCTCGTCAGCCAGTTTGCGGTAGTCGGCGTTACTGCCAAAACGAGGATCAACGCGATAATAGTCGGTTGTGGCATAACCGTGATAGGTACTATAGCCGTTCTTGTTGTCGGGCGAATTATTCTCCAAGACAGGGGTAAACCATAGGGCAGTAACACCTAACTCCTTGAAATAGTCGAGGTGTTCGCGGATGCCCTCTAAGTCACCGCCATGACGAAGAGAAGGCTTGCTGCGGTCTTCCTGGTAGCTATTGAGGCCTTTCACCTGTTTGGGGTGATTAGCTCCCTGTGCAAAGCGGTCGGGCATCAGCATGTAGAGCACGTCGGCATTGGTGAATCCCTTGCGCTCCTTGCCTTTCATCTCACGCTGCTTCAGGGTATAGTTCACTTTAAGCTCAGAATTCTTAGCCTTAAACTTTAACAGCATCTTGCCTGGTTTGGCATCTTCCAGATTCATATAGACCAGTAAATAGTTGGGGGAGTCGAGTCGTACTACGCTGTCAATGCGAACACCGGCATAGTCAGTAGTGACCTGTTCTACGGCAGCAATGTCTTTGCCGTAAACCATGAGTTGTACTTGTGGGTTTTTCATGTCCACATACCAGTCGATAGGCTCGATCTTGTCAATTTTCACTGCTGCTTTCATTGCAATCATTTGTAAAATGATGATTCCTGTAATAAAAACTCGTTTCATACTAATCTAATTTAATTGTTATGTTCATTCATATATTCTCTGGGTGACATACCATAGAATTTCTTGAAGATGGTGGAGAAGGATGCCGGGTTGTTGAAACCGCAGGCATACATCACCTCAGTGATATTCATATTCTGGGTAGTCAGCAGGTTGGCTGCCTGCTTCAGGCGGATATTACGGATGAAGTCGTGAGGTGTCTGTCCGGTCAGTTCCTTCATCTTACGATGCAGGTGGACGCGGCTGATGCCCACTCCATCGGCAATGTCATCGACACTCAGTTCGGCATTGCCGATGTTCTTGTTGATGACTTGCATGACACGCTCCATGAGTTTGTCGTCAGGCGACTGGATTTGTACATCGTCCACTTTCTTTTCCAAGTCGTCGTTGCGACCGTATTTCAGCCGCAGCATCTGGTGGGTGTGGATGAGATTGATGATGGTGCGGCGCAGGATGTCCATGTTGAACGGTTTGACGATATAGGCATCGGCACCGGTCTCCAGTCCTTCCAGCTGGTCTTCTTCACGGTTCTTGGCGGTGAGCAGGATGACAGGCACGTGGCTGGTGGCGGGGTTGGTCTTCACCTTCGAGCAGAGTGTGTTGCCGTCCATCTCAGGCATCATGATGTCGGAAATAAGCAGGTTGGGTGTGGTCTTTAATACTTCTGCTAAGGCCTTCTTTCCGTTTTCGCATCCCACCACTTTATAGTCGGCTGACAGTTCCTGTACCAGGTAGTCGCGTATCTCGCTGTCGTCTTCAGCAATGACAATCAGTTGTTGCTGGTTGCCCTTCGGACGTTCCGACTGTTCGGGGACTTCGACGGTTGGCTCTTCGTCAAACAGACTGGTGGTCGGAGTCACTTCCAGATTCTCGGTAATCATCTCCTCGGGTTTCAGGTGTTCGTTGCCCAGTGGGATGGTGACGACAAACTCGCACCCCTTGCCATCTGCGTTGTTATGAGCCGAGATGGTGCCGTGGTGCAGTTCTACCAGCGAACGGGTGAGGTCGAGACCGATACCAGTGCCCATGTTGCGGTCGTTGATGCTTGACGGCGACTGGTAGAAACGCTCGAAGATGCGCTCCAACTTGTCCTCGGGAATCTTTTCTCCGTTGTCATAGACACTGATGGTAGCCTCTTTCTCGCTATGGGTGACGCGGAGGCGGACAACACCTCCTGTCGGTGTGAACTTGAAGGCATTCGACAGGATGTTGGCAATCACCTTGTCGAAGTTGTTGCGGTCAATCCATGCAGGCAGTATCTGGGTGTCGTGCTCATAGCTGAACTGGATATTCTTCGACTTGGCCTGTTGGGTGAACAGCATATAGATGTCGCCCACGAAATTGATGAGGTCGGTCTCACACATTCTCATCTGCATCTGTCCCTTGTCAATCTTACGGAGGTCCATCATCTGGTTAATCAGTCCCAGAATGCGCTCGGCATTCCTGCGGATGGTCTCGTAGATGCTGCGCCGGTGTGGGTCGTCGTCTTGTTTCATCAGGGTGAGCAGGGGTGAAACGATGAGCGTCATAGGGGTACGTATCTCATGACTGATATTCATGAAGAAGCGCAGCTTAGCCTCGCCCATCTCCTCGGCATGAATATGCTCCTGCAGTCGCAGGCGGTTTTGTTCCTGATGACGGCGGTATCTCAGGTATTGCCAGAGAGCCAGTGCTGCTATCAGCAGATAAATGAGGTAAGCGATACGGGAGCGATACCACGGTGCATGGATAAATACCGTGAAGCAGCGTTCCTCAGTGACCTGGTTGTTGCGGTGGGCTACGACACAGAAATCGTAGTTGCCTGGCGACATGTGACTGAAGGTAATCTCGTTGATGCCGGGTTGCAGCTGGACCCACTCTTCTTTGTTGATGCGATAACTGTAGTAGATGTGCTCGGGGTTATCGTAGGTGAGGGTAGATAACTGGATGGCAAACGAGTTGTCGTCGGCACTCAGAGTAAAGCGGTTGGAGGCTATCACTGTGGTGTCAGTGACTTGATACCATCCCGATTGGGTGGATGTGTTTACCCGTACACCATTGATGAAAAAGGCTGTGAGCTTCACGTCAGCCTTCCATTCGCTTTGTTTGATGCCTGAGGGGTTGAACCAAGTGATACCGCCTACACCGCCCATCACGATGGTGCCGCTCTTTGAGATGCACGATGCCCCGTCGCTGAACTCGTTGCTCTGCAGACCGTTGTCCACAAAGAAACTTTGTGTGAGTTTTGTCTTGGGGTTGTAGCGGTAGAGTCCGTGGTCCGTACCTATCCATGCAATTCCCTCGCGGTCGAATTGTATGGAGGCGATACCGTTGTCAGCCAGTCCTTTCTCTTGGTTGATATGTTCCAGTTTCTTCGTTGTGAGGTCATAACAGTAGAGACCGTTGTTGGAACCTATCCATAGTTTGTTGTGAGCCTCCCGTGCCTCTCGTGTCGCTAAACCGTAATTCAAGGTGTTCTTACCTCCGAAGGTACTGAGCCAGTTCTCGGTGGCGATTTCCATACAGCAGATGCCCATCGTGGTAGCTGTATAGACACGTTTACCGTCAGGCGATATTGAAATGCCGGAGATATAGTTGTTGACGATACTGTTCACCTTACGGTCAGAATCGGCATGCCCTATAACGACATACGCTTTCTGTTCATTAGTTTGTGGGTTGAGGCGGATGAGGCCGTCGCCCATCGTGGCAAGCCATAGGTTGCCTTGTGGGTCGCATGCCATCCCAAACACGCTGACATCGTCACCTTGGGGAAGGTATTGCTTATGGAGTGTCTTCGACTTGGTGTCAATCCATCCGCATCCCTCACGGTACGTACCAATCCAGACTCGTCCCTGCAGATCTTCCGTAATCGTCAGCACCGTACCGGGAAAATGGTCTTTATAGTGATAAGTCAGGTGTTTGTTCTCATCGAAACAATAGAGCCCGTCTTTGTCCGTGCCGACCCATGACCAGCCTTTGCTATCTACGAAGACGCTCGATATACATGCTTCACCGATAGAGTTCAGCGCTCCCAGCTTATAGCCCATATAGTTGAACGATGTCTCGGAACGGGGCTGCATATAGACGCCTTTCTGCAACAGACCCAGCCAGACATTACCCGTCTGGTCTTCCACAATACTGTAGCACTTGCTCTTCGTGAGATCGATTTCCTGACAGTTGTATGGATTGTCTTTGAGCGTTCCTGTTTGGGGGTTGAAAATGGCGACGCCCTTGCCGTCATAGCCCAGTAGCAGTTCTCCTTGTCTGTTGCGGTAGATTTCAGAGATAGGCAGGTTGCCGGTGATGGCGACATGCTCGAAATTGCCCTTTCCCGTCTTGACATAGAGTCCGTTATGGGCTGTTCCGACATAGATTTGTCCGTCTTTCCCCTCGCAGACAGAACGGAGCTCGTTCTTGAATATATTATCGTCGAAGTAGCGCTCACTCTTGTTGCCGTCGTAGCAGACAAGACCGTTCGACTCGGTTACCAGCCAGATGCGCTGCTGACTGTCTTCCATCATACGGTGAATACCGACAATGTCTTGCAATGCACCGCCAATCTGGTGGGCATTGTCCTTGTCGGTCAGCTTCAGCAGTCCGTGTCCCGATGTACCAATCAGTATTTCGCCGTTCTGACGCTCCAATAGGCAGGTGACGTAGGGTGGGTGGACATGTCCATCCAGGTCGTACACCTTGATGTCCTTGAACTGGTGGTTGTTATACGACTGAAGTGCACCGTACATGCCGATATAGAACAGACCGTTGCGGTCTTGCAGAATGCAGTTCACGTAGTTGCTGGCCATACCGATATTGGCAGACTCTTTCTTGATGACCTGGAATTGATAGCCGTCATACTTGTTCAGGCCATTACGGGTGGCTACCCAGATAAATCCGTCACGGTCCTGATAGACCTGACTGGTAAAACTACTCGACAATTGTTTGTCAGCATCAAACAGCTTGCCTACCTGGGCTTGCGAGCTCAGGGTGAGTAATAATGCGGTTACGGTTATAAGAGATTTCTTATTCATTTGGTTTTAGTTATGATACGTCGGTTACTTTCTATTTCCCTTCCCATCAGTCGGGCATCAGTATCTACTGGTCTGCTGGTGAAGTCGGGTGTGTTATAGGAATCTAATAATTCTCGGTAATATCGTTTGGGGTCCCTTTGGGGCAGGATAAAGGGCTTGGTTGCCTTTCCGCCTTCAATCGACGACAGATAGATGCGGGAATATAGTCCGTCGTCTCGCCTGCTGGTAAACAGGAACCAGCGGCTGTTGCCCGTCCAGTTGTGGAAACTTTCTGCCTCCTCGCTGTTCACCATTGTTATCGGTTGTGTTTCGCCTGTCTGCAAGTCGAGTAGCCAAAGGTCAGCCTCGGGGTGCCAGATGGAGAAATAGCCATAGTCCGCCAGGGTGTACATGATATATCGTCCGTCGTAAGAGGGACGGGGCCATGTTACGCTCTTACCCGTCTGGGCTGCCCTGACGAGGGTGTCAACCTGCTGTCCCAGTTTTCCTGTTGTCTCGTCGAAAGCCACTCTGCACAGGTCATATCGCTCCTTGTCGTAGTCGGTAGGGTAGAGCTGTCGCCGGGCAGTGATGTAGTAGAGCCATTTGCCGTCGGGCGAGAATACCGGACAGTTTTCTGCCCATAGTAGTTTCATGGTCAGCGTGTCCCTTAGGACGGTATGCGTTTCAGTGTCATAGACAAACACGTCTGATTTAGCGTCATAGACCTCAATGCGTTTCTTGTTGGCGAAATGGAACATCTGACTGGTGGCATTGGTTGAGAAGGCACAGTAGCGTCCTTTCGGGTGCCAGTAGGGATAGACCATCGATCCGCCCAAGAACTCGTTTTTGGCCTGCAATAATTCGTCCTTCCCCTTTCGGTGGATAATAGTAGCGCCATTGGCCCCTCTGGCATGGAACACGTATTGGTCAGGATTGGTCTTATTGGGGGTATGGCAGTTGATGCACATACCGTTTATCTGGGTATTCATCAGCATGGCTTTCTCTTCAAAAGTGGCGAGACAGCGCTGATAGAGTCTCATCTTGCTGTAAATCTGATAACTGGGGGGAATACGGCGATAGGTGATGCCCCATTCGCCGAGTGGATAGTTGCTGACGTAGATGGAGAAATCGCGATAGGCTGTCCATTGCCCATCTTTTTCGGCATTCACCGATACCCTGAGCTTTGCGCCCTTGTTTTGTTCCAGCAGTTGGTGCCATTCGTCGATGTCGAAGTCGGCAAAAGCACCGTTGGTATGGAGTTCACCGCCCTTGACTCCTTTCACGGTCACATCCATTGTCGTCACCTCGTCGTCGGTCATGGCAAAGTTCAAGGGTGCAATATCGGTAGGGATGGTGACCTCGGTATAGTCAGGATAGATTTCAGGCAACTGGTCTGTCGTCACGGCATTCTGTGGTCGTGATTGGCATCCCGTCAGCAGTAGGAGCAGCAGTGATAATATGTTCAGTACCAGTTTCCTCATATCTTCATTATATAAAGAACATATCTTCCGCATTGGCATAAGCCTCCTGCGCTTGTTTGAAGAACGGGTTTTTCTTGACCAGTTGGGGATGCTCCGCCATGTGGCGCATCTCATGGGCCCATTCGCGATAGAAAGTGGTCTCTTCCAGAATGGAGAGATATTTCAAGGCTGTCTTATAATGGCCAGTAATCATATTTGTCTGCACCAGTCGTTGCAGCGCTCTTCCGCTTTTGTTGTAGTTAGGTGTAAACTCCATCGCTTCAAAGGCGGCTCGCTGTGAGATGGTGGGCAGATACATCTGAATGGCAATATCGCTCACCATGTAGGCAGCTGTCAGACTCTCGAAGTTAACGGATAGGTGCAGTCCGTTGGAACTGAAGATGGTGGGAGTACCGCTTTGCAGTTCCTTGGGTACCACCATACTTGCAAAGAGTTCTTGGCGACCTATCTGCCCAGTTTCGAAGTTTGCCAGTCGGACGGCACTTGTGACGGTTGCTGAGTTAGAATACTGGAACTTGCTGATGATGTCGCTCCATTGGTTCATCCGCACCAGCATGTCGCATTCCATCTGTTCGTACGTGCCGATGTTCCGTTCTTTTCCCCAGTAATAGTCAATGCCCAGAGCAATCTTTTGGAGCGGGTAGGGGGCTATCCACGAACTGCCTATCAGACTGCCGGCAAACAGGATGACAGTCAGGGGCATCCAACGGACAGCACAGAACACCAGCAGAATGGCAGCAGGCCCGGTAAACCAATAAACAATAGGCATCAGTACACAAGTAGAAATCGCACGAATCTTTTTCGGCAGATACGTCAACCCTGACATGACTGCCATTACCACGATGATGGCAATGGTAGGAGTCAGAGGCACCTCTGGTATCATGGCGATTCGCCAAAGGATGATAGGCGGAATCAGCGACAGTGC
>JAEEGI010017065.1_pt1 | contig 14948 bp, 16 predicted proteins | sample 8958751 | NCBI WGS metagenome assembly JAEEGI01 (sample SAMN16246545, study PRJNA631951) | gut metagenome | biome: gut microbiome; feature: rumen; material: KS-attached | host: Bos | place: Iran: Karaj | collected 2018-10
GGACGCGGAGGAAGCCTCAGCGACGCCCTGCTGCGGGCCTGGAACAGCATCCCGCCCAACCGCCCGGAATACCTGGACGCCTATCTGGCCAAGCTGAGCCGCCGGGCCGCCATCGACCGGCTGCGCCATGACCGGGCGGGGAAACGCTGGGGCGGCGAAGCGGCCCTGGCCCTGGAGGAGCTGGAGGACTGCCTGCCCGGCGGCGGTGGCGCGGAGGCGGCGCTGGAGGCATCGGAGCTGGCGAAGCTGCTGGAAAGCTTCCTCCGCAGCCAGCCGGAAACGGCGCGGCAGGCGTTCCTGCGCCGCTACTGGTATGTGGACCCCCTGGCAGAGATCGCCGCCGTCCTGGGCTGCAGCGAGAGCAAGGTGAAAGCCCTGCTTTTCCGCACCCGGAAGAAACTGCGCAGTTATTTGGAAAAGGAGGGGTATCTGTGAGCGCGGAAGCCATTTTTGAAGCCCTGGGGGAATTGGACGAGGACCTGATCCGGGCGGGACGGGAGATCCCCGCAAGGGCCCGGCGGCCCCGGAAGACCCTGCTGCTGGCCGCCGTCGTGGCCCTGCTGGCGGTGCTGCTGGCCGCCTCCGCTCTGGCCTTCGGAAAGGGACCCGTCAACCGTTACCGAACCGCCCGCGGCGACGAGATCGTGGCGTGGCCGGACGGCGGCGTGGACTTCCATCATTCGGCAGGGGAAAACTGCTTCGTCCGGGACGGACGCATCCTCATGGTCCTGGACGGGGTGGAGCGGGACATCACGGATAAGTGCAGCGATACGAAGTATTACGCCTGGGAGCACACCTATGAAGGAGGGCTCCGCCTTTTGGTCGTGGCGGGCGGCACGCCGGAAAGAATGGGTTGGTTCTGGGTTTATTTCTTCCCCGAAAACGATTACCGCAACGGACGCGCTACCTTCATGCTTCCCAGCTTCTATGACTATGCCTCCGCCCCCTGGGTGGCGAAGGCGGAGCGGGACTACGGCCTGGAATTCATGCTCCTTACGGCGGAGCCGGACTACGGAGATTTGAAGGTGCCCACCGTGGCGGAGCTGATCGAGCATGGCTATCCGGTGAACGGGCTGGGCGAGACCTACGGACCCGCAGGCTATGAGATGTGGCTGGGCGAGCCGGACCTGGTCCTTGCTCTGGGAAAGAACGGGACCCACGGCTATTTGCGCTGGTCGGAGGTAGAGGAGGTCACCGGCGGCAACGTCCGAACGCCGGAAGAAGCGATCGCCTGGAACGAATACGTCAAAGAACGCGGGCCGGTGGAGATCCCCGTCTACCGGGAGGACGGCGAGACCGTCGTGGACTGGTTCGTGATCGACTGAGAGAATCTGCCTGAAACGACATTCGCACCCGGCCGAAAGGCACTTCAACTGTCGGTTGATATACCAGTATTATCGTATAGTTGACATGTCATGCCGGGATCCAGTATGCTGAAGCGGAAGAAAGCGACAGCCCTGCGGAAGAAAGGAGAGATCCATGAAAAAGACACTGAGTATATTCCTGACTCTGCTGCTGCTCCTGACTCTGCTTCCCGGCGGAACGTTGGCGGCGGAGGAGACGGCGGCGCTGTCAGCCCGGGGACTGCGGGTGGACGGGAAGCTCGTCCGCTGTGAAGTATACGAGATCGGCGGGGAAGCCTGGTTCAGGCTTCGGGATGTGGCCCTGGCCCTCAATCGGACCGGCAGCCGCTTTTCCGTGGGTTGGGACGCCGGGACCAGGACCGTCCTGCTGACTACTGGGGAAGCCTATGTGTCCGACGGCAGCGAGGAGAGCCCGAGAGGCGACCTGAGCGCCACGGCGGTCCCTGCCGGCCAGACCGTGTGCATCGATGGCGAAGAAGTGACCGGCCTGCCCGCCTGGAACGTCGGCGGCAACAACTATTTCCGGCTGGCGGACCTGGCGCCCGTCCTGGGCTTCCAGGCGGATTATAATGAAGAGAACGCCACCGCCATCATTCGCGCCAAAGTATCCTTTGCCCGCGCGGGGCAGACACGCTTTTATACCGACGAGATTTCCGGCAATATGGTGAGCTGCATGGTGATCGAGGTCAATGATCCCACCCCCTGGTTGGTCCGGGAATCCGTCGTCCAGTCCAACGACGGGCTGTATTACCGGGAGACCACCGCCTACGGGGAAGACGGACGCATCCTCAGCGTAGTCACGGACGGGGACGGCTTCACCTCCACCCTCGCCATTTCCTATGACGAGCTGGGCCGGGAGACGGAGCGGGTGACGGAGACCTGTTTCGATACCGGCGGGGAGAGCCGCAGCGTTCAGGTGAGCGAGTACGATATCTGGGGGCAGCTGGTGCGTTTGGTGGCTGACGACGGCAGCTCCGTCACCACCTTCACCTATGACGACCGGGGCAACCAGACCTCTTTTGAGCGGGCCATGGAATCTCCCGTGGGAGAGTGGATCGACAGGCAGTACATGGAATACGATGAACAGGGCAACCTGACGGCGACCCGCAGCGAGCACAACGGGGAAATTACCGGCAGCTCCCGGACCACCTATGAGGACGGGGGGAACGTGGTCCGCACGGAGCAGTTCGACGCCATGGGGAACCGCATCAGTGCCATTGAGAGAGTGTTTGCCGATGGAAAGCTGGTGCGCATGACCCAGGATAACGGGGCCTATGCCGTCGTTTCCACGGCTTCCTATGACGAGACCGGGACCGTCACGGTCACGGAGTCCCCAACCGGGAGGACTACCTATTGGGCAGACAAGGACGGGAATGCCCAGCGCCAGGAATGGACCGACGGAGTCCGCAGCAGCCTGACCGTCTGGAACTATGACGAAGAAGGGCGACTTGTGCGCATTGGGACCGGCGACCCGACGGAAGCCCCGGCGCAGGTGACGGAGATCGTCTACGACGGCGGAGGCAGGCCCCTCAGCAACGTCTATACCTTCGGCGGCTACCGGGAGGAGGACGTGTTTGCCTACGACCTGGAGGCCATGAAGCTGACCCACACGAAAACTACCACCTACCCGGAGGCCACAGAGCTCGCTCTGAGCAGCGACAGCATGACCCTGCCCGTGGGGGGTATGAACATCCTCATGGCGTCCTTCCTGCCCGGCAACGCCCGGCGGGGCGCGGTTACCTGGCAAAGCAGCGACGAAAGCGTGGTCACGGTGGATGGGCGCGGCGTCGTCACCGCCGTGGCCCCCGGCGAAGCTACGATCACCGCGACGAGCGAAAGCGGCCTCACGGCACAGTGTACCGTCACCGTGACGGAATAAGAATGAACAAACACGTCGCCCCGGGCCGTGCGGCCCGGGGCGATGAACATATTCGTTTTTTCAGCCTCGCAGAGTTCGCGCCCGCTCGTCGTCGCAGGCTCCATATCGTTCGCTTCGGCCCAAAGGACCAAAGCTCACTCATTACGCGGCTCCTCCTCTTCAAAATTGAAGCGGATGCTTCAATTTTGAGAAGGACGTTTCGCCGGAATCTACGGGTATTCGTGCTTGCACGGATACTCGTCATTCCGGCGAATAAGGACGTTACAGGGCTGCCTTGGCCTTCTCGCACAGGGCGGTGAAGGCGTTGGGCTCATGGATCGCCAGCTCGGAGAGCATCTTGCGGTTCATGTCCACGCCGGCCAGCTTCAGGCCGTGCATGAAGGTGGAGTAGTTCATGCCGTTGAGCTTGGCAGCCGCGCTGATGCGGGTGATCCACAGGCTGCGGAAGTCGCGCTTGCGCTGCTTGCGGCCGATATATGCATAATTCCCGGACTTCATGACGGCCTGGTTGGCCATCTTGAAATGCTTGGACTTACTTCCCCAGTAGCCCTTCGCCAGGCCCAGGATCTTCTTCCTTCTCTTGCGGGTCATCATAGCGCCCTTGATTCTAGCCATTTTGTGTTCCTCCTATATGAACTGTCGATAATTCTTACTTGTAAGGGATCATGCGCTTGATGGCGGACTCGTTGGTGACGTCCGCGTAGGCCAGCTGGCGCAGGCCTCTCTTGCGCTTGGTGACCTTCTTGGTCAGGATGTGGCTCTTGTAGGCATGGGCGCGCTTAACCTTGCCGGTCTTGGTAAGGCTGAATCTCTTCTTGGACCCGCTGTGGGTTTTGAGCTTAGGCATGGTGCTTCTCCTTCCGTATCGTAAAAACTTGCATAAACCCTGATTTGCTTATTTAGAGATTTTGGAGCTGAGGAACATGGTCATGTGCCGTCCCTCCAGCTTGGGGGGCTTGCTCACCGTCGCAACGTCGGTGCAGGCTTCCGCAAAGCGGCTCAGCAGCTGCTCGCCGATCTCCGTATGGGTCATCTCACGGCCGCGGAAGCGTACGGTGACCTTCAGCCTGTCCCCGTCGGACAGGAATTTCTGGCCGCTTTTCAGCTTCGTATTGAAGTCGTTGATGCCGATGCCCGGAGACATGCGGATCTCCTTGATCTCGATGATCTTCTGATTCTTTTTGGTCTCCTTCTCCCGCTTGGACTGCTCGAAGCGATACTTCCCGTAGTCCATGATCTTGCAGACCGGGGGATTGGAGTTGGGGGAGATCTTTACAAGGTCGAGGTCCTGTTCCGCCGCGATCTCCAGCGCCGCTTCCGGGGACATGATGCCCAGCTGGGCGCCGTCGCTGCCAATGAGGCGGATCTCTTTATCCCGGATGTCCTCATTGATTTGATGTGCTGCGTTGCTGATGCTGAAACACCTCCAAATAAAATCGCGCAGGCCGACAGCCCGCGCAACGACAGTGACACTTGCCCCCCATGGGTAAGTGAGAACCATGTTGACCGCGGCGCGGCTGTCCGGCCGGGTGAGGCGGCGATGCCGCCTGCTTTCTTATGCGGGAGTATTATAAACACCCCCGGAGCACTTGTCAAGGGAAATTCCAAAGTTTTTCCGAAAAGACGATACCGCGGCGGTTCCGGCGTGCATGGTGCGGTACGGCCGGAGCTGCCGCCCGGCGGAATCCTTGCCGCTAAGCTTGCTTTTGCCTACCCGCAGGGATATAATGTCAAAAAACCACAATTTCCGGCCCTTTCGGCCGAGGGATCGGAGGGTATTCCCCGTGAAACGATGCCTGCTCCTGTTTCTGGCGCTGTGCCTGCTTGTCGGCTGCGCCGGAATCAAGGCGGAGCCGCCCCCTGCGCCGGAGCCGACCCCGGAACCCACGCCGGATCCGACGCCGGAACCCACACCGGATCCGACGCCGGAACCCACACCGGATCCGACGCCGGAACCCACACCGGAACCAACGCCCGAACCTACCCCGGAGCCGACCCCCGAACCCACGCCGGTGGTGCTTAGCGAGCACAACGACGCCTATTTCTGCGGCGCGCTTTTCATCGGCGACTCCATTCTGGAGGGCGTGCGGCAGTATGTGAACGCCGCAAGGGCCGAGGGGGATATGCTGGGGGACGCGAAATTCCTCAGCAGCGTGGAGGGCATCGCCCTCAGCGACCTGGTGGGGGACCGGGACCGGGGGCGAAGATACGTATGGCAGGGCGCGAAGACGGAGCTGAAGGACATCGTGGAGGGGCTGGAGATCCGCCGCTTTTTCCTGTTCATGGGCCTGAACGACCTGGCGGACGGGGACTTCGGGGACGCGGAGGAGGTGGCGGACCGCTGCATGCATCTGGTTTCCCTGCTGCGGGAGTGGAAGCCGGAGGCCGAGGTCCTGGTGATGACCCTCCCGCCCAAAACGGCGTCCGCCTGGCTGCCGGACTATACCCCCAACCGGGATTTCGACAATGCGCTGATCGACGAATACACAGCCGCGCTGACTCTTGCCTGCGGGGAGCGGGCCATCCCCGTGATCGACATCCACGGCGCTCTGCGGGATGAAAACGGCGCGCTGCCGGAGGAATATTGCAGCGACGGCTTCATCCATCTGAGCCGGGCGGGCCGGGAAGCGGTGGTCAGCACCCTGTATGCCTATGCCGCGGACAAAGGGGAATAAGAGGAGGATGCCATGAACCAGCGCATGACCGGAAGAATTCTCGCCCTGGTGCTGGCCCTCTGCCTGCTGGGGGCCTGCGGGAAGCGCGGCACCGCCCTCCCGCCGCCGGAGGCGCTGGCGGAGGAGCTGCTGGCCGCAGCGAAGGGGCCGGAGATGAGCGCGATGCCCCCCGCCTATCTGCAGGAGGTCACGGGCATCTCACCGGAGGATTACGAGAGCGCGGTCTATCTGCTGCCCTCCGGGGACACCGCGCCGGATGAGCTGATCCTGATCCGCTGCCGGGACAGGGCCGCCGCCGATAAGGTGCGGGAAAAGCTGGAGGCCCGGCTGGCGGCGAAGGCGGAGGCAGCGGAGTATTATCTGACCGAACAGCAGCCCGTGATCCGCGCCGGGGCGGTGCGCACCGACGGCTTCACCGTCTCCCTTCTGGTGAGCGGAGACATGGCCGCGCTGCAGGCGGTCTACGACAAATACCGCTGAGCATATAAACGTCCGGGGATGGCACCGCCGTCCCCGGACGAACTATATTCAGGCCTTTTCCACCGCAGCCCTGACCTGGGCGGAGAAGTAGAGGGAGCCCAGGGCGGCGCAGACGCCGTCCTTTCCGGCCTTTTGAAGCACCCAGGCGGCGCCCTCCTCGATGGAGTCGAAAGCCCTTGCCTCGGCGCCAGTGTCCGCCGCCAACAGCTCGGCCAGCTGGGCGGGCTTCATGGCTCTGGGGTTGGGGGGCTCCACGGCGGCGAAGCCCGCCGCCAGGGGGGCCAGGAGCTTTGCCACGCCGTGCACGTCCTTGTCCGCCATGATGCCCATGAGGAACCAGAGCTTTTTGCCGGGGAAGAAGGCGCGCAGGCTCTCCGCCGTGGCCTCCATGCCCTGGGGATTATGGCTGCCGTCCAGGATGAACAGGGGGTCGCGCCGCAGCAGCTCGAAGCGGCCCGGCCAGCGGACGGAAGCCAGCCCCTCGCGGATGTCCCCCGCCGTGATGTGCCAGCCGCGGGTGCGCAGCACCTCCGCGACCTCGATGGCCAGGGCGGCGTTGCGGGGCTGGTAGGTACCCGCCAGGGGAAGGGTGAGGCCCCGGTAGGCCCCGTAGTCAAAGGTGACGCCGGTGAGGGTCTGCTCCTGCACATAGATGCGGCTGAAATCCGGGCGGAAATGGCGGCAGCCGCGGGACATGCAGACTTCCTCGATCACCTTTTCCGCGTCGGGCTCATTGCCGTAGCTCACCACGTCGCTGCCGGACTTGATGATGCCCGCCTTGACGGAAGCGATCTCCGCCACGGTGGACCCCAGCACGGCGGTATGGTCCAGGGCGATGGCGCAGAGCACCGCCGCCTCCGGGGCGGGGATCACGTTGGTGGCGTCCCACTCGCCCCCCATGCCCACTTCCATGACGGCGAACTCGCAGCCCTGGTCGGCAAAGTACCACAGGGCCAGGGCGGTCTCCAGCTCGAACTGGCTGGGGGGGTCCTCCATGGCCTCCGCCACGGGCCCCACCACGCTGACGGCGCGGGCGAATTCTTCGTCGGAGATATACTCTCCGTTTATCTGCACCCGCTCGTTCCAGCAAATGACGAAGGGGGAGATATACAGCCCCGTTTTGTAGCCTGCTTTCGTCAGGATGGAGGAGATGCAGGCGCAGGTGCTGCCCTTGCCGTTGGTGCCCGCCACGTGGACGAACTTCATTTTCTTTTCCGGGTGGCCCAGCTTTTCCAGCAGGACCTTTACCCGGTCGAAGCCGGGCTTGAAGCCCTGGAATTTCTCCTGGGAGATGAATTCAAGCGGCGTCATTTTCATCGGGACCATCCTCCTTCACCGATCTCCACAGCCCGGCGCGCTCGAACAGCCTGGAACGGAACAGAAGCCAGGTCAGCACCGCGTCGATGACGAGGGTGACGGCAAACTGGATGCTGCGGGTGGTGAGGAAATAGGAAAGGCTGGCGGAGAAGGTGCCCTTGCTGTTGTATACCCAGGCCAGGGTGCAGCTCTGGTAGAGGATGGAGCCGAACACCACCGGCGGCAGATAGATGAGGATGATGCGCCACAGATCGGTCTTCCGGTAAAGCAGGAAGCGGAGCAGACCGGCCAGCACCCCGTAGAGGATGGGCGGGACGCAGAACAGGGGATTGTAGCCGTAGCCGGAAAAGAGGCAGCCCACCAGGTCGGCGATGAAGCCCACGGAGCCGCCGGCGATGGGTCCGAAGAGGAGGCCGGCGACGACGATGGGGATCGCCTCGATGGAAAAGCGGGTGAAGGCATTGGGCATGGGGACGATCAGCCGGGCAAAGATCACGGAAAGCGCGGCCAGCATGGCGCAGATGGCCAGGTTCTTCGGCTTTTTCAGGGCGGCGACTCCGCCAGCGTAAGACGTGTTATTGTTCAAAAGAATTCCTCCCAAAATAGCTGCGGACGTCGCCTACCTGATACAGGGAGCCGAGAATGGCGATCACGTCGTCCTTGTCGGATTCTGCCAAAGCGGCCTCGATGGCCGCGGGGATACTGTCAAAGGGAGCCACGGGCACGTCGGCCTTCTGTCGGATGTCCGCCGCAAGCTCCCCGGCGTCCAGGGCCCGGTAGGAGGGCGGGGTCACGGCGTAGAACTTCTTGGCGTGGGGGATGGCGATATCGATGCCGGCGTTGAAATCCTTGTCCGCCAGCACCCCCAGCACGATCCGGAGCTTTTTGCCGGGGAAGAGCAGCTCCATGGTCTCCATGAGGGCTTCGAAGCCCTGGGGATTGTGGGCCCCGTCCACGATCACCGTGGGATCCTGCCTGAGCAGCTCCGCCCTGCCCGGCCAGATGGCCTTCTCCAGACCCGCGCGGAGCTGCTCCTCCGTGATGCGCCATCCGTGGGCGATCAGCCGGTCACAGACGGAGACGGCGGTGCAGGCGTTGCGCACCTGGTAGCGGCCCAGGAGGGAGATCTTCAGGCCCCTCCTGCTCTCGAAGTCAAAGGTGGTGCCCCGGACATCCATATGCCGCACGATGGCGTATTCGTTGCTGGAGCGGGAGATTGTGGCGTGCTTCTCGGCAGCCTTTGCAATAAAGACCTGTTCCACCTCGGGGCTCTGCCCGTAGACCACCACGTCCCCGTTCTCCTTGATGATGCCCGCCTTCTCCCCGGCGATGAGGGGCAGGGTGTCCCCCAAAAACTCCATGTGGTCGAAGCCGATGTTCACCATGGCGGAAACGACGCTGTCCTCGTCCAGGATGGCGTTGGTGGCGTCCAGCCGTCCGCCCATGCCCACCTCCAGCACCACGATGTCGCAGTTCTGCTCCTTGAACCAGCAGAAGCCCAGGGCGGTGATGAGCTCGAAGATCGTGGGCCGCCGCCGACCCTCCGCCATGACGGCGGGCACGGTGTCGGCGATCTTGGTGGTGATCCTCGCCAGATCGTCGTCGGGGATCTGCTCGCCGTTTACCTGGATGCGCTCGTTGAAGCGCTGGATGAAGGGGGAGGTGTAGAGCCCCGTCTTGTAGCCCGCCTCCCGCAGCACGCTGGCGAGGAAGGCGCTGGTGGTGCCCTTTCCGTTGGTCCCGGCGATGTGGACGTATTTCACCCCCATGTGGGGGTTGCCCAGCTTTTCCAGGAGGGACTGCATCACGTTGCGCTCATAGACCCCGCCGGGATTGGGGGTGCCGAGGATAAAGTCCAGCGATTCCTGATAATTCATACAAAAAAGCCTCCCTGCGGCGCGCGTACGCGGCACTGCAGGAAGGCCAATACCCCCGTAAAAAGAGGACAGGACTGCCATATCGTGTCAGCGGACGCGGCACCGTGTCACAAACCTCAGGGGTTTTTCGTCCGCGGGCGACTTCCCATCCCGCGGCACTTTATGCACTGTGCCTACTCTGACCTGGTCCCCGGCTGCGGCTTATCGCCGACCAGCCCTCAGACCGGATTTGATTGTATCATTCTTTTGGCGCTTGTCAAGCATTTTCGTCAGAATTTCATTCCATTCTCAATACCGCCTTGACCACCTTGCCCGCCTTGGTGTCGGCGAAGGCCCGGTTGATCTCCTCAAAGGGATAAAACTTCACCAGCCTGTCGAAGGGGAAACGGCCCTGCCGGTAGAATTCCAGCAGCTGCGGGATGAACAGCTGGGGCACGCAGCAGCCCTCCACCACGCCGCCCAGGGTCTTGGCCGCGCCCATGAGCTCATTTTCCACGTGGATGGTCAGCTCCTGGGTGGCCCCCACCACGGCGCAGACGCCCAGGGGTCGCACAGAGATGAGGGAGGTGCGGACGCACGCCCCGCTGCCGGTGCAGTCCACGGCGTACCGTACGCCGTAACCGTCCGTGAGGGCACGCACCGCCGCCGGGATATCCGTTACCTCCCGGCTGTTGAGGGTGTGGGTGGCCCCCAGCTCTTTTGCAAGGGCCAGGCGCTCCGGCACCACGTCGCAGGCGATGATGGTCCCGCAGGAGGCGATGGCGGCGGCCATCACCGCGCTGAGCCCCACCGCCCCGCAGCCGGTGATGAGGATGCTGCTGCCTTCTTCGGCCTTCAGATAGTTCAGCACCGCCCCGGCCCCGGTCTGGATGCCGCAGCCTAAAGGGGCCAGTAGCTCCAGGGGCAGGTCGGCGGGGGCGGGGATGAGATTATTGCGGTGCACCACCGCATATTCGGCGAAGGCCCCCTGGCCGAAAAAGGAGGAGACGCTCTTTCCCCCATAGCGCAGGCGGTGGCTGCCGTCGAAATGCTCCCCGGAGAAGTTCAGCCGCCGGTTGTGGAGGCAGGCGTAGGGGTGCCCGCTGCGGCAGTTGGGGCAGGTCCCGCAGTAGCCGAAGCTGAACAGCACCCGGTCTCCCGGCTTGAAATCCTCCATCCCCGGCCCCAGGGCCTCGACGACCCCGCAGCCCTCGTGACCGAAAACGGCGGGGAGGGGCACGGGGATGATCTGGTTGCGGGCCACGTCGTCGGTGTGGCAGACGCCGCAGGCGGCGATCCGCACCAGGGCTTCCCCCGCCTTCGGCTCCGCCAGCTCCAGGGTCTCGATGCGGAAATCCTCTCCCGGCCTTTCGATGAGTGCGGCTCGAATATTCATTGAATTGACCTCCCTTTCGGAGCGTGTCATGGATCCTTCTGCCGCCCGTGCTTCCGAATGGCGGCGGAAATCAGCATGGCTGCCGTCCCCAGCGCCAGATAGAGGACTGCATATCGGAAGAACACCCCTACGCTGCTGAGGGTAAACAGCAGCCCGATACCCGCCAGAAAGAACAGGGGCGGGAAAAGGAGCAGATACCACAGTGCTTTCATATCCCTGCCCGCAAAGACGCCCACGACGGCGGAAAAGATAGGGTTCAGGACATATAACAGCGAGTAGACAGCGGCGAAGTACGTGTAGCCCTGAATGAGCGACCGAAACAGCCAGGGCAGGGCGATCATAACGAAGGCGGTGACCGCCGCCCAAAAGACGGGCCTTTTCATCTCAGGAGTCCTCTTGCTGCGCTTCTTCTCCCTCCGGGGAAGCTCCTTCGGCGCAGGAGACGTTTTCCACCTCAGGAAGCTCCCCGCTCCTTTCCCCGGTCTCTTGGGTTTCCAGGAATTCCCGGTATTCCTCGGTATAGCGGGTCTCCGGCGGGTCGATGTCGGCGGGGTCCACCTCCAGCCCCAACACCTCCGCCTTTTCCGCCTCGGCCTTCTTCTTTTTCGATTTCAGAAAATCAAAGAATCCCATGGTTTTCGCTCCTTTATCTCCGATCTCTGTATATCAGCGGTCTTCCTTTTTCCAGCCGCATTCCGTGCAGAATTTTCCGCCGTTCCGCGCGCCGCACAGGGGGCAGAACCACGCCCTGGGTGCGCTCGTGAAGGCGCAGCGCCAGGCGATAAAGTGGGAACTATCCTTTTCCATCTGCCGCACCTCCGGTCTATGCCATTTTCCCATGAACGAGGGCAAAAGTCAATCATGCTTGTGTACCCGGCGTACATCGTGTAAAATGGAGACAAAAATGAAAAAAGGAAGGAGCGACAGAATATGGAGATCATCAAGACCGGGCAGAGGGACGACCTGGGCTTTCCCGTGCTGAAAAAGGTGGGGGAGCCGGAGCCGGTGGTGCTGCCCACGGAGGACCCGGCGGCGGTCCGGGCCAAATACGAGGGGGCGAAATTCGCCCTGGAAGCGGCCTCCGGCGGCAAGAACACCCTGCTGTTCGACGACCTGGGGTATCCCAGCGTCATGGTGCGCGTCCCCATGTTCCTCTGGTCCGACGTGCTGGAGGGCGCCCCGGCGGAGCCCTGCAGCGCCTTCGTCGTGGGGGGAAAGGTGCTGGACAGCATCTGGATCAGCAAATATGAGAACGTGATCGAATACGGACGGGCCTACAGCCTCCCCGGCCGGGACCCGGCCCACACCCTCTCTATCGACGAGGCAAGGGCCGCCTGCGCCGCCAAGGGGCCGGGCTGGCACCTGCTCACCAACGCGGAGTGGTGCGCCGTCATGCACTGGTGCGTGCGCAACGGCACCGTGCCCAGGGGCAACGCCTCCTTCGGCGGCGACCCCAAACGCACCTGGGACCGGGGCGTTCTCTCCACCGGCCAGCGGCGGGGCCGGGGCACGGAGGAGGAGATGCGCACCCTCACCGGCTCCGGGCCGGACCGCTGGAACCACGACGGCGGGCCCTGGGGCATCGCCGACCTGAACGGGGACGTTTGGAACTGGGTCTCCGGCATCCGCACGGTGGATGGGGAACTCCAGTTCATCCCCGACAACGACAGCGCCCTCAATGTGGACGAGGGGCCCCAAAGCCCCCTGTGGAAGGCCGTGCTGCCCGACGGCAGCTTCGCTGCCCCCGGCACCCCCGGCACCCTGAAATACGACGGCACCGCTCCCGGCACCGACTCCCCGGAGGATATCGGGGTGCGGGGCGGCTACCGGCTGAATACTTCCCTGGAATACCCCAACTACACCGGGTCCGAGGCGGACACCGCCCACCGGGCCTACGGCTGGTGCTTCTTCTCTTCCCTGGCCCCCGCGGAGGGCTTGGAGACGCCCCCCATCCTCCAGCGGCTGGGGGCCATGCCCGCGCCGGGAGAGTATAAGGATGGGTCCATCCTATTCCTGCGCAACTACGGCGAGCGGGTGGCAGCCCGCGGCGGCAGCTGGTTCGACGGGAATTTCGGCGGCGCCTGGGACCTCTACCTGCGGGAGACCAGGGCCTTCATCTATCCCGACATCGGCTTCCGGGCCGCCTGGATCGAGACGTGAGGATCGTTGACGCCCACGCCCACCTGTTCCCCCGCGGCTTTGCGGGGACATATGACGCGCGCAGCGGCGTGACCGTCCTGCCCCATGGTAAGGTGCGGAAGCGGGATGGGGAAGAGGTGCCCATTATGCCGGGGAGCTTTGCCGACACCTCTTTCCCCGCCGAGGAAATGCTGGAACGGATGGAGGCCCAGGGCGTTTCCCAGGCGGTGCTCCTGGCCAATTCCATCACGGACCTAGAGGAGAACGTGCGGGCGGTGCGGGAATATCCGGGCCGCTTTAGGGCCGCCATGACCCTTTCCCGGGGGCCGGGGGCGGCGGAGGAGCTGCGCACCTGGCACAGCCGGGGCCTCACGGCGATCAAGTTCGAGATGTCGGAGGGCCTGGGGTACACCAATCCCGGCTGGTATCCGGATTTCCGCCTGGACGACCCGGCCATGGAGCCGGTCTACGCCCTGGCGGGGGAGCTGGGGGTGACGGTCGCCGTGGACCCCGGAAGAGTGGGGGGAAGGACTTATCAGACGGAAGCCCTGGAGGCCGTCACCGCCGCCTTCCCGGAAACGCGCTTTGTTATTTGCCACCTGGGCTTTCCCGACGTGCCCATGCCGGACCCGGCGCGGCGGGAGGCCTGGCATCGCATGGCTTCCCTGACGAAAAGGCCCAACGTCTGGTTTGATTTCGCAGCCCTGACGGACTTCTGCCGGGAGGAAGCGCCGGATTTCCCCACCCCGCCGAGGCTGGTGCGTGATTTTGCCGACGAGTTTGGGGCTCATAAGCTCCTCTGGGGCACCGACGCCCCCGGCGCTCTCCGGGCCGCGGACTACGGGCGGCTCCTGGGCGTTTACAGGGAGAGCCCCCTGTTCACGGAGAAGGAAAAGGCGATGCTCCTGGGGGAAAACGCCTTCCAGGCCTACGGGCTGGCGGATAATTGACAAAACCTACAACTTGTCCGGCTGAATTTGTGCAAAAAGTCAAAGTGACAATCCTTCCAAATTATGATAATATGCTATGAAGAACAAGAGGTTGGTCCAAATATCATTCAGGAGGTTTACCCAATGCTGACTGCAAAAGAAAACATGCGCCAGTCCATCATCAAGGGCGGCAAGCCCGACCGCTTCGTCAACCAGTTTGAGGCCGTGAATCTGATGATGCATCCCCAGCTGATGCACAACGGCGGCGCCCCCGCCAAGGGCATCGTCAATACCCTCAACGCCTGGGGCGTCACCATGTCCTGGCCCGACAACGTGCCCGGCGCTTTCCCCGTGCACACCGAGGATAAGATCGTCGTCAAGGACATCGAGCACTGGCAGGATTACGTCAAGGGTCCCGACATCACCTACACCCAGGAGGAGTGGGCGCAGTGGGGCGAGATGTATAAGAACGCCCGGAACGACAAGGCCTTCACCTGTTCCTTCATCGCTCCCGGCATGTTCGAGCAGGTCCACTATCTGTGCAGCATGACCGCCGCTCTGGAATACTATCTCACCTATCCCGACGAGATCATGGACATGATCAAGTATATCAAGGATTGGGAGCTGGGCCTGGCGGAGAAGATCTGCTCCAACCTGCATCCCGAAATGATCCTCCATCATGACGACTGGGGCAGCGGCACCAACTCCTTCCTGCGTCCCAGCATGTTCGAGGATTTCTTCCTGGAGCCCTACAAGGAAGTCTACAAGTACTACCATGACCACGGCGTGGAATTCATCCTCCACCATTCCGACTCCTACGGCGCCAACATCGTCCCCACCATGATCGAGATGGGCATCGACGTGTGGCAGGGCGCCATGGAGATCAACAATGTGCCCGAACTGGTGAAGAAGT
>JAEEGI010017066.1_pt1 | contig 14948 bp, 13 predicted proteins | sample 8958751 | NCBI WGS metagenome assembly JAEEGI01 (sample SAMN16246545, study PRJNA631951) | gut metagenome | biome: gut microbiome; feature: rumen; material: KS-attached | host: Bos | place: Iran: Karaj | collected 2018-10
CATTAAAACAGAAATCGACGTAAAAAGATGAAAAAGCTGGGCGAAATGCAATTTTAACAAGATATTTGCTTATCTTTGCAATCGCTTATTGCTCAATAATCTTGAGCGTCGACAAGACATTGTGGATTTTAGATAGCAGTATCTAAGTTCCAAAGAGACTTTTAACGAAAACAGTCCACCAAACTAAAAGTAGTTGCAGAGAGTCTCTGGGGATGAGGATACGCCTATGCTATATAGGCGTACCCCTTCCTTTCACCTCTCTGTACGGGCTTCTGTGGTGGACGGCCTTCGTTAAGTGGTGACTGGGAAGAAGGGTACGCTTTCTTTTGTCCGCAACCAAACGGCAAAAGAGCAATGAGCACAGAAGCAAAACCTTTTTTGAAATGGGCTGGAGGTAAAGGACAATTACTTAGCCAGTTGTCTGAGCATTTACCAGACAGAATCTATAGAGAACCATTTACATACATTGAACCGTTTGTTGGTGGCGGCGCGATGTTATTCTATATGTTGCAACGATTTGGCAACATCAAGAAAGTCATCATCAACGATGTCAACGAGGATTTAATTCTTGCCTATCGTACCATTATGAGTGATGTAGATAAACTTATCTGCAAACTTGGAGAGATGGAGAAAGAATATTTGAACATTGCTGACCAAGACGGTCGAATCGAACTGTTCTATGAGATACGAGAACGATACAATCAACGTATTGGCGATAGCATTGAACGCATATCGCAACTAATATTCCTGAACAAGACTTGCTTCAACGGTTTGTATCGTGTTAACAAGAAAGGGTTGTTTAATGTGCCTTTTGGTAAATATTCCAACCCAACCATCTGTAATGCTGATGTGTTGAGAGCTGACAACCAACTGTTGCAATCGGCTAAGGTGGAAATCTTTCATGGCGACTATGCCCAAACCCTGCAATATGTGGATGGGCTAACTTTTTTCTATCTTGACCCTCCATATCGTCCATTAGATGCCACATCGAGTTTTACGGCTTATGCAAAGGGCGATTTCAATGATGACGACCAACGGGCCTTGGCTGACTTTTGCCATCAACTTTCAGATCGTGGAACTCTATGGATGGAAAGTAATGCAGATTGTTCTGCCAAGAATCCCGAAGATACTTTCTTCGAGGATTTGTATAGGAACTATCGGATAGAACGTGTCTATGCCTCGCGTTCCATCAATGCCAATCCAAGTAAGCGTGGTAAACTAACCGAACTATTAATCAAGAATTATGAATAAAGATTTTGCTCTCTTTATGTCTCAACTGAAAGAGACGAATCAGACGCTCGACTTCTTCTGCGACTTCGGCAAGATATCCGCTAATGTTGCAGATGTAGAAATGAGCCTGAACACACTCAACTACCTCATTGGCAGGGAGGATTTATCTCAGGGCGTGAAAGATATATGGCAGCGCGACCCTAAAGTATTTGAAGTCCTGGGCATCCTGATTACCGTCAGAGATGAAGGCAAAAAGCCTGTCGTCGACGGCGACGGGAATGTTGTGCTCTTAAAGAGTTACTTCCAATCGGCCGACAAAGTTGAGGAGTTTTTATGCGGGACGGGATTGGCAGAAGTGTTCCAGTCGCGCCGTATTAAAAATCTTGTGGATTATGTTTTCGGCATTGAAACAGGTCTTGATACTAACGCGCGTAAAAACCGCAGCGGCCATATCATGGAAGGAACCGTTGCACGGATTCTGAACGAGAATGATATCGCGTTCCGTCAGGAAGTCTATTCATCAGAGTTCCCAGAATTGTCGATACTTGGGACGGATGAAAAACGTTTCGACTTTTTCATAGAGACGGCCCGCAAGAAATATCTGATAGAGGTAAATTTCTATAGCGGAGGCGGTTCTAAACTTAACGAAGTGGCACGTGCCTACACGGAATTGGCTCCAAAGGTCAATTCCTTGACAGGCTTCGAGTTCGTTTGGATTACCGATGGCATAGGTTGGAAGTCGGCACGCAACAAATTGGAAGAGGCCTACAATACAATCCCCAGCGTTTATAACCTGACTAATATCAGCTCTTTCGTTGAATTGCTGAAAAATGATAACCCCATATTATAAATCGCCCTCCCACGATTTCAACCTGGTTTGCGGCGATACGTTTGAATTGCTGCCAGAGTTTGATTTCCAGTTCGACATGATATTTGCCGACCCGCCTTACTTCCTGTCGAGCGGGGGCATATCGGTGCAGAGCGGAAAGGTGGTCTGCGTTGACAAGGGCGACTGGGACAAGAGCATGTCGCAGGATGACATCAACGCCTTCAACATCAAATGGCTGTCGCTTTGCAGGGATAAACTGAAGAAGAATGGCACGATTTGGATTTCGGGAACCTACCATAACATCTTCTCCGTAGCCAATGCCCTGACGCAGCTGGGCTATAAGATTCTGAACGTGATTACATGGGCTAAGACAAACCCGCCGCCCAACATCTCGTGCCGTTATTTCACCTATTCCACGGAGTTCATCATCTGGGCTCGTAAGAGTGAGAAGGTGGCACATTATTATAATTATGACTTGATGAAGCACATCAACGGCGACAAGCAGATGACCGATGTGTGGCGACTGCCTGCCATCGCTCCGTGGGAAAAGACTTGCACAAAGCATCCCACGCAAAAGCCGCTTGGATTGCTGAGCCGCATCATCCTAGCATCAACGAAAGCAGGCGCCTGGATTCTGGACCCCTTTGCCGGAAGCAGCACAACGGGCATTGCAGCCAACCTTTTGGGCCGCAGATATCTTGGAATTGAGCGTGAAGCGGAGTTTGCCGCCATCAGCAAAGCCCGTCGTGAAGAGATTGAGGACGGCAAGACGTTCTCAAAGTACAAGCGGAAGATTCCTGACATTATGAAGGCCGAGAACAAGCAGCTGGATTGCTTCGCTTGTAGCGAAGAAATCGTTGAGAGGTTGCCGTTCCTGGAGGATATGTAATGAGATATGAAAGAGTAAAAACGGAAGTAGTTCTTCGGATTTCCGCTGAAAATCGGAAGTAGTACTTCAGATTTTCGCTGAATTTCGGAAGTAGTACTTCGGATTTTCAGCGTTTTTCTTGTATAGTTGATGGTTTTTTGCTATCTTTGCCCCCAAATAGTTGCAATATGTTAGAGAGAATACTAAAACTTCGAGAAGTAGAGAACGACAGCCTGTTCTTATGGGGTAGTCGTCAGACAGGAAAGAGTACGCTGCTAAAGGCTCTTTTCCCCAAAGCACGTCTCTACGACCTGTTGAAAACGGATGTCCGTATGGCATTTCAACTGCGTCCGGCTTTGCTGAGGGAGGAATGTGAGATGCTTGACGAGGGAGAGTTGGTTGTGGTGGACGAGGTACAAAAAGTGCCAGAACTACTCGATGAGGTACATTGGCTGATGGAGAATCGGGGATTGCGGTTCATACTCAGCGGTTCCAGTGCCCGTAAACTTCGCCGAAGCGGTGCAAACTTGCTGGGCGGGCGTGCTTTGAGATTTACGTTGTTTCCGTTGGTGAGTGCCGAGATACCTGATTTTGACCTTCAGCGTGCGTTGAACAATGGAATGTTGCCACGTCATTATCTTGTGGCAGATCCTTCCAAGCGCATACAGTCTTATATAGGCGACTATTTGCAGCAGGAAATTGTAGAGGAAGCGGTTGTGCGCCAGCTGGATTCTTTCACCCGTTTTTTACAGGTGGCAGCAATGAGTAATGCAGAAATAGTGAAATACACGAATATTGCCCAGGATTGCGGTGTGTCGGCAAAGACTGTAAAGGAGTATTTCGCTATCCTCGAAGAAACAATGTTAGGCTTTTATCTGCCTGCATACACCAAGGTGGTGAAGCGCAGGCTCATGCAATCTCCTAAGTTCTACTATTTCGACGTGGCAATTCCCAACCATCTGCTGCATCGCAGAATACTCGTGCCAGGAACGGACATATACGGTCATGCGTTGGAGCATTTTGTCATACAGGAACTGCGAGCCTTTATATCATATACTTTTGGCGAGGATAAAGCCTTAAGTTACTGGCGCACGCTGGATAATAAATATGAGGTGGATGCTTTGATCAGCGATGTTATGACAGGCAATGTGGATGTGGCGATCGAGGTGAAATCGTCTAATAATGTGGTGTCGAATGATACAAAAGGACTGAAAGCCTTCAGCGAAGAGCATCCTAATACAAAACTTATCATGCTGTCTATGGAAGACAGGCCAAGAATGTTGAATGGAATAGAGGTTTGGCCTGTAACTCAATTTCTTCAGAGGCTATGGAGCAGGAAAGTGCTATGAAAAGAGTCTTACGATATGTTGCCATTGCATTGCTGATTGCCATCGTTGGCGGATGCATTTACCTGAACAGGCTGCTGCCTATCATTACGGGCTATGCGGCGAAGAACCTGGCCTCGGCGGTGTTCGTCTCGGGACGTGAGGCGAAGGATGTGGAGGCGCTCGACCTGAACTTTTCGTTCATCCGCTACACAAGCAACAGGGTGGACTATGAGAACAAGACGGTGACGAGCCGATTCCTATGGGGGAAATCAACGGCTGTGTATCGCGAGGGCTGCGGCGTGACTTTGCTGCGCGGGGCCTCGGCCGATGAATTGAGGGGGCAGCGCTTCCCGATGGGTGTGCTCGTAGAGGGACTGGCGGAGCAGGATTTCACACATGGGGCCCTGCTGCCTCTGGGCGACTCGGCGGTGGCGGAAAGGCTTGCGCCGATAGCGAGGGCTTTCGTGGTGGAGCGTGCCTATAGGGGCCATCCGTTTGCCTTCGTGGTGGTGCACAAGGGCGGGGTAGTGGCTGAATGCTACGACAAGGGCATTGGCCGCGACACTAAGCTGCTGAGCTGGAGCATGGCGAAGAGCTTTGTGAATGCGCTCGCTGGCATCATGGTGAAGGACAGTCTGCTGGACATTCATGCGCCGACGGGCATCGCCGAGTGGCAGGGCGACGGACGGAAGGCCATCACGCTGAACGACCTGATGCAGATGCAGAGCGGACTGGAATGGAACGAGGACTACGGGGCCCGGTCGGACGTGAACATCATGCTGCATTGCGAAACCGACATGGGCCTGTATGCGCTGATGAAGCCGCTGGAGCATGCTCCGCGCACTCACTGGCAATACTCGAGCGGCACTACGGACATCGTGATGCGCTATCTGCGCGGCCGCTTCTCGTCGGACGAGGCGTTCCTGCGCTATATGTACTCGCGGCTGTTTGCACGGCTGGGCATCGCAGGGGCTGTGTTCGAGCAGGACATAAGCGGCACGCCTGTGGGCTCGTCGTATCTCTATGCCACGGCCCTGGACTATGCCCGCTTCGGGCAGCTGTACCTCGACGACGGCTGCGTGGGTGGCGAGCGGATTCTGCCGGAGGGGTGGGTGGACTATACGCGCAAGCCGGCTGCTGCCAGCGAGGGCCGCTACGGCTCGTTCTTCTGGCTGAACAGGTGCGGCAAGTTCCCTGATGTGCCGAAGGATATGTTCTATTGCGACGGCCACGACGGGCAGGACATCTTCATATTCCCTTCGCACGACTTGGTGGTGGTAGTGCTGGGCTACTCGCCGAAGCCCGGCAACGTGATTGACTTCAATGGGCTGCTGCGGGATGTGATAAAAGTGCTGTAAAGACCGTTATCGTTAGGGTTATCGTTATCGTTGAGATTATAGCAGCAATCCTATGATTATCAGATGGATGATGAGGATGGCGGGGACGCCGTAGCGGAACTTCTTGTGGAGGGTTTTGTGATGCCATACTTGCATTCCGAGCCATGCGCCCAGGCTGCCGCCAAGTACGGCGAGCAACAGGAGGGAGGCCTCGCGGATGCGCCACTTGGACTGGCGGGCTTTCCACTTGTCGATGCCGAAGGTGAGGAAGGTGGCAACGTTGATGATGGCGAGATAGGGCCACAGGTAGTGAAGGAGGATTTGAATCATTGGCTTGTATGATAAATTCATTTAAAAGTGTCTGCAAAATTAGGCATATTCGGGGAATTTTTGCTATTTTTGTGGCAATATTTTTAATCGTTTATGAAGAAACTAAATTAATACGAAGAAAATGAGGCAGATTGTAATGAACAACAAGCTGGAGATTCCGCAAATTGGCGTGGGCACATGGACGTTGCGCGGCGAGACGGCGCGGCAGAACGTGAGGCTGGCCCTGGAAGCGGGATTCAGGCATATCGACACGGCCCAGGGCTATGAGAACGAGGCCGAGGTGGGGCAGGGCATCGCGGATAGCGGAGTGCCCCGCGAGGAGATTTTCGTGACGACAAAGGTGGCTACGAACATCATGCGCGAAGGCAGGCAGGCGGTGAGCGACTCGATAGATGAGAGTGTTGAGAAGCTGAAGACGGGCTACATAGACCTGCTGCTGATTCACTGGCCGGTGAAGGACTGCGTGAAGCAGACGTGGCAGGTGATGGAGGAATACGTGAGGCGCGGACTGGTGAGGTCGATTGGCGTGAGCAATTTCAATCGCCATCATCTGGACGACCTGCTCGGCTATGCTGATATCCGTCCGGTGGTGAACCAGATAGAGGTGCACCCGCTGATGACGCAGGAGGAGAACATTGCCTATAACCACCAGCTGGGCATAGAGGTGGAGGCGTGGGGACCTTTCGGACAGGGCGACATCGACGTGGTGGGGCATCCGCTGCTGCAGGCATTGGCGCGGAAATACGCGAAGACGGCCTCGCAGATTGTGCTGCGGTGGATTGTGCAGCGCGACCTGATTACCATACCGCGGGCCAAGCCCAGTCATTTTGCCGAGAACCTGGAAATCATGGACTTCGCGCTCTCTGACGAGGATATGCAGGCCATCAGCGGACTGAACCAGAACCTTCGTTCGAACGTGCTGAATGACCCAGAGACTTTCCCGTGGTAGGTTGGAAACGGTAACGCTAACGTTAACCTTAACGGTAACGTTAACCTTAACGATAACAAACGAAAATCTTCAAAAATCTTACTTAAATCTTTGTATTCGATTTTTGTAGGATTTTTGGAGATTTTTGTTTTATTTGTGAGGCTCTTGAACTCCCCGCCCCTGAAGGGGAGGGGTTAGGGGTGGGGAGTGTAATCTCCTTTTCCCCTTTGTTATCCGCCTCTTCTCTGATTACTGACCCCACCCCTTGCCCCTCCCCTACGATGGGAGGGGAGTACTATGGCCCTAAGGTATTTGCTCCCCGCCCTATAGGGAGGGGCAGGGGGAGGGTCTTTTTTTTTACTTCGTATATCCGCACTCAGGGTTCTCGTACATGCTGATGGGAATCCTGAACTTCATCATTTCGTCCAGGTTGTGCACGGGATGGTCCATATCCTGCGGGATGGGTCGTTTAGAGAACGTCTGGAAATAGAGCAGGCAGGCATCGCGCCACCACTCGGCATCGCGCGCCTGGATGCGCAGCTTGTGCTGAACCTCCTTGAAGCGCTTGCAGTCCACGTATGGCTTCATGGCATCCCACGTGGCCAGGAACCGGCGCGCCTGCTTCACACCGTCGTCGTACTTATGGCACAGCTCGTCCCAGAACGTGCGGCCGCTCTTCATGCGGAAGTCCCAGGGCACATGATGGAACCACGTCAGCAGGTTCTCCGGGCAGCTGTTGATGTTGTTATAGATGTTGCAGAGCTCGTCGGGATACTGCTTCACGTTGGCCGAGCCATTCACGGTGCGGTCGAATCCCAGTCCAATGCTGTCGGCTTTGTGGTAGTAGGGTGGGGTCCAGTCGGCTCTCACGCCGGCCGGTTTGTACCAGGGCTCAGGACCGTAGTGGTGGCCTCCGGCAAAGATATGGTGCAGTCCGAGCGGCATCATATAGTTCACGCAGGCCTCGCGGCTGTCCATCATCACCTGCTTCATGGGGCGCACCAGCTCCTCGCCTGTAAACGTCTGGCGCAGCCACTCGTCGGCAATCTGCTCCGAGGTCAGCGCGGGGTTCCATGCCTGGCGCCCGAAGGCATACCAGTTGGACTGCGCGAAATGATGGCCGCACCAGTTGGTGTCGTCGCCGATATTGGCCACGCCAGCCATCGCCTTCAGACCGGCAGGCTTCACGAACGAGAAGAACTCCTCCCACATCGGGGCCAGGTACACCAGGTGGTTGGCAGCGCCCAGATACTCCTGCGTGATCTGGAACTCCACCATCATCGGCGTCTTCTTCATGGCCGTGAACAGCGGACTGTAGGGCTCGCGCGGCTGGAAGTCCACCGGACCGTTCTTCACTTGTATAATCACGTTGTCGGCAAACTGTCCGTCCAGCGGCATGAACTCCTCGTAGGCCTGGTTGGCACGGTCGCTGCTCTGCGGATTATACACGAAGGCACGCCACATCACCACGCCGTTGTGAGGCTTCAGCACCCCGGCCAGCATGTTGGCACCGTCGGCATGCGAGCGTCCGAAGTCCTGCGGTCCCGGCTCACCCTCCGAATTGGCCTTCACCAGGAAGCCGCCGAAGTCGGGAATCAGCCGGTAGATATCGTTCACCTTCTTCTTCCACCAGTTCACCACGTCGGCATTCAGCGGGTCGGCCGTGGGCAGTCCGCCCAGCCTGATGGGCGATGCAAAGTTGATGGAGAGATACACCCTGATGCCGTAGGGGCGCAGCTGGTCGGCAATGCCCTTCGCCTTCTTCAGACTCTCGTCCGAGAGCGCCTCCGGCTTCGCGTTCACGTTGTTCAGCACCGTTCCGTTGATGCCTATCGAGGCATTGGCACGGGCATACATTTTCATGCGCTTGGGGTCGGGATTCAGGAAGATGCTCTTACCCGCAAAACCGCGCTCGCAGGTTCCGTTGGGGTTGTCCCAGTGGTTCAGTATGCGCAGGTCGAAGAACGGCCGTTCGCTGATGTCCAGCAAGGCCGTCTGCTGTCCCGTCTGTTGCAGGCGCAGCAGGTGGTAGGCACCGTAGAGCAGTCCTGCATCGGTGGCAGCGGCAATCACCGTTTTCTTGCCCTGGCTCTTGATGGTATAGCCGTCGTTGGCTATTCCCTTCTGCCGTTTCAGCGTCACGGGCCCGCCCTTCCAGTAGGTTTGCAACTCGGTCATTGCCGTTCCCTTCACGCCTGTAATTGCTTTCACGGCGTTCGTGGTGTCGAGCCGTAGCCACAGCCGGCTGCCGTCTTCGCATTTGGCGTCAGCGTTGCACCATCCCGCCAGCAGCAGGATGAGTGCTGAGATAAGAGTTCTTTTCATCATTATTATTTTAGTGTTATTTTTCATTCCTCCGCAAAGATACGCTCTTTTTTACTACTTTCCAAATCTAATGCCAAAAAAGTGCATCTTCCTAGCGATAACACTAACGCTAACGATAACCTTAACCTTACGATAACGATGACGAATAAAAATCTTTATGTCAGATTTTTGAAGATTTTTGTTCGTTTTCAGAAAAAAGATATATCTTTGCCCCCATAACGAATTAAACAGCATTTAAAAATGAAAAAAGTAATTGTCATTTCCACGAGTCTGCGACACGGCTCAAACAGCGACATGCTGGCCGACCAGTTCGTTGAAGGAGCCAAGGCTGCCGGCAACCAGGTCGAGAAGATTTCACTCGTAGGCAAGAACATCCAGTTCTGCAAGGGCTGCCTCGGTTGCCAGAAGCTGGGCCGTTGCGTCATCAACGACGATGTGAACGGCATCATGGCCAAGGTGCTCAACGCCGACGTGGTATGCTGGGCAACCCCCATCTACTATTACGAGATGAGCGGACAGATGAAAACCCTCATCGACCGCATGAACGCCATGTACGAACAAGACTATCAGTTCCGCGACGTCTATCTGCTGACAACCGCTGCCGAGGATGAAGAGCAGACGCCCAAGCGGGCAGAGACGGGCCTGACCGGATGGATAGACTGCTATCCCGAGAGCCGGCTGGCTGGCACCCTCTTCTGCGGCGGAGTGAACGATGCCCGCGAGATTGAAGGCAATGCCAAACTGCAAGAAGCCTACGAACTGGGAAAAAGCATTTAGACCCTCCCACGTATAAAAACTTTTTTCCCCGAAAATAATGCCACTTTGCCACTAGCCCAGTGTTTATGGGGCTTCGCGCGGTGGCATTATAGTGGCATTAGTGGCATTATCCTGACTATTTCGGGCGTTTTTTCAACAGATATTGAGTGCCTGCGTTTACACGCCGGCGCCTGATTCCCTCCATGTTGGCCAGCATTCGGCCCAGCGAACGGATGTTGGTGACACGCAGCGAACTGCCGGCCTTCTCCTTCAGATAGGTGAAGATGGCCGAGGGCGAAAGATAGGTGCCCTCGTTCTCGTCGTAGGTTATCTCAAAGTATTCATTCAGCAGTTCCTCGGCCGGAGAACGTAGCTGGAACTGGCGGTTGTTTTCCATAATCTCGCGCTCTTCCTCCTTCGTGAACCAGTAGCGGTAGCCGCTGTCGATAAGCGCCTGCGCCTGTGCGTAGAGCTGTTCGTGGTAAGGCACGCTGCTCACGTCGATGGGTCCCGTCAGTTCCACGCTCAGGAACCGTCTTGAACCCGACGGGTCGGCCAGCAGGTCGGTCATGTTTGCTGTTGCTATAAACGAGGCCAGTCGAGGGAAGTCCTCCATGCGCCTGCCATACGGACGCTTCACCTTAACCGACGACAGCGAGACGATGTTCTTCAGGAAACCCTGCTGAATGTTGACCGGAATGCTGTTGAACTCGTCGAGGTTGATGAGCAGGAACTGACTCATGGCCTGCAGCACAGGGCGCTTCTCCTGAAGAGACAACGAAGGGGTGTAGCCCCATTGCAACTCTTCGGGTATCAGCGACTTACAGAAGGTTGACTTGTTGTAGCCCTGGCGTGAGATGAGCAGCGGCATGTAGGCATTGCCATAGCGGCGGAGCTTGCCTCCGCGCCATTGGGCCACCATAGCCACAAACCAGCGGCGGAACCATTCCTCCCAGTGGGGATTGTCTGTCTTCACCGTTCTTGCCAGCGCGCCGATATGGTCCTTGCCGTCCCATTTGTCGTGCACCTTCCATAGATACTCGTCGAGTGGGTCGAAATGGCTGATCATACTGCTCTCCAGAAATCGGCGCACATCGTTTTCGCGCGCATCGATGCCGTCGAGCCTCAGCTGCAGGGCCATGTCCGACATCGCACTCCTGTCGGCCATCCGGAAGTCGGTGCGTTCATCGCGCGGCCGGTATTCCGTGCAGCCCATCACCTCGTTGAATCGGAAAGTGTACAGTTCCTGCAGGCGGTTCACCATCGCTTTCGTCTCGGTGGCCACCTGTTCGTTGGGTTCAAATCCGGAAACGCTGTCCTGCTTCGCTTCCTTCACGATGGCCGCAGGCAGCCCTTCGTTCACCACGAAAGCCACCGCCTTTTCGTTGACCAGCGGATGAGCGTCGTAGGTCATGCAGAATCGGTCGTGAAGCGTAGCCTTTCGGCGCTCCAACGTATTGCCCATCAGCGCGTTGTATGGTTCAAACACCTGGTGGTAAGCCTCCTGATGGAAAGTCAGCGCCGCCTCTTCATCGCCGGGCAGCTCCCCATTGGCACGCTTCACGCTGACGAGCACCTTCACCGTGCGGTTGCTGGCACCTATGAAGGCTGCCGCGGTAGAAGGCATCGACATGGCCCGTTGCTTCAGCAGCTCGGCCTGTTCGGCCTGTTCCAACTTTCTTGAGGTCAGCAGCACCAGTCCGTTGAGCGCCTTCATCGTCGGGTTCCCGCTGGCGTTGCGCGCCATCTCCACCACGGGATACACGTATGGCAGTTCGTGCTTGATGGGAAGTTGCTCATTCCCGATGCGGACAATCAGCCGCAGCGGTTCCAGCAGTTCTTTTTTCTGTTGTTGTGCAATCAGCTCGGCAAACTGCCCCAGCTTCTTGTGAGTAATGTGTTTCTGTTTTTTCTTGTCGGTTCTGATAATTGTAAGTTTCATAAGCGTTTATATATTTAATTGGACCCCCCTCCAAACCTCCCCGAGGGGAGGCTTTTGTACTCCCCTCCCCTACATGGGAGGGGAGTACTTTGGCGGCTCCATAACTATCTGCTCCCCTCCATATAGGGAGGGTGGGGGTGGGTCTCTTTCTTCGGGGATGTTGGAGGGGGTCGTTTTGTTCGGTGCAACCCTTTTGCACTAGTAGTGCAGCCTATTTGCACCAGTAGTGCAACCCTTTTGCACTCCCCGGATTAAACTTAGAATGGAAGTTGCAGCACCTTCACGTAATGGTCGAACGCGGGCGGATTGTCGTAGCCGAAGCGCTTGAATATGTTGGCAATTTGCTGTTGTTGCTTCTCGCCTAAAGTTCGTTCACCGCTGTTGTATCGGAAATAGCCACGCCGTCCCAGCAGGTCGTAGAGCGCCTTGCGCAATTGGCTGTAATGTTCGTGCTGCACGCCGTCGAAGAAGTGGCTCATTCCCCAGGCCTCCGTTTCGTATTGTTCCGGCACAAACTTCTCGCATTCGTCACCCTTCAGCGCCCGTGGTGTCACGCATTTCGCCGTCGTCAGGTCGTCTGGTGCCATCTGCCCCGCCATGAAGCGCAGGCAGGCATCTTTCATTTCACATTTTTCGTTGAAGCAGAGCGCCCATCCGTTGGGCAGGCTCTCAAATTTGAAATCATTGTTTTGCATTTTTCAATAGAGATGAATTCATTTTGATTTAATGTTATACAAATGTTAAATAACTATACAATCATACTCCAAAACTCCAGAATCAATTTCCAAGATCAGAGTGTTTTTCTAGTTGCAAAGTTACAAAAATCATAGCAAAAAAACAAACTTTTCAGCCTATTTTTTACACAAATAATCGAATGTTTTCGCTAAAAATGCCACTAATGCCACCATAATGCCACCTTCTGAATCCCGATAAACACAGGGCTAGTGGCAAAGTGGCATTTTTTTTCGCAAAAAAACTCACGCCTGCGCGCGTGCGTGAAGAAGTTTATTTCCTGGAACTCTTTTTCCGGAACTTGCTGATGGGAGAGAACAATGAGTTAAAGAACAGGTATCTTCTGGTGAATCCTCCCGAGGAATGGAAACAGGAAGCAAGTGCTGAACAAGTAACCGACAAGCACCCGACAAGCACCCGACAAGTACCCGACAAGTTGCGCCCCAATAACCAGAATATTATACAACTCATACAGATTATAGGTGAAAATGAGTTGTCGGTAAAAGATATGATTAGCGCAGTAGGGCTAAAAGATCGTGAGAACTTCTTGCAACATTATCTCAACCCTGCTATACAGGAAGGCTATGTCCGTATGCTCTATCCTGATTCCCCTCGTCACCCACGCCAGAAATATCTGCTGACGGTGAAGGGAATGGCTCTGTTTAACGAATTAACAAAATAAGGTATGAGGAACTACGAGCCATTCCGCCCTTGCAGCCCTTCCCCTGACATTCCTGTTGCCCCCGAGTGCTCTGAAAGCAGCATAAAGCGACTCGCTGTCAATGAGTTCCCCCCTCAACACATACCAGGCTATTCGTTCGCGCTGTGTCATCTTCCGGCTTTTGTTCATATAATTGTGACTGCAAAGGTCGGAGAACTGCCTGAAATGACCAAATCATTTAGATCCCGTTAATTAGATTTTGGAGAGTTTAGATCTCTTGCAGACCAAGAAAATTAATGTAAAACTCATTTTTTATTATCAGAATGAACATTTTTCATAAAGTTTTTGTATCTTTGCAGGGTAATAATACCAAAGATAATGACAGATATTCGACCAATAATTACAAAAGCATAAGGAACTATCCAAATCAAAAACTATGGCAAAAAAGAGTGTAATTACGGTAAAGGATGTGAACATCAGAACGATGACCGTCAACGGCATCGACTACATCTGCATTACCGATATAGCCCGGCAGAAGAATGAGAACGAACCGAAAGACGTGGTAAAGAACTGGATGCGTCAGAAGAACACCTTGGAGTATTTGGGACTTTGGGAGAGATTACACAATCCCAACTTTAAAGGGGTCGAATTCGACCCCCTTTTGGCTGAGGCAGGAAGTAACGCTTTTACTATGAGCCCAACCAAATGGATTGAACTCACAGCTGCTATAGGCATCCTTACGAAAAACGGAGCTGGAGGAGGCACGTATGCTCAACGCGATATAGCCTTCAAGTTTGCCAATTGGGTGTCTGTGGAGTTTGAACTCTATCTTGTGATGGAGTTCCAACGCCTGAAAGCCAAGGAGCAAGAGCAGCTTGCATGGTCAGCAAAACGCGAGTTATCAAAAATCAACTACCGCATTCACACCGATGCCATCAAGAGCCACCTTATTCCCACTGAGGTCACCCGCGAACAGGCTGCCATGAAGTATGCTGATGAAGCTGATGTACTCAACATTGCCATGTTTGGAATGACCGCCAAGCAATGGCGCGATGCTAATCCAGACAAGAAAGGGAATATTCGTGACTATGCCACAATTAACGAACTCATATGTCTCTCGAACATGGAGAATATCAATGCCGTACTCATCAACGACGGTATGCCACAGGGCGAGCGACTCGTTAAACTCAATCAGATAGCCATCCAGCAGATGCAGGTTTTGGAAAACAATAGCGGCAGGAAATTGTTGAAATAAGCGCTTTATGAAAGAAAAGAGATTGACTCAGACTCAGCAAGTCATCAACACTCTGCGAGAACAAGGAGGATATGCAACATTAGGAAATCTGTACCACCTTGTTGACACCTCCACTTGGGCAACAAAGACGCCTAACGAATCTATCCGCCGCATCGTCCAGCAATCACAAGAAATCTTCAAGATTCAACCAGGTCTATGGGCTTTAGAGGAATGTCGAGATGAGGTAATGCAAATTTTTGAATTGAAGCCAGGGAATAAGAAAAGTGAGGAGCAATTCACTCATGGCTACTATCAGGGGCTTCTAGTGGAGATTGGTAAATTCCGTCAGTTAAAGACCTATGTGCCTGCACAAGACCAGAACCGCATCTTCATCGACAAGAGGCTTGGAGAGATTACTGACACGACAGAGTTGCCTGATTTCACCTAT